>ERZ808240.3848-NODE-3848-length-14053-cov-4.872339_pt1 | contig 14053 bp, 14 predicted proteins | sample MGYA00521084_ERZ808240 | MGnify/ENA primary metagenome ERZ808240 (study PRJEB31516, sample SAMN03275571) | gut metagenome | biome: mammalia-associated habitat; material: feces | host: Papio cynocephalus | place: Kenya | collected 2012-08-06 ... | reverse complement strand
TGTTGCACGCAGCGAATATGCTGACAAAAATTGCAGCTTTCTCCGGCGAAAAGCCCGCCGTTGTCTGCAAAATCGGAGACGCCTGGCTGATGACCATGATGCCCGCAATCAAGCCGAAGGTAAATGTCGCCGCAATGATATAGAATGCCGGATTTTTCAACATTTCGCTTCGTTTCAGTCCTCTTGCTGCTTCTGTATTCTGTCGGGTCGGCTGAGCGTTTTGAGCCATTAACGACTGCCATTCCTCCGGTACCTCTTTTAAAAACAAGTCTCCCGCCAAAATGATAGCCAAAAAAACAGCGCCCAAGGTTAACAAGGTCGTTCCGATTGACGTTTCGGCGATCAGAGCTGCTGCTGTCGGTGCCCATATGATGGCGCCTGATCCGTAGGCGGCGGTTCCGAGTCCTGACGCAAGACCGGATTTATCCGGAAATAATTTCACGACATATGCCATCAGACTTGGATATATAAAGCCGCAGCCCAAACCCGAAAGAACGCCAAAAAAAACATATAACTGCCATAGCGATGTCATCATGCCGGCGAGAAGCAAGCCGCCGCCGAAAAGTACCGCACCGATCAGAATACATTTCCTAGTACTGATTTTTTGAATGATCGCACCGAAAAGCAGTGGTGACATCGTGGAGCAGACAACCGTAATCGTGAATGTAAGAGAGACCGCCCCTTCCTTCCATCCAAACTTTTCTACGATCGGTCCCTGCAGAACACTCCAGGAATATCCAAAGCCTGCGCAGACACAGATGAGCAGCGCTGCTAGGAAGCATATCCACCTTTTCGTTTTAAAGTTATCATACATATGCATTTACAACCTCTTTCTATACTATCTTTGCGAGTTTTTCCTGAAAAAATCGTTTTATGTTAGATTAAGTAGCAAGATATGTGCCAAACGCCAAAACGCCTTGTTTATCACAAAAAGGGAAAACAAAAAGCACCTGATAATGCGAATTTGCATCGTCAGGCGCGAATTAAGATAATGCGTTTTTGCATCAAATGCATCCCTGCATTACTATCACGGATTCCTGCTTTCCGCCTCGTCCAGATCCAACAGCCGTGCCGGAAGCTCTCGCGTCATCTTTTGGATCGCATCGCTTCCGACTCCGTTCCGGACTAAGAAGTGAAGATACTGAGCCATGGCTTCTTCCCAAGGCGGATTTGCGGGATTCCCGCAGTCCGTGGACAGGATCGTGTGATCGGCCCCAAACTTTCGAATTGCGTCAAGATTGGTTTCGGCATTGCTGACCCATTCACCGTTTGCGAGCGGTTGTCGAAAACATCGTTCCATCACGACATGGGATTCGCGCATGAGTCTTTCCTGCTGTTCTGGTGATAAATCCACAATCCAATACTCCGGATGTGTGATGACAATTTTCTGTACACCGACCTTGCGTGCCCCTTCGACTACGCGCAGGATCTCATCCGGTGAAATGTGCCCTGTCGCAAGTACCGCATGATGATCACGAATCAATTCAAAAATACGCAGTAGCTGCGGCACTAAGCTTCCGGTATTGTCAAGCATACGGATTCCGCCGTTTTTTCCTCGTTTTTGATATTCGTTTGCCGCATCTACCGTCGGCAGCCAGATCACCTTCGCGCCCAGTTTCAGTGCCGTTTCAACCGCTTTCACATTCAGCCCTCCGACCTCATAATTGAGCACCAGACCGCCGAACATGATAAAGGAACGATCGGCAGGATAAACCTGTTGTTTGTATTCGTTACAAAGTGCCGCGCGTGTCATGGTAGCGCAGTGATGTCCTTTGATAACAATTGCTCTTGCGCCGCTCCGCACCGCTGCATCAGTCAGCTGGATGTCGGTATAGGTTCTTGTGATCACATCCGGCGCGGTATGCACGTGCATATCGATCACGCCGCGAAGACATTCCAACCTTTGTTTATTCATCTTATCCATCTTTTTCTCACTCCTCTTTTGTCCCGAACGCGTAAATACAAAAGATTGCACTGACACCTTGCAGCAGGAAGACAAAGCCGACTACAATGCCTACAGCCGCAGTGCTGATCAGAGGATTCCGCATGCAAACAAATCCCGCCACAATCAGAAGAAGGCCAAGTGCCAGTGCCCAGCCCCACGCGCGCACCCCGAGTGTCCGAAGATCAAGCGCGCTCACAAGTCTTGAAATGCCAAAGAGCAGCAGCCACAAGGCAAACAGAAATGCCAGTGACAGCATCGTAAACCTTTGATTGAAGAGAAGAAACAGGGCTAGAACCACGGTCAGGATGCCATCCAGAAGCATCCATCCGGAACCCATCACAGTCCTTCCGATCAAAGAAAAAACTCCAAGCTCCGCAATACCGGCCAACAGCATAAACACACTGAGTAACCGTCCTGCAGACATCACAACAACGTCCTGATTGCACAAACAATAAATCCCAACACCAATCAATAAGATTCCCACGATCATGTTTAAAATCTGCATTTTTTTCGTGTACATGGTTTCCCCTCTTCCCTTTCCTTTTCAACTACGTTTGCATCGATTTTTTCCGCGGCTTTATGTTTTTATTATATCCGGCCTGCGCCTGGCGGACAAGAGAACTTCTGTATAATAATCTTCCTTTTGTTTGTGCGAAACGCACAATTGATAGGCAAGTCATCTGCTTTTTACGGCTGCGGCGCAGCTTGCTCCTGCATTTTTTGTTCCGCACATACGCGCGTTTCTTTCTGATTTATTTTTTGGTTTTACTGGCGAATGCGCCGTTTTTTTGTTACAATAGCTTTATTATGAAGATTTCAAAAGACAAATTATTGATCGCGACCTTTTCGAGCGATGCGGCAGAGACCGCGCGCGCATACAGCCTCGGACTGGAGATCAACCACACCTGCATATCGGAAGCGCTGGATCCGCCAAACCGCAGCGCGTTGCTAGCGGAGATCCGCCGGGACATAGCGAAGAGCGGCGCCAATATCCCGCAAAAGCTGATCCTGCACGGACCGTTTACCGAGATCCATCCGGCCGCGATCGATCACCGGGCACGCGAACTGGGCATGCAGCGACTCAACGAGGCCTACGAGGTTGCCGCGGCACTCGGCGTCACACGCATGGTCGTGCACACCGGTTGGCTGCCGTTCATTTACTTCAAGAGCTGGCAGGCCGAAAAAGGCGCACAGTTCTGGCAGACATTCCTTGCGGACAAACCGGCGGATTTTCGGATCTATGTCGAGAACGTGCTGGAAGACGAACCCTATATGCTGGCGGAGATGATGCGGCAGATTGAGGATCCGCGCGTCCGGCTTTGTCTGGATGTCGGTCACGCCAACGCGCTGACGGAAAAAAATCTTCCGGTCACCGAGTGGATCCGAATCCTGGGTCCGTACCTCGCGCACTTTCATCTGCACAACAACGACGGCAGCGGCGACCGTCATGCGGCTTTCGCGGACGGCAGTATGGATATGCGCAAGGTCTTGGATACCATCGCCGGCTGCTGCGCACGCGATGTGACCTTTACCATCGAAGCGCGCGAACCGCTTCCTTGTCTTGCCTGGCTGGAAGCAAACCATTTTCTATAGCTTTGTAAAATTCGGAAACTACCGATACCTTAATTTTGACCGGAGGAAAAAAGATGCAGCAGATGCAGTTAAGAGAAATACTGGATACCATCGACGAGATGGGGGATTTAAGCGAAAGCGCCATGGAGGCCGCCCGTGCGCGGCAGGAGGTGCTCGCCAAACCGACCGGCGCGCTCGGCCGCTTGGAGGATATCTCGATTCAGCTTGCCGGGATCACGGGTAAAGTCAAAAATGATATGAAGAAACAGGCGATCGTCATCATGTCTGCGGACAACGGCGTCGTCAGTGAGGGCGTCGCGTCTGCGCCGCAGTCGGTGACGCTTTCTCAGACCATCAATTTTACAAGGCACCTGACCGGCGTCAGCTCGATGGCCGCCTATTTCGGTATCGACCTGCTGGTCGTCGATGTCGGCGTAAAAATGCCGATCCCCGAAAGTTTGTACGCGCCTGAGATGATCGAACATGTCTGCAGCGACGGCTGCTGCCGCAATGGGCTGACGGATAAGATCGTCAACCGGCGGATCGCGAACGGCACCAAAAACCTCGCGCAGGAGCCCGCGATGACCGAGGAGGAAGCCCTGCATGCGATCCGGACCGGCATGGAGGCTGTTGAAGCGTTCAAACGCTGCGGTTATGATATCTTCGGCGTCGGGGAAATGGGTATCGGCAATACCACGACCAGTGCCTGTGTGCTGGCGGCGCTCTGCGGCAAGCACGGCGCGGACGTCGTCGGCCGCGGCGGCGGTCTCAACGATGAAGGCTTAGCCAAAAAGATCCGGATCGTGGACAACGCGATCCGGGGACTCGACCCAAGTGATGTCCTTGGCATCCTCGCAAAAGTCGGCGGCTTTGACATCTGCGCAATGGTCGGCGCTTTTTTGGGCGCCGCTTACTATAAACTTCCGGTGGTCATCGACGGGTACATCTCCGCGGTGGCAGCGCTGGCGGCCGTCCGTCTGGCGCCAAAGACGGCCGGTTATCTGTTCGGTTCGCATGTTTCCAAAGAGCAAGGTTATTTGATCGCCATGGACGCCTTGGGCATCCGGCCGTTCTTCGACCTCGGCATGCGGCTGGGCGAGGGCAGCGGCTGCCCGATCAGCTTTAAGATCATCGAAACCGCCTGCGCGACGATGAACGGGATGGCCACCTTCGCGGAGGGCGCGATCGACGCCGACTATCTGGAAGAAGGCAAGAAAGGAAACTTTTTCTGATGAATATTTTGATCAGCGGCGGCTGTAAAAACGGCAAGTCCTATCATGCGCAGGAGCTGGCAAGAGATATGGCCGCGCAAAACGGACTGCCGCTCTACTACCTGGCAACCATGATCCCGCACGATGCGGAGGATCGGGCACGCATCCGCCGCCACCTCAGTGAGCGAGACGGCTGGGGCTTTGAAACCATCGAACGCGGCACGGACATCTGCGCCGCGCTCCGCGGCACAACGGTCAGCGGACAGCCGGTCAGTCGCGGCGGCGTTTTTCTGCTGGACAGCGTGACAGCGCTGCTTTCCAACGAAATGTTCCGCACGGACGGAAACGTGGATCTTGCCGCCGGTGTCCGTCTTTCCGAGGAGCTGACTGACTTTGCACGAAAGACCGGAAACACCGTCTTTGTTTCGGATTATCTTTATTCAGACGCGCTGCGTTTCGACGACTTTACCGATCTTTACCGCAAGGCACTCGCCTGCTGCGACCGCGCGCTCGCCAAATGCTGCGATCAGGTCATCGAAGTCACCTATGGTCTCAAACATTATTGGAAAGGATTTTAATCATGAAACATTATCTGACAGGCTTCTTTATGGCCTGGGGCAATTTCTGCAGCCTGCCCTGCCCCTGCAAACGCTGGGACAACGACGCCAAATCGCTGATGCTCGGCTTCCTGCCGTCCGTCGGTCTGATCATCGGCGCCATCTGGGCGGCGCTTTACTTCGCCGCGGTCTATTTCGGCATCCCGTATCTGGTCGTTGCCTTTTTGGTGACCTTCCTGCCGTTTGCACTCTGCGGCTTCATGCACATGGACGGCTTTATGGACTGCTCGGATGCGATCCTGTCGCGCCGCCCGCTCGAGGAACGGCAGCGGATCCTCAAGGACAGCCATACCGGAGCCTTTGCCGTCGTCAGCATCGCGTTCCTTATCTTGGCGTATTTTTCATTCGCCTCGACGGCGATCACCATCGGGATCGATTTTGCGAATATGATCCTGCTCGTCTGCCTGAGCCGTTCGGTCTCCGGTCTGCACGTTCTGCTCTGCAGACCCATGAAAACAAGTCAATACGCGCAGATGACGGACGCTGTCAAGGAAAGCGTGCCGAGCGAAACGGATGATGCGGACGGAACGAACGCGGCTTCGGATGCAGCGGATGGCTCACGGACAGAGGCAACCGCAGAAAAAACGATTGCGGAAGCGGAGTCCCGTGACGCAACCGCCCTCGCGCCGCAATCCGCAGTGGCCGCTCTGCCGAAAGCCTCACAGCCCGCGAGCAAGAAACAGGGGATCGTCCTGCTCCTGGTGCAGCTCGTGATCTATCTGGCACTGGCGTTCTGGTGCTCCAGCTACCCGATCGTGACCACGTTGCTGTGTCTTTTTTGCGTCGCGGCGACCTGCCTTGCGATTCTTTACGCCAGGAAGCAGCTCGGCGGTATGAGTGGCGACATTGCCGGCTACGGCATTGTCTGGGGCGAGCTCTTCGGCATGCTGGCATTGGCGTTATTTTAACCTTGATCGCGGAGTTTCCGCGCGGGCAGACGGCTTGGCGCGCGATACATTTCATGGCGATTTCATATTATTCAGGGAGAATTACATATGATTTTAATCTTCGGAGGCGCTTTTCAGGGCAAACTGGAATACGCAAAAGAACATTGGGATTTTACAGAGGATGACATTTTTTATTGTAAAGAAAATCTGACCATTGATCTTTCCAAAAAAGTCCTTTACGGACTGGAAAAATTCTGCTTCGCCTGCGTCTGCGAGGGCGCGGAGACGCAGGAAATGCTTCGGATGCATGCGGAACCGCTGGATGACAAGATCATCATTCTGGACGATGTTTCACAAGGCGTTGTGCCGATCGATCCGAACCGCAGAGCCTGGCGCGAAGAAGTCGGCAGAACCATGCTCTGGCTTGGCCGTGAGGCGGACGAGATCCATCGTGTGTTCTGCGGTCTCGGCCAGCGCATCAAATAATTTCTGCAAATCATCAACCGATATCGCAGCGGCAGTAAAACTTTGCAACGGCGGCATCGCAGAAACGGAGGCTATATGAATTCCTATATCCACTTTATCCGGCACGGCATCACGGCCGGCAACGAAAACCGTTGGTATTATGGGCGACTTGATATCCCGCTGACGGAGCGCGGCATTGCACAGCTCGAAAAGCTGCGAACGGATGGTATCTATCCGAATGCCCAAGGCGCGGATTGCTACACCTCCGGTATGTTGCGTACCGAACAGACCTTTCAGACCATTTACGGCGATCAGCCGCACAAGGCGCTTCCGCTTCTGCGCGAAATGAATTTCGGCGCCTGGGAGGGCATGTCCTTCGACGAGATCAAAGCCGATACTGCCCGCAAAGAGCTTTTTGATACCTGGATGTCCACGACGGACGGCTCCTTTGCTTTCCCGGATGGCGGTGACTCCATCAACGGCTTTTACGCACGCATCCGCAGCGGACTGAAAGAACTGGAGGGTCTGCACCGCCTCAAGGAGCTTTCCTGCCGCCACAACGGCAGAGACGCCGTTTCCCTTGTCGTTTGCCACGGCGGTGTGATCGCCGCGGCCATGGAACACTATTTCCCGGGACAGCGCGAAAACTTCTGGCAATGGATCCCGGATCCCGGCCATGGCTATACGGTTCGCTTTGCAGACGGCAAAGCAGCAGACAGCCAGGCGTTTTGACCATACCTCGCCGGACAGGCAGGAAAGGAGTCTTTTTATGGAATTTCCGTTAGACGCATTCCTCGATGATCTCGAGATCCTGATCAATACAGACAGCGGTACCGCTGACATCGAAGGCTGCAGCCGAATAGCAGCCTTTTTTGAAACACGCTTTCGCAAAGCCGGTTTCGATACGAAGCTGCACCGGACGGGCAACGCGCAGCGTCCGGTTCTGCTGGCAAAAAATCCGGCAGCGGCATGCGTTCTACCAGGAGTTCCGGCAGAATCGGGAGCGATCCTGCCGAACGCAACGGCTACAGAAGTGCAGGCTGCCGCATCAACCCTGCAGCCGATCCAATTGGCCGGCAAACCGTTCTTTTTCTGCGGTCATCTGGATACCGTGTTCCCCAAAGGGACCACGACCGCGCGCCCTTACCGCCGGGACGGTGATCTCGTCTACGGTCCCGGCACGGTCGACATGAAAGCCGGCGCGCTTTTGATCCTTTATCTGGCGGAATATCTCGCCGAAGCCGCTCCGCAGATCCCGCTGACTATCGCGCTCAACAGCGATGAAGAGATCGGCTCTCCGGACAGTGCCGCCCTGCTGCGTTCCGCTGCGCAGGATGCGCAGGCGATCTTCATCTTCGAGGGGCAACGCAAGCAGGGACAGTTTGTCAACGAACGGAAAGGCATCGCCAAGTTTGCGATCGACGTAAGCGGCATCGCTTCCCATGCCGGTACGGCTCCGGCGGAGGGAGTCAGTGCGATCCTGGAACTGGCAAAAACAATCGTCGATCTTTCCAATCTGCAACACCTGGAGCGCGGTACTTCGGTCAACGTCGGCCTTTTGGAGGGCGGTACGGCATTAAATATGATCGCGCCGCACGCCGCGGCAAAAATGGAAGTCCGCTATACCGAAGCGAAAGAGTTCCGGCGTGTACTGCGCGCACTCGACAACCTGCAGACCCATCCGCATCTCGACGGCGCCAAGATCCGCGTGACCCGCATCAGCCATTATCCGCCGCTGGTGATCACGTCTCAGACCCGCGCAATGATGGAACGCCTCGCCCCTCTGGGTCTTCATTATGTTCGCGCCGGCGGCACTTCGGACGCCAACCGCCTCGCCGACCTCGGGATCCCGATCCTGGACGGCTGCGGCCCGGGCGGCGGATTCCCGCACAGCGAAAAGGAATTTCTGGACATCACCACCGTACCGCAACGCTTCGAACGAATGCTGCAAATTCTAAAGGCTCTTGCCGGATAAGCTGCTGTCGCGCAGCAGACCATCCGCAAGAGCCTTTCTCGTTTTTCGCTGTTTAATTTATGCTATTTGATCTTGAACGTTACCGTAGTCTTCAACCCATTGACATCGGTTACGACCAGTTTGTAGCTTCCTTTTTTGGATATTTTCTTGCCGCTGACAATCTTCTTGCCGTTCAGTGTTGCTTTTGCCACACCGCAGTTATCCTTGAACTTAAGCACCTTTGCACCGGTGTAAGTTTTACCGTTCTTAACGCCGGTGACGGTCGGTTTCTTGGTGTCCTTGATCTTGAACGTTTTCACCGCTTCATTGCCGTAATAGTCCTTTGCGGTCACGGTATAGGTTCCGTTCTTTTTGACTTTTTGTGTGCACGCAAACGCAACGGCTGTACCGTTGTTTTTCTGATAAGTCGCGGTTTCGATGCCGCTCGGATCGCTTACCTTGAAGCTGATCGCCTTGTTGTAAACTTTTTTGGCAGTTACGCCGCTGATCGACGGGGCCGTCTCTTCCTTGGCTGTGGATACCATAAATTCCACATAGCCGATCAGATCCTTCATCCCTAAAGTAAATTCTGCCGTATAACCGTCGGCGGAAATAGTTCCGTTCTTGCTGACCGCTTCGATCTTTTTCGGCATTTTGATACGCATAACGCAGTTTACCATGCTGTTCATGTCCACACCGAGCGACGCGTAAGCGTCTGCCGCCTCGTCATAGTCCGCTTGTGTCAAGCCTGCATCTACACAGAATCGAACGCTGTTTGCAGAGACAACAATGTCCGTATAGCCGCTTTCCGCCAGACCGGCTTTCAGCTCCTTTAAGGACGTAAATTTTGTCTCATCCTTTAACTGATAATACTCTTCCCCATCCTTGGTTACAACGGTCGGTGTTTTACCATTAAAAAGATCCACATTACCGCTGCCGCCCATTTCTTTGACGAGCGTATCGTATGCTTTCTTTTGCACTTTGACAAACGTCTGGCTGGTTCCGGATCCATCCGCATTGATCACCAGTTCATCCGTCGTATACATGCAGCCGCCTAAGGTAAATACCAGTGCCAGCATCAGCACCAGTGCCAGGATTTTTTTCATGTTGCTTTTCCTCCTTGCTTTCATAGATTTTGTAATTTCATCATAGCACAGACCTTGCCAAAAAGAAAGTCTCCGCCTTGCACTTTTCTAATATTTTACTTTCCTTTCATCTTCTTTTAAAAATCCGCGCGCTCAGCGAGATCGATGGCATTCTGCTGCTCTTCTTTATTCTTCTTTTACACCTCGCTGGTTCCATTTTTTTATGATGCGATTATGCGCACGATTGTCCCATTTCGTTTTGGTGACTCCCACTTTTGCATTTTCTTTGCAAAAAGATGTAATGCACGCTCTTTCTAAAGTCTGCACTTCAGCAGCTCTCCTTGTTCCTTTTTCATTTTTTGTTGCCGTTCTCATGCCGAGCCTTTCTTCTTTGTGTCGCAAAACGAACTCTTGGGCTGATACACAAAAACTTCCCGCATTTTCCATGTCCCAGAGATCTGCTCCGGGATCCTATTACATCTTTTTGCGTTTTTTGATGAAATTGGGAGGCCGCAGGAGTCGCATGTAATCTTTTGAGCAAAAACAAGGGGAAACGGGATAACATGATTTACCGCTATTGCCATTTCAGGATCCATTCTTTATCTACCTGCCTCTGCGTCCGGCTCCGCCGCCGCGGCTCATGCCGCCTCCGCCGCGGCCGCTCCCGTGGCTGCCGCCGCCGAACGAGCTGTGGCCGCCGCCGAAAGAACCGCTGCTCCGGTGACTCGAACCTCCGCCAAAGGAGGAACCGCCGCCGAAAAGTCCGCCACCGGATGGGTTTCTGCGCTGCGGCTGCTGTGGCTGCCGCGGCCGACTGCCGCCCGGCGGAGTTCCGAACGGGTCTCCCGGATGGCCGCCCGGCGGCATCGGCGGTCTTCTGCGTCTGCGCCCATGGTTCATCGGGATAAAGACCCGGCCGCCCCCGCCGCCGTAACTGTGTTTTTCGGAGTTTGTTCCGCCGTAGTCGTTTCTCCTGCGCCGGCTTCCGCGGCTGCCGATCAAACTGAGAATCAGTACGATGACAAAGATCACCACAAGCAGTTTCACAACGGTTGAGAATCGGATCCCGCCGCTCGCGTAGTTTTCGCCGCCCTGCGGATATCCGGCGTTTCCGTTTCCGGTATTTCCGGCTGTCGTGCCAGTATAGTACGAATACACGCTGTCATAAAGCGCGTCAAAGGTCTTGCTCACACCGATGCTGTATTCTTTGGCAGCAAAGTCCGTTTCAAGATCCTCCCAGAGGATATCATCGATATCGCCGCTGGTCAAAACAGATTCCAGCCCTTTGCCCTGCATGCACCAGTAGTTTTCCTCACCGATCGCAAGCAGCAGCAGAACGCCGTTATTCTTTTCGGAATCCCCGATCTTCCAGTCATTGAAGAGCTTGTAGGCATAATCCTCGATATTCATGCCGTCCAGAAAATCCGTCGTCACCACAACGATCTGCGCGCCGCACAGATTTTCCAAAATGCCGTTCTGCTTCACGATATGTTCCTCGGTCTGCGCATCCAGTACATTCGCGAAATCCGCCACGTAGAACGGATCCGGCGCATCCGGTATGTCCGCGAAAGCGCTTCCGCAGGATAGTGTCAGCACTAGAAGCACGATCAGAAATATGGCTGTTTTTCTTCGTTTCATCTTCTTTTTCGCCTTTCTTCACCCTTTTTTCCTTTTTCCCATACAGTCGTCCACCGGCGTACAGCGTAGGTTCATTCGCATCAATACTGAATTGCCGCTGCTCTCACCGGCGTTGCCGCCGCGATCAGATTCGCGGGAAAATGCGAAAGAAGCTTGTTGTAATCCGACGCATAGGTGTAATACGGGTCGTGGCTGATAGTATCATTGCGGGAGTTGAAGTCCGCATACAGCCGCTGCCGGTAGCTCTCATCCTTGGCCGCCAATGCCTTTCCGTCCATATCCTGATAAAGATCCGCCATCGCGGTATCCATACTCGTATTAGCCGCAAACATGGCACGGATGTCCCCCTCTGCCTGCGTATACGCGTTGACCGCATCCTTCGCCGCTTTGAGAGCCGAGCTGTCCGCAGTCAGATATTTCGCGGCAACGGTCTGCAGGTTTGTCAGCGCCGTCGCGCGTTCCGCCATATCATTGGCAATACAGATCCCGTCACGGTCTTCGCCGAGGAAAAACACATCCGCAGCTTTCTGATATTGTCTGGCGAGCCCTTTATAGCCGCCGATCAGGAAACCGGCCGCGATCAGCACCACCATCAGGATCAGGCAGACGCCTTTCTTTTCGAATATTTTCATAAACCTTAGCCTCTAAACTCCAGCATCTTATCCTTAAGCTGGTTTTCGATGTTCATCAGTTCTGCTTCCGCAGCCTTGCGTTTTGCTCTGCCGTCGTTCTGGATCTTCACAACTTCGTCCAGCGTATCGATCAGCATCTGGTTGGTGTGCTGCAGCGTTTCGATGTCCACGATGCCGCGTTCGGATTCCTGCGCCACGCCGACGGTCGTTTCCTTGAGCAACTGCGCGTTCTTTTTGAGCAGTTCGTTGGTCGTATCGGATACCGCTTTCTGTGCCTGCATCGCCTGTTCGCTGTGCGCAAGTCCCAGGGCGAGTACCATCTGGCTCTTCCACAGCGGGATCGTGTTGAGCAGCGTCGTCTGGATCTTTTCGACCATCAGGGTGTCGTTGTTCTGGATCAGCCGGATCTGCGGACCCATCTGCAGAGAAACGGTTCTGGTCAGATCGAGATCATGCAGCTTCTTCTCAAAACGATTGGCAAGGTTCGCGTAGTCGTTTGCCGCCTGCGCGTCTTCCATGGAGCCGGACGCGGATGCCTTGGCCTGCATTGCCGGAAGCGTCACGTTCTGCACTTCTTCCAGTTTCTTTTTGCCTGCAACGATGTATAAGGAAAGCTGCTTGAAGTTGGTCATGTTCGCCTTGAACATTTCGTCGAGTACCGCAATATCCTTGGTCAGTGTGATCTGATGGCCTTCCAGCACATCGATGACCTTTTCAACGTTGACTTCTGCTTTGTCATATTTCGCTTTCAGCTGCGCGATGCCGCCGCCTGCTTTTTTGAAAAGTCCGAGAAAACCTTTTTTCTGCTCGGTCGGATCGAAGCCTTTGAGTTCTACGACCAGCGAGCTGAGTGTATCGCCGACAGAGCCCAGATCCTTGGTCCGGACTTTTTCGAGCGCCATATCGGAGAACTGGGTGATCTTTGCCTGTGCGTCCGCGCCGTACTGCAGGATGTGTGTCGCGTTGCTGATATCGATCTTCGCCGCGAATTCTTCTACTGCCTTTTTCTCCGCGTCGGTCAGCTGGATCTTATCTTCGATGTTCACTTCTTTGACTGCCGGCTGTGCGGATGCTTCGACCATCATCTGATCCAGCGGCGTTACGTCTTCGCCCGGAAGGATCAAAACCGGCATTTCCGCTTCTTTGGCATCAACCGCGGTTCCCATGGTTTCCGTTGTTTCCATTGTTTTCATTTCATCAGACATTTTCTTTTCCTCCATTTGTTTCTTTTAAGATATCGTCAAAGTTCATTTTATTTACGTCACTTGCGTCTTTGTTCATCAGCTGCTTGAGAACTTCGATGTCCGTTTCGATGCTCATCTTATCATCTTCAAACATATCGTCTAAGTACTGTTTGAGGCTCTCGTCGATTTTTTCCAGACCGTTTTCGATGCTGGACATGGTCGCGGAAATATTCGCGCCGTCGATCCCCTGCTGTTCCAGATTGATGTAATTCTTGACCAGATCGGTGATCATCGGTACATAATGCACCGCGACCTTGCGGATCTTGCCGCGGTCTTTCGGGTTTTTTTCCAGATTGTCCGCGAGCTTTTGCAGGGTATTTGCCATGCTCCCCGCTGTCTGCGCGACCTTGCTGCTCCGGATCTTCGGCTGCAGCGCATACAGCTGGTCTCTTCCTGCGTCCAGCATCTTGGAAATCTCGTCTGCCCGCTGCTGCACCGGCGTCACGACCGGCATCGCCGCGATCTGTTTCCTACGCATGCCTCCCAGCGCCGCGCAGAGCGCAAGCGCGATCATCAGATCCGCGATCAGCGCCCAAAGCCGGTACATCGGCAGGATCATCGCCAGGATAAAAAACGCGATGCCTGCCCCCAGATACGGAACGCCCGCCGGGATCGGTTTTTTCACTTCTTTTTTGGTTTCGGTCTTCACTTTTTTGGCTGTGCCTTGTTCTTCCATATGCCGCACAATCCTCTCTTTCGATTTTCGGTTACACCCTTTTCATTTTACTATATCTTCCTTTTGAACGCAACAAAAAAGAGCGCCGCATTTTGCAGGAAGTTCCGCTCATGTCAACGCTCTTTTT
>ERZ808240.3847-NODE-3847-length-14053-cov-6.283969_pt1 | contig 14053 bp, 17 predicted proteins | sample MGYA00521084_ERZ808240 | MGnify/ENA primary metagenome ERZ808240 (study PRJEB31516, sample SAMN03275571) | gut metagenome | biome: mammalia-associated habitat; material: feces | host: Papio cynocephalus | place: Kenya | collected 2012-08-06 ... | reverse complement strand
GAACATCGGCCGCGGACTCATCCTGCGCATGATGCGCGAGCGCGAGCTCAACGGCAAATTTGTCGACTTTCAGGACTTCTGCCGCCGCATGGACGGCATGGAGATCAACAAGCGCGCGGTCGAGAACCTGATCCGCGCGGGCGCGTTCGACTCGACGGGCGCGAAGCGCTCACAGCTCATCGCCGTCTACGAAAAGGTGATGGACGGTATCGCCGAGGGCAACCGCACGAACGTCGAGGGGCAGATCGACTTTTTCGGCATGGGCGCGGAGACTGCGCAGCAGGCCGCGCTCGTCCTGCCCGATATTCCAGAGTTCACGCCGCAGGAGCTCATGGCGATGGAAAAAGCCACGACGGGGCTTTACCTCTCGGGCCATCCGATGGACGCCTACCGCTCGCTCGTCCGCTCGTCGGGCGCAGCCGCCATCGGCCGCGTGATGGAGGATTTTTCGCAGGAGGCGGGGCCGACGACGTTCTCCGACGGGCAGAAAATTTCGCTCGCCGGCGTTGTAACCGCGAGCAAGACGAAGATGACGAAGAAAAATACCCTCATGGCCTACGTGACGCTCGAAGACGGCACGGGAGCCATCGAAATGCTCTGCTTTACACGCGCGCTCGAGCAGTACGGCAGCTATTTGCAGGAGGGACAGGTCATTTATGTCACGGGTACGCTCTCCGTGCGCGACGATAAAGCGCCGCAGCTCATGTGCGACTTTGCCCGCCCGCTGAGCGCCAATTTCTCGGCGGGGACGGCCGCGCCGGCGCAGGCGCCGCAGCAGCGGACGGGGCAGACGCTCTACCTGCGCCTGCCGTCGGTCAACGGGCCGGAGATGGCCATTCTCAAGAAAATCCTCTACATGTTCGAGGGCAAGGGCAACAATGTTCGCATCCGCGTGCTTGATACTGGAAAGCTCATCGGCACGACCTGCGACCTGCACACCTCGCTCGTGCGCGACTTGGAGGAGCGCTTCGGCAAGGAAAACGTTGTGGTGAAGTGAAAAGAAAGGAGTCTGCGGTGATGAGATTGCGTATACCCATGATTTGAGACTATCAAAATCATGGAGGAATTTAATGGAGATCATCGAATATCAGACCTATCAGGAGGAAGAAATCATACTTCTGTACGCGTCCGTCGGCTGGACGGCTTATACGGATGCGCCCGATGCGCTTCAGCGTGGCTTTGACAAATCGCTTCTGACGCTGGCCACCTATGATGGTGATACGCTGATTGGGCTCATTCGCGCCGTAGGCGACGGGGAAACCATCGTGCTGGTGCAGAACCTACTGGTTTTCCCGCAGTACCAGCGCCGCGGCATCGGTACGGCGCTGATGCGCGCGATGATGGATCGTTTTGCAAATGTTCGCCAGTTTCAACTTGTGACGGACGACACGGAAAAGACGATTGCGTTCTACCGTTCACTGGGCCTGCGCGACCTTTCGGTGCTTGGCTGCCGGAACTTCATGCGATAAATGCCCTATGTTTGGCCCATCGCAACGCGAAGTTGCGCAATAGTTGGTGGAGGCAACCGCTGCTTTTCGCTATGATGAGCGCATCAAACGAAAAGGAGAACAACCATGAAACTCACCCTTATCATCCTGCCCATCATGCTCATCGTCTACGGCGCGATCATCTATCTCTTCGTGCTGCTCGTCAAGGCGCTGCGAAAGTACATCAAGTCAAAGGACGTGCGCGAGGAGAAGAAGGCCGTCTGCCGCTCGCTCGGCGAGGCGCTCAAGGCGCACCGGACGGAAAAACAGATGACGCAGGAGTTCGTCGCCGAGACACTTGGCGTCAGCCGTCAGGCGGTCAGCAAGTGGGAAAACGGCACGTCCGACCCCAGCACATCGAACCTCTGCGCGCTCGCAAAGCTCTACGGCGTTCCCGTCGAAGAGCTGCTGCATGAGACGCAGGAGGAGAAAAACGAAGATTGAAGTAAAAAAGAGACAGCCGAACGGCTGTCTCTTTTCATACCATGATATGTACATTATTTTCCCTCGTCGGGCTCGGAGAAGAGCGTGTTCAAAACACCGGTGTAGAGCTGCTCGGGATTTTTCTGGAAGCGCTCGGCGAGTTCCTTGGCCATGACCTCCTTGGGCACCATGAGCTCCATCTTCAGGATGGGCTGGTTCTCGTCGTCGTTGAACGCGAGCGTGACGGTGTACGTCCCGTTGCGGCGCGGCGCGATGTCCGACTGGATCTGCGCGCGGCGCTTGAGCTTCTGATTGAAGATCGTGATGTTCTTGTCGGCGCGCAGGCGCACGGAGTAGGGAAGGCTCGACTCGCAGATTGCGCCGTTGTGCAGGCCCTTTTCTGTGATGGCGTAGAGCCCGTCGTCCGAGAGCGTCAAATGCTGTGACTCAACCAGATTGCTCAGGCATTCGGAAAAGTCAAAAAAGTCGATGCCGTCGTCGCACATCGTCAGCTCCTGCATCGCCTCGAACGGGACCGGCTCGATGAGCCGTGCAGCAACATACAGAATGAGAAATTTGATCTCCAGCTTGTCCTGGATAAAACCGACGCGCCCCATAGCGCACCTCCTCGGGTGAATTTACAGCGATCATAACACAAAATGACTGCCAATACCACAAAAAGTTGTCGGTATCGGTCGGTCAAAAACTATATTTAGTATAGCACACCTTTTTTCGCTTGTATAGGTCTTTTTCAAAATCGGCAAAAACGCGGCACACCCATTTTCGCGCACGGCATAGACTGGGGTGAAAGAGAGGCGCGGTCGCGCCCGACTTTCCAGTACTTAAAATAGGAGGTATTCTTGCTTTATGGCTGATAAAGTAGCAGCAGGCCCCGTCGGCGGTGCGAACAGCGCGCGCGAGGCGGTCTGTATTCATACGAAAAAGATCTATTCATCCTGCCGCGACAAGGATTGCATCGAGGACTTGCGCTTTTACCCCACGGCCACGGCGCAGAGCGTTTTGAGCACGGCGCAGGGTCTGCGCGGCGGCAGCGCCGAGCTCATCTACACGTTTGTCGACGTCGAACCCGTCAACTTCAACCGCGGGTACTACACGGTCGACATGCACTTTTTCTACCGCATCACCTTGCAGGCGCTCAACGGCAGCACGCGCTACACCGAGATCGAAGGTCTTGCGACCTTTGACAAGCGCGTGGTGCTCTTCGGCATCGAGAGCGGCGCGAAAATCTATTCTTCCATCCCCGAGGCGAACGCCATCGACGCGCCGCTCAACCTGACGGCAAATCTCCCGACCGCGGTGGTCGAGGTCGTCGATCCGATGCTACTGTGCGCACACTTTGCCGACAACTGCAACTGCCGCTGCGGCTGCGACCGCGGCTCGCTCAGCGGCGTGCCCGCGGGCATTCTGGCGGCGTTTGACGAGCCGATCATCTTCGACGAATCCGCCATCCGCCGCGTGTGCATCTCGCTCGGCCAGTTTTCGACCGTGCGCCTGGAGCGCGACACGCAGATCCTCATCCCCGTGTACGACTACTGCATCCCGTCCAACGAGTGCACGCTCGCCGGCGGCGACTGCACCGAGGACCCGTGCAAGGTCTTCGACGCGGTCGAATTCCCGATGGACGATTTCTTCCCGCCCGCGGCGGCGCCCAACGGCGGCTGCGGCTGCGCGTGCCCCTGCGGCGAGCAGTAAAAAATCAAGCACGAAAAAACGGGGAATTTCCCCGTTTTTTCTTTTGCCCGAAAGCGGACAAACCGGCATAAGCGTGTCCACCGCCTCATAGATTGGACTAACACCAAAGAAGGGAAGTGGGAACGGTGGAACGTCTGGAACGGATCTATCGCTACGAACAAGCGTGCGAGTTTTTGCCGCACCGGCTCAAAAGCCTCGCCCTGTCGCTGCCGGACAAGCAGAAGGAGCGTGTCGAGGAGCTGCGCCTCCGCGTGATGCACCCGCTGACAGTGCTGACGCCGGAGGGCGAGCTGAACGCCGCGCCGGACGGGCGCGCGTCGCTCGTGACGGCGGAAGATCTCGAACAGATGCTCGGCGCGGTGACGGAATATTCGCGCTACGCCTGCATCGAAACGCTGCGGCAGGGCTTTTTGCCGCTGCGGGGCGGGTTCCGCCTCGGCGTGTGCGGCAGCGCCGTCGTGCGCGACGGCGAGGTGAGCAATCTGAAGGACATTTCGTCGCTCGCGCTGCGCATCGTGTGCGAGCACATCGGGCTCGGGAGCGACATTGCGCCGCAGCTGTTTGCCGCTGACGGGCAATTTCTGAGCACGCTGGTCCTTTCGCCGCCGGGCGGTGGGAAGACGACGCTGCTGCGTGATCTCATCCGTGTGCTGTCGCTCGGGGATGCCGAACACCGCGCGCTGCGCGTGGCGGTCATCGACGAGCGCTGTGAGCTCGCCGTGTGCTGCAAAGGAAGGACGCAGATGGAGCTCGGCAACCACACGGATGTGCTCTCGCTCTGCCCGAAGGCCGTTGGCATCCCGATGGTGCTGCGCGGCATGAACCCGCAGGTCATCGCGGCCGACGAGATCACGGCAGAGGAGGACATTCGCGCGATGTGCCTTGCCGCAAACTGCGGCGTCGGACTGCTCGCGAGCATCCATGCCGCGAGCGTCGAGGAGCTGCACCAGAAGCCGCTCTGGCAAGAGCTTCTGCAAGCAAAGGTGTTCCGCCGCTGCGTCGTCATCCGCTCAAGCGACGGCGCGCGGAGCTATGAAGTGGGCGACCTGCCATGCTCCGACTGACGGGCAGCGCGCTGATCCTCGCCGCGGCGCTGTGGCTGCAAAGGAGTTTTCATTCACATGCTCTGCTGCGACAATGGACGCTCCATGCCCTTGCGGGCGCGTTCCTCTCGCTTGAGAGTGCCGTCCGCCTGACGCTGACGCCGCTGCCCGCGCTGCTGCGGCACTTGAGCTGCGAGCCGGAAGCTGAAGGCTTCTTCGCCGACGTGACCGCGGATCTTGCGCGCGGCGAACCGCTCGCCTCTGCGTGGGAGCACGCCGTAAAGAATCTGCCCATCGGCGCGCGAGAGCGGGAGACCATCTCGGCGCTGGGACATGCACTCGGCGGAGAGGAGGAGAGCGTCTGCGCTGCGCTGACGCATGCGGCAAGCGAGCTTTCGCGCCTTGAAGAGGAGCTGCGGCAAAGGCAGCGCGAAACGGGCCGCATCACGGCGGCGCTGTGCCTCGGCGGCGGGGCGATGCTCTGCATTCTGTTATTATAACGCTATTAGAAAGTGAAACTGCTTTACATAAGGAAGACATCTATGGATATTGACCTCGTGTTCAAGATTGCGGCGGTGGGCATCGTCGTCGCCGTGCTCAACCAGCTGCTCGTGCGCTCGGACCGTCCGGATCAGGCGATGCTCGTGAGCCTTGCCGGCCTTATTACGACGATGATGCTGCTCGTGCGGGAGATCAGCTCGCTGTTCGACCTCATCAAGACCCTATTTGGATTTTAAGATGGAGCTGCTCATCAAACTCGCGGCGCTGAGCCTGTGCGTGAGCGCCGTGACGGCGCTGCTCAAAAAGAGCGACGAAGCGCTCTCACTTCTTCTGCTGCTTGCGGCGGTGCTCGTCGGCAGCGCGATGCTGCTGCCCGCGCTCTCGGACCTTTTTGATTTCTGCGAACGGGCGCTGGCGCTCACGAATTTGCCGCTCACGCTGTTCGTGCCGGTCGTCAAGGTCACGGCCATCGCGCTCGTGGCGCGCTTTTCCTGCGCGCTGTGCGCGGACGCGGGACAGAGCGCGCTGTCAAGCCTGCTCGCCGCGGCGGGAACGCTGTGCGCGCTCGTCTGCGCGCTGCCGCTGATGGAGGCGCTGCTTGAGATGGTGGAGGGATTTCTATGAAAAAGCTGCTCTGCCTTCTCTTTGCCGCGCTGCTGCTCTGCGGGAGCGCGGCGGCGATCGAGCTGCCGTCAGGACTGGACGGTGCCGTGCCGCGCGAGCTCATCGACAGCGCCGAAGCGGGGGACGACCTGCTCCTGCGCGGCGGACAGTATCTTTTTTCGCACTTTCGCGCGGCATTGCAGGACGCGGTGGCGAATTCGCTGCGCGGCGCGATGGCGCTGATGCTGCTCTCGCTCCTGTGCGGGCTCATCGAGGGCACGGCGGAGAGCGCGGGGGAGACGCCCGCGCGGTACGCGGGCTATCTCGGTGTGCTGGGCGCGGCGGCGCTCTCAGCGGGGGATCTGAGCGCGCTCATCGGCCTTGGCGTCGAGACGATGGACGAGCTCTCGACCATGGCAAAGCTCCTGCTGCCGACGATCGCCGCGGCGATGGCGAGTGGGGGCAGCGTGAGCTCGGCGAGTGTGTGGCAGGTCGGCGCGCTGATGCTGAGCGACATCTTCCTCTCGCTGATGCGCGATGTGCTCGTGCCAGTGCTCTACTGCATGATCGGCACGGCGGCCGCGGGAGCACTTTTGGAGCAGAGCCGCCTATCGCTGCTCTCCAAGGGCATCGGCAAGCTGCTCTCGTGGGGCTTAAGCGCGATTTTGATCGTGTTCACCGCGTTTTTGTCGATCTCGAACCTGCTGGCCGGTTCTGCCGACCGGCTCGCGGTCAAGGTGGGTAAGACCGTCATCTCCGGCGCGGTGCCCGTCGTCGGCGGGATCTTGTCCGACGCGACCGAGGCCGTCGCCGCCGCGGCGCTCACGCTGCGCGGGACGCTCGGCGTGCTGGGCGTGTCTTCGGTGCTGGCGCTCTGCCTTGCGCCGCTGCTGCGCATGGCAGTGCAGTATCTTTTTTATCAGTTAGCGGCGTTTTTCAGCGGCATGGTGGGGTCGCAGTCACTCAGCAAGTTTTTAGAGCAGCTTTCTTCCGCGTTTTCGCTGATGCTGGCGATGACGGCGGGCGGGGCGTTTTTGCTGCTCGTGTCGCTTTTGATCGCAATGATGATGGTGGTGACGGTATGACGTTTCTACGCTCGTGGCTTTTAAGCGTGACGGCCTGCGCGGTATTGGTGAGCATCGCCCAGCAGCTCACGGACGGCGGCACGATGAAAAAGATCGTGCGCTTCGTCGGCGGGATGGTGCTGATGCTCGCGATGCTGCGCCCGCTGCTCTCGCTCACGTTCGACCTGCCGGAGTTCAACGGCGCAAATTACCGCGAGGCGGTTGAGGCGCTGAAGGAAACGCTGAGCGCCGAGCAGGACAGCGCGCTCGGCGATAGCATAGCCGCGCAGACGCAGGCATATATTGAGGACAAAGCCGACTCCTTAGGTCTGAGCGTGCGCGCCGAGGTGCGGACCGTCTTGCGCGATGGCGTACCGCTGCCGGACAGCGTCACACTGTACGGCACAAAAAGCGCGTCGCTCGGCGCGTACATCGCACAGGAGCTCGGCATTGCAGAGGAGAAGCAGCTATGGATCGAACCGGAGTGAAGGCATCGCCCGTGCAGAGGGCGCTGCAAGGCATCAAAAAGTACAAATACGTCCTCCTGACGGCACTGCTCGGCGTACTGCTGTTGCTGCTGCCGCAGAACGAGAAGGCGGCTGACACGGGTTCCGAGACACCGTCCGCCGCGGAGAATTTCGACCGCGAGGCGCTACAAAGCGAGATGGAAACGATCCTATCGGCTCTCGACGGCGTCGGAAAGCTCTCGCTTATGCTGACGGTCGAGGGCGGCGGCGCCTACGAGTTGGCACAGGATGAGACCGCGTCGCTCAAAGCCCGAGGAGAGGAGGTCGATGAGCAGACGCGAAAGACCGAGACCGTCGTGCTCGGCAGCGGCACAAGCGCTGAGGTCATCGTGACCTACAGCCGCTATCCGCGCTTTGTCGGCGCGCTCGTCGTGTGTGAGGGCGGCGGCCAAGCGGATGTACAGCTCAAGGTGACGCAGGCCGTCAGCGCGCTGACGGGACTTTCGTCCGACCGCATCTCCGTTGTTAAGGGAACGCCATGAAACTACAATATTTTTATTATGCAAAACGCAGGGAGGAAACAGCTATGAAGCAATTATGGAAGCGGAACGCAGTGGTCGGCACGATCCTGGTCTTTGTCTGCGCGGCGATCTTTCTCAATGGAAAGTACGCCGAAAAGGTCGACAAGCCCACGAAGGTCTTGGGCCAGTCCGAGCTTGTGAGCACAGATGGCGACGCCGCCGAGGTCTCGGCAAACGCGGAGGGGAAGGACTACTTTGCCTCGGCCCGCCTGACGCGCCAGCAGGCGCGTGACAGCGCGCTGTCGCTTTTGAAGGAGGCAAGCGAGAACGACGACGTGGATGCCGAGACCGCGAGCGAGGCGGCTAAGAGCATCGAAACGCTCGCTTCCTACACGCTCAGCGAGGCGCAGATCGAAAACATGGTCACAGCCAAGGGCTATGAGGACTGCGTCGTCTTCATGTCCGAAGACGGCGTGAGCGTGGTCGTCTCGACGGGGGAAGAGGGACTCCAGACCGAGGACATCGCCCGCATCACGGACATCGTCAAGCAGGAGACGGGGCTCAGTGCCGAGAGCATCAAGATCATGGAAGTAAATTAGCTGTTGTAATTTTTGAAAGAAGATGATAAAATACTTTCGATATGAGCATTCACAAACAAGGAGAGGATATCTGAATGGCTGAAAATCGAGAGTATCTGACCCGCGCCGAGGAAAACGGCAGCATCAACATCGCAGAAGACGTTGTCGCCGCGATCGCCGCCGATGCCATCGGCGAGATCGAAGGCGTTGGCTCCATGTGCCAGAATATGACCGAACAGATCACCGAGCAGTTCACCGGCAAAAAGGGTCTGCGCGGCGTGCGCGCCGAGGTCAAAGACGGCGAGATCATCGTCGACGTTTACCTGATGGTGCGCTATGGCTACGCCATCCCCGAGACCGCACGCAAGGTGCAGGACAGCGTGTCCGCCGCCGTGAGCGGCATGACGGGCTACAACGTCCACGCGGTCAACGTCCATGTCGGCGGGATCAGCTTCAACTAAGAAAGATAAGATAAAGGAACAGACGAGAATGATTCGCAATACAGCGCGAGAGATCGCAGTGCATCTTGCATACGAACTGAGCTTTACGGATAAGACGGTGGAGGAGCTTCTCGACGAGCGGCTGACGAAGGAATACTTCGACACGCTCAAGGATGAGGACGACATCTACGAAAAGGCCCCCGGCGCCGCGCAGGCAGAGTACATCCGTTCCATTGTTTCCGGCGTCGACGAGCACGCGCCGGAGCTGGACGGCTACATCGCCAAGTACGCCAAAGGCTGGAGCTTTGACCGCATCCCGCTCGTCGCCTCGGCGATCATGCGCGTTGCGATGTACGAATCGCTCTACCGCAGCGACATTCCGACGCGCGTGGCCGTCAACGAGGCTGTGGAGATCGCCAAGAAGTACGAAACGCCCGAGACGGTGAAGTTCATCAACGGCATTCTCGGCAGCTTCGTGCGCGGCGAGATCAGCGCGGAATAAGGCATTGCTACAAAAAGCAGAGTACCGACAGGCGCTCTGCTTTTCTTCCGTTTTTCATTTTGCTTTTTTAAGAGAGGGGTGACGCGGCGTGGCGCAGGAGCAGATGATCTTCAGCGTATCCGAGGCCAACAATTTCATCAAGGCACTGCTCGACGCCGTGCCGCAGCTCCAGACCATTTTCGTGCGCGGCGAGATCTCGAACTACAAGCTCTATCCCTCCGGCCACCATTATTTCACGCTCAAGGACGAGGGGAGCGCACTCAAGTGCGTGATGTTCCGCGGCATGGCGTCAAAGCTCCGCTTCCGCCCGGAAAACGGCATGAAGGTCATCGCCTTTGGCCGCATCGGCGTGTTCCCGCGCGACGGCGCGTACCAGCTCTATTGCTCGGAGCTCAGCGCGGAAGGCGTGGGCGACCTGCATGTCGCCTTCGAGCAGCTCAAGGAAAAGCTCTTCAAAGAGGGCCTTTTCGACCCCGCGCACAAAAAGCCCTTACCGAAATATCCAAAGCGCATCGCCATCATCACCTCGTCCGCGGGCGCGGCGGTGCATGACATGCTGCGCATTCTGAACGCGCGCTGGCCGATGAGCGAGGTCGTGCTCCTGCCCGTGCGCGTGCAGGGCTCGGAAGCGCCGCCGGAGATCGCGGGCGCGCTGCGCTACGCAAACAAATGGCAGGTCGCCGACCTCATCATCACGGGGCGCGGCGGCGGTTCGATCGAAGATCTGTGGGCGTTCAACGACGAGCGCGTGGCGCGCGCGATCTACGCCTCCGACATTCCGGTCATCTCCGCCGTCGGGCACGAGCCCGATGTGACGATCGCCGATTTTGTCGCCGACGCGCGGGCGTCGACGCCGTCGAACGCGGCAGAGATCGCCGTGCCGGACCAGCGCGAAATTTACCGCCGACTCGGCGCGCTGCAAACGCGCATGGTGCAGAGCGAACAGAAGCGCGTAAAAGCCTTACGCGAGCAGTTTGAAAAAACGTCCCGCAGCCGCGCGCTGCAAGACCCCATGGCTTTTATCGACGACAAGCGTATGCTGCTCGACTACACGCAGAAAAACCTCGCCGCGCTCGCGCAGCAGCAGATGGCGCAGCGGCAGCAGCAGTTTACGGCGCTCGCGGCCAAGCTCGACGCGCTGAGTCCGCTCAAAGTTCTCGGCCGCGGCTACGCCGTGGCGCGGAACGAACAGGGGCAGATCCTGCGCGCGGCGCAGGAGACCGCGGCCGGCGAAAAAATTGAGGTGCTGCTCGGACAGGGAAGTCTCAGCTGCACGGTGAACGCGTGCAATACGGGAGGAAATGACGATGGCAAAAACGTTTGAAGACAATATCGCGCGTCTCGAGGAGATCGTGACGGCGCTTGAAAAAGGCGACGCAAAGCTTGCCGATTCCCTCAAGCTCTTTGAAGAGGGGACAAAGCTCGTGCACGACTGCGGCGCAATGCTTGACAAGGCCGAGCAGAAGGTCGCAAAGCTCTCAAAGGGCGCGGACGGCGCGCCGGTCGAGAGCCCATTCATTTCGGAGGAGTAAGCCATGGACGAAAAGCTGTTTTCCGCCCGCATGGCGGAGTATAAGTCGGCGGCGGACAAGTACCTTGACGCCTGCCTTTCGGACACGTGGGACGCAAGCTACCACAAGCTGACCGATTCAATGCACTACAGTTTGACCGCGGGCGGCAAGCGCCTGCGCGCGATCCTGGTGCTCGAATTCTGCCGCATCTGCGGGGGCGAGGTAGAAAAAGCCCTGCCCGTGGCCTGCGGCGTCGAGATGCTGCACACCTATTCGCTCATCCATGACGATCTTCCCGTGATGGACAATGACGATCTGCGCCGCGGCAAGCCGTCGAACCACAAGGTATTCGGCGAGAGCACGGCGACGCTCGCGGGCGACGCGCTGCAGGCGCTGGCGTTTGAAACGGTCCTGAAAGCCAATCTTCCCGCGCTGCGCGTGCTCAAATGCGCGCAGATCCTGGCGAACGCCGCGGGACACGAGGGCATCTGCGGCGGCCAGCAGCTCGACCTTGAGTGGGAGGGTAAGATCCTCAGCGCGCCGGAGCTCGAGGAAATTTATCTGCGCAAGACGAGCGCGCTCATCCGCGCGGCGTGCCTGATGGGCGTGGCCGCGGCGGGCGGCACGAAGGATCAGGAGGAGGCCGCCATCGGCTACGCCGACAACTTTGGCTTTGCCTTCCAGCTGCGCGACGACATGCTCGACGTCATCGGCGATGAAAAGACGTTTGGCAAGCCCATCGGCTCGGACAGGGAAGAGGGGAAGACGACGTTTGTCGACATTCTCGGCCTCAGCGGCTGCCAGCGTGTCATCGAGGCGCACAGCGAGAGCGCGGTCGAAGCGCTGGACGACATGGAGGACACGGATTTTCTCATTCACCTTGTCCGTATGCTCGAAAAACGGGAGCAATAAATGAAAATTCCCGTAGAAAACGCCAAAAAAGTGGGAAATCATACAAAAGTGCGCATTTGGTGTTGACAAGCGGAATCGTCGGTGCTACGATACGCACATTGAAACGGAACCCACCTCGTGGGAAATGCTCGAAGGAAAGGAACCATTGGTATGAAGACTTCGTACTCTGCCAACTGCATGATGATGCCGATGATGCGCATGTTCAGCATGTGCATGCTTTGTCATGGAGAAAATGGTCATTTCCTTTCAGAAACTGTCTGAGAAACACAGCGAAGCGACAGCGGAAGGTCAATGACCTCCGCTGTTTTTTGTTGCTCAGGCGGCACGCTCCCCACGGTCTGTCCGTTCCAAAAAAAGAAGCTATTATATAAGTAAGGAGAACAAAACGATGAAAAAGCATTCTATCAAGCTGACTGCACTTGTCCTTGCACTGGTCCTCACTGCCGCCCTGGCCCTGACCGGCTGCGGCTCCAAGAGCGACGACTCCGGTGACAGCGCCGCTGCCATCCAGATCGCCGTCCCCAACGACACGACCAACGAAGCCCGCGCGCTGCTTCTGCTCCAGAACAACGGCATCATCAAGCTCGCTGACGGTGCCGGCATCACCGCCACCAAGAACGACATTGTCGAGAACCCGTACAACGTCGAGATCGTCGAGACTGAGGCTGCGCAGATCCCCAACGTCCTGCAGGATGTTGACTACGCCGTCATCAACTCCAACTACGCCATCAACGCGGGCCTCAACCCCGTGGCCGACTCCCTCGTGATCGAAGACTCCTCCTCCGCTTACGCCAACATCGTGGCCGTGAAGGAAGGCAACGAGACCTCCCCCAAGATTCTCGCCCTGATCGCCGCTCTGGAGAGCCAGCAGGTCGTCGATTACATCAACGAGAAGTATGACGGCGCTGTCGTCAGCACCGTGGAGAACCCGACCGACGGCTTTGACGCCACGGTCGACTACGATGCCCTGAGTGGTGAGACCATCTCCGTCGCCGCTTCCCCGACCCCGCACGCTGAGATCCTTGAGGTCGCGAAGAGCATCCTTGCCGAAAAGAACATCACCCTCGACATTCAGGTCTACAATGACTATGTTGTGCCCAACACTGTTGTCGAAGACGGCACCGTCGACGCCAACTACTTCCAGCACAAGCCCTACCTCGACGACTTCAACGCCGAGAACGGCACCCATCTCGTCTCTGTTGCCGCGATCCACGTCGAGCCCATGGGCCTGTATGGCGGCAAGCAGACCACGCTCGACGCGCTGACGCCGAATAAGTAAGAAAGAAAGGTGGGAGCGTTCTTGATCGAACTGAAGCATTTAAGCAAGACCTTTGAAACCGCCGGCGGACGGGTAGACGCGCTCAAGGACGTCTCCCTGACCATTCCGGACGGCGACGTCTACGGCATCATCGGCATGAGCGGCGCGGGCAAATCCACGCTCGTGCGCTGCATCAACATGCTCGAACGCCCGACGGAGGGCGAGGTCATCGTGAACGGGGAACGCCTCGACACGATGACCCCCGCGCAGCTCCGCGCGGCACGGCGCGAGATCACGATGATCTTCCAGCGCTTCAACCTGCTGATGCAGCGAAACTGCCTCGCCAATGTCTGCTTCCCGATGGAGCTTTCCGGCTTGCGGGGAGAGAAGAAGTGGCGCGAGCAGCGGGCGCTGGAGCTCCTCGACATCGTGGGGCTCAAGGATAAGGCCAAGGCCTATCCCGCGCAGCTCTCCGGCGGACAGCAGCAGCGCGTTGCCATCGCCCGCGCGCTCGCCACAAACCCCAAGGTCCTGCTCTGCGACGAGGCCACGAGCGCACTCGACCCCAAGACGACGCGCCAGATCCTTGAGCTGATCGGCGACATTAACAAAAAGCTCGGCATCACCGTCGTCATCATCACGCACCAGATGAGCGTGGTGAAGGAGGTCTGCAACCACGTTGCGATCCTCGACGACGGCGAAGTCGTGGAAGAGGGCCTCGTCTCTACCGTCTTCTCCGCGCCCAAGTCCGCGGCGGCGCGCCACCTCGTGTTCCCGCGCGGCGCGGACATTGACGTGTCCGACCCCCAGCAGCAGCGCCGCATCCGCCTCATCTTCCGCAGCGCGAAGACGACGTCCATTCCGCTCGTCGCGCAGCTTGCGACCGAAGAGGGCATCAGCGCGACGGTCATCTCGGCCAACACGCAGAAGCTCTCCGAGGAGGTCTACGGCAGCATGCTCCTCGGCGTGCCGAACGCGCAGTTCGAGCAGGCCATGGACTTTTTAAGAGGCATTGAAAATCTTCAGGTAG
>ERZ808240.3845-NODE-3845-length-14055-cov-4.946214_pt1 | contig 14055 bp, 8 predicted proteins | sample MGYA00521084_ERZ808240 | MGnify/ENA primary metagenome ERZ808240 (study PRJEB31516, sample SAMN03275571) | gut metagenome | biome: mammalia-associated habitat; material: feces | host: Papio cynocephalus | place: Kenya | collected 2012-08-06 ... | reverse complement strand
CTTTTCCGTAACAAAGCATCAACATCGCATGACGCTGCTGTGGGCGCGCTTGACACCTGCAAGCGGCAGACTACAATCCTGTTTTGGCACTCGTGAGTATCGAGTGCTAACAATCGCCGCCGTCGAGTGCGAACGCGGGCCCAAGCGCCGCGCCGCCTCGCGCGATACGGCGATAACCAGGGTACAAGCCGCTGGTCGGCACGCAAATAGAAAGGCATGGCCCCAATGAAGAAGTTCAAGACAGAGAGCAAAAAACTGCTCGATCTCATGATCAACTCGATCTACACGAACAAGGAAATCTTCCTGCGCGAGCTCATTTCCAACGCATCCGATGCGGTCGACAAACTCTATTTCAAGAGCCTCACCGATTCCGATGTGAAGCTTTCCAAAGATGAGCTCGCCATCCATGTGTCGTTTGACAAGGATGCCCGCACCGTTACCGTAAGCGATTCCGGCATCGGCATGACGAAAGAAGAACTCGAGAAGAATCTGGGCACCATCGCTCATTCCGGCTCTCTGGAGTTCAAGACCGAAAACGACAAGGCCCAGGGCGACGACGTGGATATCATCGGCCAATTCGGCGTGGGCTTCTATTCCGCGTTCATGGTTGCCAAGGAAGTGCGCGTCGTAAGCCGCGCGTTCGGCAGCGACGAGGCATGGGCGTGGGTCAGCGACGGCGTCGAGGGCTACACGATTGAGGAAACCGAGCGTGCCACCAACGGCACCGACATCATCCTTACGCTGAAGGACGACACCGACGACGAGAAATACGACACCTACCTGTCTGAGTGGGGCCTGAAGAACCTCATTAAGAAGTACAGCAACTACGTGCGCTACCCCATTACCATGGATTGCGACAAGACGCGCGAAAAGCCGAAGCCCGAAGACGCCGGCGACGACTACAAGCCCGAATACGAACACTACACCGAGCGCGAAACCATCAACTCCATGGTGCCTATTTGGAAGCGCAGCAAGTCTGACGTGACCGATGAAGAATACAACGAGTTCTACAAGTCGAACTTCCACGACTATGCCGACCCCGCGCGCACCATCAAGGTGCACGCCGAAGGCGCTATCACCTACGATGCGCTGCTGTTCATCCCTAGCCGCGCGCCGTTCGACCTGTACAGCAAGGACTACAAGAAGGGCCTGGCCCTCTATAGTTCCAACGTGCTCATCATGGATAAGTGCGAAGAGCTGCTGCCCGATTGCTTCAACTTTGTGCGTGGCGTCGTCGATTCGGCCGACCTGCAGCTGAACATCTCGCGCGAAACCCTGCAGCATAACAGCCAGCTGCGCGCTATTGCCAACAAGCTCGAGAAGAAGATCAAGAGCGAGCTGGCCAAGATGCGCGACAACCATCGCGAAGACTACGAGAAGTTCTTCGAGCAATTCGGCCGCGGCCTGAAGTTCGGCATCTACCAAAGCTACGGCATGCAGAAGAGCCTGCTGGCCGACTTGCTGCTGTTCTATTCCGCCAAGCAGCAGAAGATGGTGACGTTCGAGGAGTACGCCGCCGCCATGCCCACCGACCAGAAGGCTATCTACTATGCCGCCGGCGATTCGACCGATCGTCTGGCCAAGCTGCCCGTGGTGAATTCGGTGCTCGACCGCGGCTACGACGTGCTGCTGTGCACGCAGGATGTGGACGAGTTCACGTTCCAAACCATGCAGACGTGGGGCGAAGGTGAAGACGCCAAGGAGCTCAAGAACGTCGCGTCGGGCGATTTGGGCCTTGAATCTGAAGATGAGAAGAAGGCCGCCGAAGATGCCACGAAGGAAAACGAAGGTCTGTTCGGCGCTATGAAAGAAGCGCTGGGCGATTCGGTGACCAAGGTTGCCGTGTCCACGAAGCTGGCCAGCGCAGATGCCGCGCCGGCGTGCATCACGGCCGAGGGCCCGGTGTCGCTCGAGATGGAGAAGATCCTCTCGCAGATGCCCGATATGGGCGAGGCCCCCAAGAGCGACCGCGTGCTCGAGGTGAATGCTCAGCACCCGGTATTTGCCACGCTGAAGGCCGCTCAAGAAGCCGGCGACGCCGACAAGGTGAAAACCTACGCCAGCCTGCTGTACAACCAGGCGCTGCTGGTCGAAGGCATGCCGCTTGAAGATCCGGTGGCTTTTGCCAATCAGGTTGCTAGCCTGATGAAATAACCTCGGTGTCAAACGCTCAGAGCGTTTGGCGCGTTTTGAAAGCCGGTCGCATTGCGCGGCCGGCTTTTTCTGTTTCGGAAGACGCGCAGGGAGGGATGGCGCGTGCCTTCCTTGAACCGGCCGGCAGGCTGCTCGATAAGGGGTTAAGGAGGGCCGAGCGAGCTTGCCGTCGGGTTCGCCTTTCAGGCTACTTTAAGCGTCGCGATTTTTCGTGGCGGCGTGTAAACGATTCGGCGCGGCGGGCAACGCGTCGGTTACTATGGGAAAACCTTACTAATATATGTGGCGTTTGCCGCATTGGCCGACCGCTAAGGAGCCCCATGGAATCGTTCGAGATCGTTCTGCTGCTGCTTGGGTGCGTTTTGGTTTCAAGCATCTTCGACCAGGTGTTTTCGCGTTTGGCTATGCCCCTCGTGCAAATTGCGTTGGGCGCCGTGGTGGGCTTTTTCATCGTAGACGATCCATCGGCGGTCATTTCGGAACCCGAGATGTTTCTGCTCATTTTCATCGCGCCGCTTCTGTTCGACGAATCACGCCACGCCGATAAAAGCGCGCTGTGGAAAAACAAGGGGCACATCATTTCGCTGGCTATCGGCTTGGTGTTCATCACGTCGCTGGTGGTCGGCTTCGTGTTGAACCTCCTTGTGCCGTCCATTCCCTTGGCTGCCGCCTTCGCGCTGGGCGCCGCTCTTGGGCCCACCGACGCGGCCGCGGTTGCCGCCATGGGCAAAGACGTGAAACTTACCGACCGCCAAAAGTCGCTGCTTTCCGGCGAGGCGCTGTTCAACGACGCATCGGGCGTCGTGGCGTTCGAATTCGCCATCGCTGCCGCTGTGACGGGCGCGTTTTCGCTGCTCGATGCCACGGCGACGTTCTTGTTCGACTTCGTCGGCGGCGTGGTGGTGGGCCTGGCGTTGGCCGCCATTGTGATGTTCGTCCTTGGTCGCGTGCGTTCGCTTGGTCTCGAAACGCCCACGGTGTTTCTGCTGTTCGAGGTCATCATGCCATTTTTCGCGTACCTCACCGCCGAGCACTTCGGCGTCAGCGGCATTCTGGCCGTGGTGGCCGCAGCGCTCTTCATGAAGTTCTACCCAAGCTCGCTCACGCTTGAATCGTCGCGCTACGCCGTGGCCAGCGAGAACGTGTGGGAACTGCTGGTGTTTGCCATCAACGGCATCGTGTTCGTGCTGCTGGGCATGAAGTTGCCTGAAGTGATTTTGCCCACATGGAACTCGTCGGGCCACGAAGGCGGCGCGTGGCTCATCGTGCTTATCGTCATTATCACGGCCATCGTGATTGGGGTTCGCTTCGCATGGGTCGTCGGCATGGAGAAGCTCGCACGCAATCACGAAGGCGCGCGCCCGAAAATCGACAAGGAATTCCTGCGCAACGCAGCGGTTGTCACGTTGGCTGGTCCGAAGGGTGCCGTTACGCTGTCGGTGGTCATGTCGTTGCCGTATTTCATTTCCGCGGGCACACCGTTCCCCAACCGCGATCTGCTTATTTTCTTGGCATCGGGCGTCATCGTGCTCACGTTGCTTATCGCGAACTTCGTGGTGCCGCTGCTGGCGCCGGCTGAAGAGGGCGAGGGAGCATCGGCGCGCTCGAAGGTGGAAATCGATATTCTGCAGAACGTGGTCGACGGTCTGTTGGCAAAAGAAACTCCCGAAACCGCCGTTCCCACGCGCATCGCCGTGCAGGCATATCACGAGCGCATGAACCTGGTGCGCGAGCGCGAAGTGTCCGACGAAGCCCTGCGCGATTTGCGCATAAACGTTCTGGAAAGCCAGCTCGGCTTCGTGGAAGGCCAGATGAAGGCTGGGGAAGTGGGTCGAGCTGCGGGCGAGCGCTACGCGAGCACCATCAGCCATACCATCGACGTGCTGCGCGTGCGCCGCGGTTCGAAGCCCAGTTCGGCTTCGGCCGTCATCGGCGCGGGCGCGCCCTTGATGTCGGGCACGGGCGTCGCCCCTGGGGCGGCTGCCGCGCGAACCGACTTGCGCAAAAAGGCGCCGTTTGCTTGGACGGTGCGCTTTGTGGTGGACAAGGTGCGCGGCTCCAACATGAGCGAGGCGGCCAAGCGCGACATGATGCACCTCATCATCGCATCCGAAGAGCACGCCCTGCGCTATTTGGAAGAAATCGAGCCAACGCTCGATGCCGAAGGCCGCCACGCAGCGGGCCTGTTGAAAAGCGAATACGGCCAGAACCTGATGGCTATTCGCCTGCGTACCGCGCGCGCCGAGGCCGAGGCTGCCGAAGAAGCCCGCGAGGAAGCGCGCGAAGCTGTGGCCGACGCCGGCGTTGCAACGCCGCCCGACAGCACGGCGAAGCTCGAAGCGCTTTCGGGCGTGGATATTCCCGAGGTTACCCCCGAAAGCCGGCGTGTGCTCGATGCGGTCGAGAAACGCGAGGCCCAGCTCGAGGCCGTTATCGCGGCGCCTTCCGCAACGGGGACTATTCCCTTCGTGGGGCAAGATTTGGAAGACGCCGATTTGGCCACGAAGGTGAGTTCGGCTGCAAACGCCGTGGTCGATGCGGCCTCGGTCGCGTCGGCGGCGCTCGCGGGCGAGGAAACGCACACGGGCCGCAAGGTGCGCGGAACCTTCTTGGGCCGACGCCGCGTGAAGGCCAAGACGCGCGATATCGAGGCCGAGGCGCTGGCTATGGAGCTTGAGCAAATTCAGCTGATGCGCGAGGCGGGGCGTCTGTCCAATGCCGACGCGCGCGAACTGCGCGAAGAAGTCTACATGCTGCAGATGGGTTTGGAAGCGCGATAGGGAAGCAATTTGGCGGAAAATGCGGCGAAAGGGCCCTTTTGGGGCTGGAATATCCGAATTCGAGCCCTGGACGGTGTTCTGCCGAATAAAACTCCAGGTCGAGTGTCGTTGCCGCTGCGGTTCCAGGGCCAAAAGGGGCCCTATGGGCGCTTTTCTTGCCGCGCAGTATCTTTCTCACTGCAATGAGGCCCTATCGGCTCGTTTTCGACCAGGCTTATAAGCTCTTGCTGGGAATGCACATCGAGTTTTGCGTAGATATGTCGCACATGCGTCTTTACCGTGTTGTGCGAGAGCACGAGCTTCTCTTGAATTACGGGGCTTGTGCGTCCCCGGGCGAGCAATTCAAATACTTCGGTTTCGCGTGTGGTAAGCCCGAAACGTTTTGCGACCTGCGCACTTGCTTGCGCGAAAGCCTCGTCGCTGTTCCAGGCGGCGATCGATGGATTGCCGCCTAACAAATCGGCGCTTATTGTTGCGCTCGCATTGCCGGCGACCTGCTCGTCGAGGTTTTTTTCTACATGGCGTTCTGCAAAATCGCCGTGGCCTGATTCTTCGCTCGTGGGCTCGTATAAAGTTGCGGGGTCGGTATGGGCCGGCTGAATGCTGTTGATCATCTGCGTAAAGCTGAACCTGCCATTGCCTACGTAGTTGAATGCGACGAAAACAAAGGCGATTGCCATGGTTGCCCATGCGGCTGCAGCGGGGTTATTCGCGCTTGCTGCCGCTACGGTTTGGGCAATGGGCGCGCCAATGCCGATGCCTATCCATTGCACGGCGAATGCCGAGGCCGCCATCGACGCAGCGCCCAGCTTGTTGCGCGCGCCAACGGCACCGACCAGGCAATACAGCAGCATGGTGAAGAGGTCGGACCCTCCGTTGAACAGCGCGGCATTCGCCTGGCGTCCTAGCATATCGTTTTCGAAAAGGGCCAGCGGCGCGGTGAGAAAGCCCGCGAACACAAGCAGCACGGCCGTGGCGTAAAGCGAATCTGACGAAAACAATCCTCGTACGACGATTATGACGAAGGTGATAGTTACCGGAAGAAACGAAAGCAAAACCGTCGCCGGCATCATCTCTTGCACCTCACCCGATACCGAAAAGCCGCAGGCGATGGCGAATAACAGTATGGCGGTGTATATGAAGCTCGAAAACGGCAGATACGATGAAGGGCTGGTGACGTTCAGCACGGTGGGTGCCACGGAATCGTGGATGCCACAAAGCGTTGTGCGCGCGATTGGCCGAACGAGGACATAACTCGCGATAAGCATTGCAATGAAAAGCGCCGATGCGACGGGGACGCTAAGGCAGACTCCCGTTACCATAAGGCCGACGCGCGCGCCATAAGAAATAAGGAACGCTGCAGGTGTTGCGATAATCGCCTGACGGTTTTCCAAGCTGGCGAGCGCCGAGCCGACAAGCACCGAAAGCCAAATGCCGGCAATGCCCCCAAGCGGGCTGCCCAATAGAATGGCTAACGTGTTGTTCGCGACGGTTCCCCAGGAAAGCAGCGCTGCCGAGGCAATACTTGTTGCGAAAACAACGGCCGACCACACTGCCTCATTCATGAGTGAGGGCCGTTGCCACGCCACCACAGCAACGGCGATGGAAAACGCAACTCCTCCGTATGTCGATATTTCTCGCGCTATGGGCATGATGCTAGCGATAGGCGGAAAGAGCGCCGAGTTCAAAATGTATGACGACAAAAGCACAAGCGCCAAAGCCGTGCATGTTCGTGCCGCTTGGGATGCGAGCGCGCCTCCATTGGTATCCCTGTGTTCCATGTAATCCCCTCCCTGGTAAAAGTGTAGCGAAACACTGTCTCTCGAGGTGTCGGGAACCTCACCCTGTGAGGGCGATATTTTCCGCAAAAAATGCCATAGTGCCTGTTCGAATGCGTGGTGATGCTGTTTCGCTGCCTTGGGGTGACGCGCTTGGCGGTTTGAGAACGTAGTGTGTGCAACGCAGATTGAAATGCTTCACGCAAACCAAGGAGGGAACAATGGGTATCAAGGAAACCATGAATCGCGGCGTGTCTCGTCGCAATTTCTTAACGGGCGCGGCGCTTGCGGGGGTGGCCGCTGCGGGTGCGGGCCTCGCTGGTTGCTCGCCTGCCGCAAACTCTTCCGAAAAAGAGCCCGCGGCTTCTGCCGCGGTCGATTCCGGCAACCCTGCGTGGCTCGGCGCGGAACCGGAAATTGCTTCAAGCGATATCAAGAATACCGAAGAAACCGATTTTCTTATTATCGGCGCGGGCACGGCGGGCATGTGCGCCGCTGGCACGGCGGCCGACCTGGGCATGAATTTCATCTTGGCCGAAAAGAATAGCAAGGTAACCGAGACGCGCGAGTATTGGGGCATCGTGAACTCTAAGGCTGCGCTTGCCCAAGGCGGCCAGGTTGACGGCCTGAAGCTGATGAACGAACTCACGCGCTATGCGTCGGGCAAGTGCAACCAGGACGTTATCAAAATGTGGATTGACGAGTCGGCCGAGATGTTTGACTGGATCGATCCCATGATGCAGGCTGCTGGAAAGCAGGTCGTTGTTGACATGCCGGGCGACCATCAAACGGGCGGCACCGACTATATGCTGCCCGTGCTTCAGCACGTTTACCTCACGCCGTATTCCGAGCCCATGCGCAACGACGTGCTTCTTTCGCTCGTGCAGGACAAGGCGGCCGATAGCGTGCGTTTCGGCTACGAATTGGTGAAACTTGTGCACGATGAAGGCAAAGTGACGGGCGCCATCTTTAAGACGTCTGATGGATATACGCAGGTGAATGCCAAGAATACGCTGCTCGCTACTGGTGGGTATCCCGCCAATCCCACTATGATGCAGGCATTGCAGCCCGCTGCTGTCGGTTGCTGCACGTCGTCGAGCTACAACCCGGCCGACGATGGCGTGGGCCTGAAGGCGGGCCTGTGGGCCGGCGGCGTGAAAGACCCCGACGCTGCGCCCATGATTTTCGACCGCGGTGCCGTTGAAGTGGGCGTTGACGCGGGCTATGTGGGCAAAGGCGACGATGCCGCGTTCCCGGGCACCATATATCAGGAGAATATTGGCAGCCAGCCGTTCATGAAGGTCAATCGCAATGGCGTGCGCTTTGCCAACGAGTCCACTCCATACGACACGTTCTGCTTCCAGGCCGGCCAGCAACCCGGTGGCGTGTGGTGCCAGATCTTCGACGGCAATGCGAGCGATGATATTCTTCGCTTCTCGACCATTGGCTGCTCTGCCTTCGCGAACCAGATGATGGCTGCCGGCATGCCTGTCGAAGAATTCGTTGCCACCTCGCGCGACACTGGCTATTTGAAGAAGGCCGACACCATAGAGGAGCTTGCCGACGAACTCGGCTTCGAGGGCGATGCGAAAAAGGCATTCCTCGAGCAGGTCGATCGCTACAATCAACAGTACGACGCCCAGGTCGACGATGATTACGGCAAAGAGGCTTACCGCCTGTCCGCCATTCGCACGGCGCCGTTTTACGGCCTGTGGTTCGGCGGCACGTTGCTTACTACGATCGACGGCCTTCGAATCAACGGCGAATGCCAAGTCCTCGGCGAAAACGACGAGCCTATCGAGGGGCTTTATGCTGCTGGCGACGTTTCGGGCAGCTTCTTCAGCGGGAATTACCCCGAATACATCGTCGGTTGCGCTTCGGGCCGATCTTCTACTCAGGGCCGCCATGTAGCGCGCAAGCTTGCCGGCGATCTGTAAACCTTTCAATGAAATAATTCGGGCGAATCTCCCTCCCATAGGTTCGCCATTTTGCACGCCGCTCGCATTCCCTCCCCGCGAGCGGCGTTTTCATTTTGCGTTGATTCGTTCGTGTGCGGTTGTTTGGCTCGAGCGGCTTCGATATGCAAACGAATCTCGTAAATCATTACCCTGCAAGCCATTTAAATAATCATTCAAAGTGACAGTTAAGTAACGTGCAAAATAAATTGTCAGATAAGTTGACAATGAAGCACTTAGATTTTATATTGCCAATTGTACCAAGAGGGTTCGAGAGAACGCGGGGCTGCCAAAGCGCCGCGAAGCCCCGAGCCAACGAAACAAGGTAAAAGCAGTCGGCGGCGCAAGCCGCCAGCGGGGCCGCGCAGATGCGGCCCCGTCAACGAGAAAGGGCTGAATCGATATGGGCAAGATTCTGGGTATCGACCTGGGCACCACGAACTCCGCGATGGCGGTTATGGAAGGCAATGAGCCTACCATCCTCGTCAACGCCGAGGGCGACCGTACCACTCCGTCGGTCGAGGGCTTCCGCAAAGACGGCGAGCGCGTCGTTGGCAAAGCCGCTAAGAACCAGGCTGTCACCAACCCCGAGAACACCGTCGCTTCCGTGAAGCGCTTCATCGGCCGCAGCTATGACGAAACCGCTGAAGAGCGCAAGACCGTCGCCTACAACGTAACCAAGGGCAAGGATGGCCGCGCCGTTGTCGACATCGATGGCAAGGAATACACCCCCGAGGAAATCTCGGCCATGGTTCTGCAGAAGCTGAAGGCTGACGCCGAGAAGCGCGTGGGTCAGCCCATCACCGAGGCCGTCATCACCGTTCCCGCGTACTTCAACGACGCGCAGCGCCAGGCTACCAAGGACGCCGGCAAAATCGCTGGCCTCGATGTGAAGCGTATCATCAACGAGCCTACCGCCGCGGCTTTGGCGTACGGCCTCGACAAGGTGAACAAAGACCAGAAGATTTTGGTGTTCGACCTTGGCGGCGGCACGTTCGACGTTTCCGTGCTTGAGCTTGGCGACGGCGTGTTTGAGGTTTTGTCCACGGCTGGCGATAACCACCTGGGCGGCGACGACTGGGATCATCGCGTTATCGACTGGATGGCCGATAAGTTCGCGGCCGACAACGGCGGCATCGACCTGCGCAAAGACAAGATGGCTCTGCAGCGCCTGAAGGAAGCTGCCGAGAAGGCCAAGATGGAGCTGTCCTCCACCACGCAGGCTTCCATCAACCTGCCGTTCATCACGGCCGACGCCACGGGCCCGAAGCATCTCGACTACACGCTGACCCGCGCGGAGTTCGAGCGCATCACCAAAGACCTGCTCGACCGCTGCAAGCAGCCTGTTGAACGCGCGCTGAAAGACGCCGATCTTGGCACGGGCGACATCGACGAGGTCATCCTTGTCGGCGGCTCCACTCGTATGCCGGCTGTCCAGCAGCTCGCCGAAACCATGACGGGCAAGAAGCCGAACATGTCTGTGAACCCTGACGAGGTTGTTGCTATCGGCGCGGCTGTTCAGGGCGGCGTTCTGGCTGGCGACGTTGAGGGCATCCTGCTGCTCGACGTTACCCCGCTTTCCCTTGGCGTTGAAACCATGGGTGGCGTGATGACCAAGATGATCGACCGCAACACCACCATTCCTACCCGCAAGACCGAGATTTACTCCACGGCCGCCGACAACCAGACGTCCGTCGAGATTCACGTCCTGCAGGGCGAGCGCCAGATGGCCAACGACAACAAGACCCTTGGTCGTTTCCAGCTGACCGGCATTCCTGCGGCTCGCCGCGGCGTGCCTCAGATCGAGGTTACGTTCGACATCGACGCCAACGGCATCGTGAACGTTTCCGCTAAGGACCTTGGCACTGGCAAGGAGCAGCAGATTACCATCTCCGGTTCTACCGCGCTGTCCGATGACGAAGTCGACCGCATGGTGAAAGACGCCGAGGCTCACGCCGACGAAGACGCCAAGCGCAAGGAAGAGATTGAGGCTCGCAACAACTGCGACTCGCTGGTGAACGCCACCGAAACCACGATGAACGAGCTGGGCGACAAGGTTCCCGCCGATTCCAAGTCGGCTGTCGAGGCTGCCATTGCTCAGGCGAAGACCGCCCTCGAAGGCACCGACGTCGAGGCCATCAAACAGGCCACCGAGGCTCTGCAGCAGGCAAGCTACAAGCTGGCTGAAGTTGCTTACAGCAATCAGGATGCCGCTGCCGCTGCTGGCGCTGGTGCTGCCGGCGCTGCCCCGCAGCAGGACGATGGCCCGATTGAGGCCGACTACGAGGTCGTTGACGATAAGAACGAAGGGAAATAATCATGAGCAAGGACGGTAAAAAGAAAGCCGCCCAGGAGCCTCGTGAGATTCCTATCGACGGCGCAGACGATGTGACCGAAGGGGCGGCTGAAGCGGCCGCCCCGGCCCCCGAGGCCGAGCCGACTGATGTTGAGGACAAGGCCGCCGATGGCGAGGCCGATGAAGCCGAATCCGTGGTCGAAGAGGCTGAAGCTGTGGTAGCTGACGCCGAACGCGTTGCCAAGGCCGAGGCTGAAGCGGCCGCCATGCGCGACAAGTACCTGCGCCTGCAGGCCGAGTGGGATAACTACCGCAAGCGCACGGCCGAGGAAGCTTCCGAAATGCGCGTTCGCGCAGCCGAGAAGCTGATGGGCGATTTGCTTCCCATCGTTGACGACTTCGAGCGTGCCATCGCGCACGCCGAAGCCAATGGGGAAGCGGGCCTGCTCGACGGTGTGAAGGCCATCGCCACCAAGCTTTCCGACTCGCTCGAAAAGCATGGGCTCGAGGCCATCGACCCGGCCGGTCAGGCGTTTGACGCGCTTGAACACCAGGCGGTGGGCCAGGTGGAGGACGCAAGCGTGCCCGACGAAACGGTCGCGCAGGTATACCAGAAGGGTTACCGCCTGGGCAAGAAAGTCATTCGCCCAGCAATGGTCACCATCTCTACTGGCGGTCCGAAGCGCGAGGCCGAAAAGCCCGAAGAAGAATAGCGTTGAAGAAGGCGGGCACCAGCTCGCCTTCTTTGTAGGAACCGATAAGGAGGTGGCGCACAGTGGCAGCCACTAAGCCTGATTACTACAAGACGCTCGGGGTTTCCCGCAGCGCCACGGACGAAGAGATAAAGAAGGCATATCGCAAGCTCGCGCGCAAGAATCACCCCGATGCGGGCGGCGATGAGGAAAAGTTCAAGGAAATCAACGAAGCATACGAGGTTCTCAGCGACAAAAAGAAGCGCAAGCTGTACGACCAATACGGAACGGCCGATGAGCAGCGCATTCCGTATGGCTGGGGCGGCGGCGCAGGCGGGGCCGGCCAAGGCTTTGGCGGCTTCGGCAGCTGGGCCGACATCCTCGACAGCATTCGCCGCGGCGAAGGCGTTGCGGGCGCTGGCGGGTTCAATGTCGACGATATTTTTGGTGGCGGCTTCGGCGGCTCGGGTTTTGGCGGGCAATACCAACCGCAGCCGCAAAAGGGCCGCGACATGAATGTCACGCTGAACGTGAGCTTCGACGAGGCGTTCCACGGCTGCACGAAGAAAATCAGCGTGCGCAACCCCCAGGGTGGTGTGGAAACGTTGGACGTGAAAGTGCCGGCGGGCGCTGTCGACGGCGGCCGCGTGCGTTTCCGCGGCAAGGGCGCCGCGGGCGCGAACGGCGGCCCGGCGGGCGATTTGCTGGTTGCGACGAAAATCAGCGAGCATCCGCTGTACTCGCGCCATGGCGCCGACGTGCTTATGACGGTGCCCGTTACGGTTTCGGAGGCGGCGCTGGGTGCGAAGATCGTCATTCCCGCGCCCGACGGCACGAAGATTCGCGTCAGTGTGCCGGCGGGTTCGCAAGACGGCACGCAGCTGAAAATTAGCGGCAAGGGCGCCCCGAACGTGAAGGGCGGCGGCAACGGCGCGCTGCGCGTGACGTTCCACGTGGAAATTCCGAAGCACATGACCGAGCAACAAGAGCAGGCCATGATCGATTTCCAGGCCGCAACCGAGCATGCGGGCCACAACGTTCGCGAACATTTAGGCGTGTAGGAGGTACGCGATGGCAGACAGGCACACACCGCTGTACATGATCGGCGTGGCTGCGCAGCTTGCGGGCGTACATCCGCAGACCTTGCGCATTTATGAGCAAAAAGGCCTGGTGAGCCCCCAACGCACCAGTGGCAATACACGCATGTATTCGCAGGCCGATATCGAACGCCTCGAGCTGATAAACGAGCTTACGGGCGAAGGCATCAACTTGGCGGGCGTCATTCGAATCCTGGATTTGAAGGGCCGCCTAGACGAGCGCGACGAGGAAATCGACGACCTGCATAAAAAGGTGCGTCGCCTGGCCGACCGCGTGCACGAGCTCGAAACGCGCGAAAGCGTGTCGCGCCTGATGTTGCCCGCGAGCACCCAAGAAGACTACTAAGGTTACGCTGTCCCGCCTGAATGCTTTGAGCATTCGGCGCATTCGACATTAGGAGATTCTTCCCACTAGGAAGGAGATACATTTATGAGACTCGACAAACTTGCAGTGACCGCTCAAGAGGCCTTTCAGTCGGCCATGAGCGTTGCGGGCGACGCCGATACTTCGTCGGTCGAGCCCATCCATTTGCTGAAAGCCCTGCTCGATGCGGGTGAGAACAATATCTCGGCCATCATCAAGCGCGTAGGCGCCGACCCGGCCATGCTGAAGACGAACGTCGACAAGGCAATCGCCAACGGCCCGAAGGTCACGGGCGGCGTGATGGGCATGCCCATTCCTTCGCAGCAGCTGATCAAAGTCATCGACAATGCGGTGAAAGCCGCCGAGAAAATGGGCGACGCCTACGCCACCAGCGAGCATTTGCTTATTGCGCTGACTGAAGACAACGGCCAGGCGGGCAAAATCCTCAACGGCGCGGGCGTAACGCGCAAGACCATCGAAGAGGCCTACGACGACCTTCGTGGCGACACGCGCGTAACCGACCAGCAAAGCAAGGCCGAGCTTGACGCGCTGAACCAGTATGGTCAAAACCTTACGCAGCAGGCTCGCGAGGGCAAGCTCGACCCGGTTATCGGCCGCTCCGATGAAATTCGCCGCACCATTCAGGTGCTCTCCCGTCGCACGAAGAACAACCCCGTGCTTATTGGCGAGCCTGGCGTGGGCAAAACGGCAATCGTCGAGGGCTTGGCCCAGCGAATCGTCGCGGGCGATGTGCCGTCCAGCCTGAAAGACCATGACGTTATCGCGCTTGATTTGGGCGCGATGGTTGCAGGCGCGAAATACCGTGGCGAGTTCGAAGACCGTTTGAAGGCCGTGCTGCGCGAAGTGAAGCAGAGCAATGGCCGCATCATCCTGTTCATCGATGAGCTGCACACCATCGTGGGCGCTGGTTCCACGGGC
>ERZ808240.3844-NODE-3844-length-14057-cov-5.079203_pt1 | contig 14057 bp, 13 predicted proteins | sample MGYA00521084_ERZ808240 | MGnify/ENA primary metagenome ERZ808240 (study PRJEB31516, sample SAMN03275571) | gut metagenome | biome: mammalia-associated habitat; material: feces | host: Papio cynocephalus | place: Kenya | collected 2012-08-06 ... | reverse complement strand
AGCAACGTCCGTTCTGCCTCTGCATAACCGCCATAAAAGCAAAATCGGACATCGGCGCGTTTCTCCAATCGTGGACGTATCAGTGCCTGCTCGTGAAGATCCAGAAAGCCCAAAAAACACGGTGAATTGCGACGGTCGCAGAGACGCACCGTATCGTCGACCCGGGCCAGCAGCAGTTGATCCGAATCAGAAATACAGGCCATTATTCTCTAATTCATCCAGCAGATCACCCATCAGCCCCACGTTGTACGGGGTAATGATAAAGGTGCAGTTGGCCACCTTTTTGATCTGGCCATCGTTAGCATATGCCACACCGCTGAGAAAATCCAGGATCCGGCGGGCTACATCCTTGTTCGCCGATTCCAGATTCAGCACCACCGTGCGTTTAGCGTTCAGATGATCGGCCACAGCGCTGGCATCGTCGAAGCGCTCCGGCTTGACCAGCACGACCTGCAGCTGCGCAGTCGCGTGGATGTTCACGACCTTGTTGCCACGTTTCGGCTCAGGTGCTGCTTCATCTGCATTCTTACGCACCAGATTCTCCTCAGGAGCAAATTCCTCCTGCTCGTCCTGGTCCTCATCGTCGCCTAAAAACCGCTCAAAAAATCGCATGGTTCATACCTCCATATAAAAAATTAGTGATAGATTCTCTGTCCAAAAATCGCGGATCCGACCCGCACCAGCGTGGCGCCCTCCAAAATGGCCTCCGGAAAATCTCCGGACATCCCCATTGACAGAATTCGCATATCTATATTATCTATATTTTTGTCCCGTATGTCAACCGATAGATGGTGCATTTTTGAAAAAATTTCTCTTTTTTCTGTCTCTTTCTGTAAAATCGGCGGAACAGTCATCAGTCCGCTGACGGCAACCCCCGGTAACGGCGCGATCTGATGCAAAAGTGTCTCCAGTTCTTCAGGGGAAACACCATTCTTCGCCTCTTCCCCGCCGATATTCACCTCGATCAGAATTTTCGTGACCAATCCCAACGCTACCGACCGCGCAGATATGTGCTGCGCCAAGCGGAAACTGTCAACCGATTGGATCATATCCACTTGTCCGACAATGGCATTGACCTTGTTTGTTTGCAAATGACCGATGAGGTGGCGCTCCACATCCGGTACACCTGCCAGCTCCGGCTGCTTACTGAGATATTCCTGCACCCGGTTCTCTCCGATCAAATCAATGCCGCAGTCGATCGCTTCCAAAATTCGGGCCGTGTCTACGGTTTTGGTGACGGCCATCAGCCGAACCGAATCTCTGGAACGCCCGGCCGATGCGCAGGCGGCGCAGATACGTTCCTCTACGCGCAGCAGATTGTCCCGAACAAAGCTATCGGATGATTTTTCCATCGTACAGCCCCCTTCCGCCGACAATGATATCGTCGTACATATGCAGATACCCCTTTTCGTCCGTTTCTCGGCTGATCACATAATCTGCCGGTTCGCTGTATATTTGGTCGATCTTGCGGAAGGAAACGATATTACCGTAGCGAATATAAACACCCGCTTGCATGGAATCGTCGATGACGATCGCCCGTTTCGGCACCTTTAGGCCGGTGTGCTTGACCAGCAGTATCTGCACCGTTTCCCGACGGATGGTGGACAGCGCCTCCGACATATAGGCGCAGCGAAACACCACCAGCACTTGCCCGTTGTCTGCACGGCTTCCGGCTGCGACCGTTACCGGGATCTCTTCATCGGTCACGAAGGACATCCGCAGGGAAAGCTCCTTGCCAGCGGCCAGTGTGTTAAAATACGAATCCGGCACAAAACAGGCAAAATACCATTCATAGCCACTGACGATCTTCCCATTGGATGGCTGTGGCTCAGGTGGTGCGGTTTCCAAAAACCCGTGCAGTTGTTCAGCCGTCAAATTCACAGGGTCTATCCCCGCCAGCAGCTCCTCGTAGCCGTCCGTCTTGTCGGCAAAGTATCCTGCCACCGGTGCGGATACAGTGCGCAATGCCCGCTTATAGGTAGAATTCAAATTCTGCTTTTTTTCTTCCAATGCGGCAATTGTCGCTGTCAGATCGACTGCTCCGCCAGTGACGATTTGTTTCTTGCTCAGAGAGGACAGCAGTCTTGCGCGCACCTCGCTGACATCGGTCTCCGTAGCGTATCCGCTCACCTGCCGCACCAGCTCATTGACGCCGGAGCTGATCTGCGCATTGATCAGATTGAGATTCAAGTGACTGGAGCCGCGGTCAGCCTGGATGGACTTCAGCGCGGTGATCTGGGCCTCCAGGTCCTGAATATCCCGTTCGGCTAAACCGTCCTGCTCCGATGCATATATTTGCGCGATCGTGCCGCCTTTAGACACACGGGAGCCGTTTTCAATGGTAAAATATACCGAGCCACTGTCTGCGGCCGGGATCACTGTTTCCGAGCGAAAGACAAGACCCTCGGCGTCAATGGATTCATACACGCTGTACGAGGCGGTCTGCTCCGTCTTGATCGTGGCAAACACACCACGGTATAACTGATAACCGCCATACAGCAGTAATGCGACTACGAGACCGAAGGTGATCCACCCCTGCTGTCGCTTTTTCTTTTTTTGCGCTCGACGCCTTTGTCTTTCTTCGCGTACATCCTCCATCAGCGATCACCTCCCGCCGCAAAATTTCGATACCGATCCAGTACATCCTGCCTCAGTTCCTCAAAGTTCGCATAGTCCTCCAGCCACATCGGCTGTGCATAAGCAAGCCGTCGGAACCAGGACATTTGCCGCTTGGCATAGCGGCGGGTTTCCTGTTTTAATGTGTCAACCGCCTCCGCCAAAGTACACGCACCGGAAAAATACGGCAAAAACTCTTTGTACCCGATGGCTTGCAACACGGTTGCGGACGGTTGCTGCTGCAACACCCGGTACGCCTCATCCATCAGTCCTGCCTCCAGCATCCGATCCACCCGTTGCTCTATGCGACGATATAACAGCGCTCGATCTCGGTATTGCAGCACAAACAGACAGCCACGGTATGGCGGCGGTACACTGTGGGAGCGCCGCTCCTGTTGCGTTATTGTTTCACCGGTGACGCGATAGACCTCCAGCGCCCGGACGATTCGATGCAGGTCATGCTCATGCAACCGGGCAGCCGTATCCGGATCAACCCGACGCAGCTCCTCCAGCAGCGCAGCCCCCCCCTGCTCCTGCCCGGTTTGCAGCAGCTTCTGCCGAAGCTGCGGATCAGAAGGCTGAGGAAAAAATTGAATATTCTCCATAAAGGACTGCACATACAGACCGGTGCCACCACACAGAACGGGTGTCTTTCCCTGCGCGTACAATTGCGCAAACGCCCGATAGGCATCCTCCACATAACGGGCTACACTGTAAGATTCGCCCAATGGCAGAAACCCCTGCAAATGATGGGGTATTCCCTGCTGCTCCTCCGCGGTCGGCCGGGCGGTACCGATCCATACGTCGCCATAGACCTGCATGGAATCGGCTGAGACCACCTCGCCGTGCAGCGCCTGCGCCACAGCGATCGCCAATGCGGTTTTACCGGTTGCCGTAGGTCCGGCAATGACCGGGTATGTCTGCATGACGATTGCTCCTTTCTCTTCCGGACCATCCCGGGAATACGCAGGTATTTTCGGGTATTTCCGGGCTTACACCAGCCGGCCGAATTGTTTCTCCAGATCCTTCCGGGTCATCTCAATGCATACAGGCCGTCCGTGCGGGCAATACCGCACTTCGTCGCCGGTCAGCACCGCCTCGGCCAGAGAAAGAAGTTCTTCCGGTGTATTGCGGTCTCCGGCCTTCGTAGCGGCGCGGCAAGCCGATGAATGGTAGATCCAATCCAACTTGGAGGAAGTCACTTCCCTGCTTCCTTCCGCCAGTCCGGTGGCGATTTCCCGCACGGTGGCATCAATGTCAGCTCCGCTTAAAATCATCGGGAAGCTGCGTACCAATACGGAATGACTGCCAAAGTCCTCCAGCTCAATACCGGACTGCGCCAGAATATCGGCATTTTCCAGCAGCGCCGTGTATTCCTCCGGGCTGACCGACACCGGCACCGGAGCCAGCAAAAGTTGGCTGTCGGTACGGCTGGAAGCCTTGAGCCGGTTGTACAGTATCCGCTCATGGGCAGCGTGCTTATCAATGATAAATAACGAGTCCCCCTGCTGCGCCAGAATATAGGTAGCTGCAAACTCTCCCAGAAATCGGACAGGCGAGCAGGACTGCTCCATGGTCAGCTGCTCAGCCGGCTCCGGCTGAACCGATCGTTGTGGAACCGACGGCAAATCCGATTCGACCGCCGGTTCTTCGGCCGGTTTCGCGGCGGGCAGCTGAGTCCCTTCCGCATCAGTGATCGACTCCGCGACAGACGTCGCGGGAATGGCTTGCAGCGGACGGTACACAGGCAACGTGCCATCCTCCAGCGTGGCCTCTGCCGGATCATCCTCGACGCACAGATCCAGAAAGGACGAAGCCTGTACGCGGGGAACCGCCTGTACCGGTTCTTTGTGCCAAATCGGCTCCGGCGCGTGATTTGGCACCGGTTCAGCTTGCGACTGTACCGGCTGTGTAGCCGGGCGAACCGGCGCTGTCACGCGAGATGTGTTTGCTGACGTGTGTTCCTCCCGCAGCAGCACGCGCCGAATACTGTCCCCTTGCTCGATTCCGGATTTCACACCGAAATACACCGCATCGAATACCGGCTTCTCATTTGTAAATCGCACTTCGATCTTCGCCGGATGCACATTGGCATCGACGGTTTCGGGCGGCATGGTCAGGAACAGCACACAGGTGGGAAACCGCCCCACCATGGTGACGCCTTTGTACGCTCTTTCCAGCGCCACCGCCGCAGTCTGGGTTTTCACATAGCGACCGTTGACGAAGAAGTGCTGCATTGTCCGATTTTGCCGACAGGCCTCCGGCTTGCAGATATAGCCGCTGACCGTTACGCCGTTCTGGGTGTATTCTACCGGGATCAGCCCGGCGGCAAATGGCTTGCCGAATACCGCATGGATACAGGGGAGCAGCTGACCGTCACCGGGCGTTTGCAGCTCCGTACGTCCGTTGCGAATGAACTTTACCGCCACCTCCGGATGGGAAAGCGCCAGTCGCTCCACCACTCCGGCCACCGCATTGCCCTCGCTGACATCCTTTTTCAGAAATTTCATCCGCGCGGGGATATTATAGAACAGTTCCCGTATCTCAAAGGTCGCACCCTCCGGACAACCGGCGTCTTCTGTGACCTGTTCCTCCCCGCCCCGGATGCAATAGTGAGTGCCCACCACATCCCCCCGGGCGCAGGTGGTCAAATCTACCTGCGCCACGGCGGCGATGGAGGCCAGCGCCTCACCCCGAAACCCCAAGGTGCAGATAGCAGACAGATCTGCCGCCGTATGTACCTTACTGGTGGCATGGCGTAGAAATGCGGTGGCCACGTCCTCCCGGGCAATCCCGCATCCGTCGTCCGACACCCGCATATAGGTGATGCCGCCATCCCGTATCTCCACCGTTATGCGATGTGAGCCGGCATCAATGGCATTCTCCATTAATTCTTTGATGACAGAGGAGGGACGCTCCACAACTTCGCCCGCCGCAATCAGCTCGGCAGTCTGCTTGTCCAACACTTGAATTTTAGCCATGGGATCTCCTCCTTAACGGGCTCAATAGGCCGATGCGTCTTTTACGAGTTGATACAGCTCCTGCAGAGCCTCAATGGGGGTCATCACATTGATGTCCAATTCTTTCAGGTGCCGAATAATGGGATTGTCCGAATCGGACAGCAACGACATCTGCCCGGATTCCACCGAGGCTGCTGCCATGGGTGCAGCCGTCGGAGCGGCTCCATCTCCGGATTCGGTCTGGCGTAAAATCTCCTTGGCACGATTGACAACGGCATCACAGATACCAGCCAGCTTGGCCACCTCGATACCGTAGCTGTCATCTGCCGGGCCGCGGACGATCCTCCGCAAAAACGTAATGTCGTCGCCCCGCTTTTTCGCCGCCACATTATAATTTTTCACACCGGGCAGCTCCCCCTCCATAGCGGTCAACTCATGGTAGTGGGTAGCAAACAGGGTTTTTGCGCCGATTTTTTTCTTGTCCGCTACATACTCCAACACCGCACGGGCGATGCTCATCCCGTCAAAGGTGGATGTGCCGCGCCCGATCTCATCGAAGATGATCAGGCTGTTGGCGGTAGCGCTATGTAGTATGGAGGCCACCTCGCTCATCTCCACCATAAAGGTGGACTGGCCGGCCGCCAGATCATCCGAAGCGCCCACGCGGGTAAAAATACTATCCACAATACCGATGGTGGCGCTCTGTGCGGGAACAAACGAGCCGATCTGCGCCATGAACACGATCACCGCCGTTGGGCGAATAGGGGTGTTTTTGCCCGCCATATTGGGGCCGGTGATGATGGCGACGGTGTTTTCTTTTCCGTCCAGCAGGGTATCGTTCGGAACAAACGGCGCTTCGCTGAGACTTTCCACCACCGGATGGCGGCCGCCGACAATGTGGATACGGTCACCCATATCCACCTCCGGGCGGCAGTAATTCTGCGCCACCGCCACTTGGGCAAAGGAAGCCAGTACATCCAGCTTTGCCAGTGCTTCCGCAGTCCTCTGTATCCGTTCCAATTGATCGGAAACCGTCTTGCGTACCTGGCAGAACAGCTGATACTCCAGCTCAACGGAATGGTCTTTGGCCGTCAATACCCGCGTCTCCAGTTCTTTCAGCTCCTGGGTGATATACCGCTCTGCGTTGGCCAGTGTCTGCTTGCGAATGTAGGTTTCCGGTACCTGATCGCTGTACAGACGGGACACCTCAATATAGTAGCCGAACACCCGATTGTATCCGACCTTCAACGATTTGATGCCGGTACGCTCCTTTTCCTGCGCCTCGACGCGGGTGATGATGTGTTTGCCATCCTTCATATCCGCCCGTAGCTCGTCCAGCTCAGGCCGGTATCCCGGACGGATCATGCCGCCCTCCCGAACAGATACCGGCGGGTCGTCGTCGATCGCGGCCGCAATCAGGTCGCGCACATCCTGCAACGGATCCATCGAATCGCGAATTTCTGTCAAGGCAGATGCCTTGACATCCTGCAAAGCGGCAATCACCGGAGGAAGCTGCTCCAGAGTCTGCTGTAAAGAACGAAGTTCCCGGGCATTGGCGCTGCCGTAGACGATGCGGGTCATGATGCGTTCCAGATCATAAACGTTCGCCAGCTGCTCCCGGATATCTTCCCGCATGATGCTGTTGCGGGTCAGCTCCTCCACCGCTTCCAGACGGCGGGTAATGGGCGCAATACGAATGAGCGGCTGCTCGATCCACACGCGGATAAGCCGCTTGCCCATAGCGGTGCGGGTGCGGTCCAGTACCCCCAGCAGTGAGCCTCTTTTCTCCTTGGCGCGCATGGTCTCCAGCAGCTCCAGATTTCGCCGGGCGGTCAGATCCAACTTCATATACTGCGCGTCCGAATACCAAACCGGTTCCGCCAGACGCTCCAGACCGGTCATTTGCGTCTGTTTCAGATACCGCAGCGCCGCCCCCAATGCGCATAGAGCCGCGTTCCGTCCGGCCAATCCCAGCTCTTCCAGCGTGGCGGCAGGATATTGCTCGCTCACCGTGGCAGCGTCGGTCTGCGGGTCATAATTCTCATCCGAAAGGCACTCCAGACGGCTGTGCAGGCGATTTTCGATAAAGCTCTTTACTTCGCGATTCGCTGCCATGGCGGGGTTCGCCAAAATCTCGCTGGGATTGAACCGGCCCAACTCATTGCTGATACGCAAGCCGATTTCATCTCCGGATAGCTCTGTGACCTGAATCGAGCCGGTGGAGCAATCGCAGAAGCATAGGCCGCACACGCCGGATCGCTCTGCTGAATAGAGCGACGCCAAATAGTTATTCCGGCTCTCGTCCAGCATACTGCCCTCGATGACGGTGCCGGGGGTCAGTACCCTTACAATATCTCGCTTCACCAGCCCCTTGGCAGTCGCCGGATCCTCCGTCTGCTCACAAATAGCCACCTTATACCCGCGGGCGACCAGCCGGGCGACATAAGATTCGTAGCTATGGAACGGTACACCGCACATGGGAGCCCGTTCCTCCTGTCCGCAGTCCTTGCCGGTGAGGGTCAACTCCAGTTCTCGAGAAGCAATCTTCGCATCCTCAAAAAACATCTCATAGAAATCACCCAGCCGGAAAAACAGGATGGATCCGGGATTGGCCTTTTTCATTTCCAGGTATTGCTTCATCATAGGGGTATAATCCGCCATGTGTTTTCACCCTTATCCGTGTTGATTGTTCCTTTGATGCGTGTGATCAGTGACCGCCACAGCCACCACAGCTGCCGCAGTTTCCGGTGCAGCCGCTCTCCTGGGCTGCCAGCGCCGGGTCCTGGCCCTGCACCGCTAAAGCGATGGCAGCATTGATTTTCCGCACCAGCTCGTCCAGCGCCGAGTGTGCGATATTGTAGGCCTGCATATGCTCATTTGCCATAATCTGCGCGTACACCGACCGCATTTCTTCATTCAGTTGCCGCAAATGAGCGGCATCCTGTTCCTCCTCCGGTTTGGATTCCTCCTGATTGATGTTCATGCGCTTGATGTTGAACTCGCCGATGAGCCTTTGCAGTTCCTCGTCGGCATCAGCCTCCTGCTGTGCCGTCCGCACAGCCGTATACCGCTCATCCCCTTGGAGCTGATAGCCCAAATCAATCGCCATATTCACCAATACTTCGTCCATCGTCAACAACTCCTTTTCTCCTCTATTCCACGTGGCAAATATGCCCGTGCATCACCCAGCTGCGGGCATCCTCGATCTCAATTTCCGCATAGCGGCCGATCCAGCTTGTGTCGCCATCGACACGCACCACACCGTTATCCGGTAGCCGCGCCTCCAAATAGTCCTTTCCGACATTCTCCAGCAGCGCCCGCTGCCGGGTGCCCACCAGCCTGGCCAACCGTTCACCGGATATGGATTCCTGCAGCTTATTCAGTTCCTGTAACCATGCCACCTTTGTTTCCGCAGACACCGGATCCGGCAGGCTGGCCGCCGGTGTACCAACACGAGGAGAGTAAATGAAGGTAAACAGAGATGTAAAGCCAACTTCCTTTACGAGACTCAGCGTATCCTCAAACTCCTCCCGCGTTTCACCGGGGAATCCGACGATCACATCGCTGGTGAAAGATATATCCGGAACGACCGACCGGGCATACCGCACCAGCTCCAGATATTGCGCCCGGTCGTAGTGGCGGTTCATCACCCGCAGCACCCGATCGTTGCCGCTTTGAAACGGCAGATGAAAATGGTGGGACACTTTCTCGCAGGCGGCGATGGTGTCGAACAGCTCATGGGTGGCGTCCTTTGGGTGGGAAGTCATGAATCGGATGGTAAAATCTCCGTCCAGGGCGTTTATGCGCCGCAAGAGCTCCGCGAAGGTGACGCCGTGATCCTCCCCCTTGCCAAAGGAATTGACATTCTGTCCCAGCAATGTGATCTCCTTATACCCGGCGGCGATCAGTTCTTTTGCTTCCGCCAGAATATCGTCCGGCCGACGGCTGCGTTCCCGTCCCCGTACGTATGGAACTACGCAGTAGGTACAGAAATTATTGCAGCCATACATAATGGGGAGCCAGGCCTTGAAAGTACCGTCCCGGTGGGCGCGGATTCCTTCGGCGATCACACCGTCCTCCTGTGGCGTGACCGAAAGTTGATGCCCGCTGTGTAAAGACTCCCACAGCAGCTCCGGGAGCCGATGCAACACATGGGTGCCGAACACCAACCCCACAAACGGGTAACTTTCCTTAAATTTTTCCGCCACATGGGGCTGCTGCACCATACACCCGCATACAGCGATGAGTATATGCGGGTGGCGGGCTTTAATATGCTTGAGGGCACCCACGTTGCCGAAGACCCGATCGGAGGCGTGCTCCCGCACGGCGCAGGTGTTAAAGAGAATAAGATCCGCATCCTCCGGTTCATCGGTAAATTCAAAGCCCATTTCGGCCAGCATTCCCTTGATGTGCTCCGAATCGGACACATTTTGCTGACATCCGAATGTGCGCACACAGGCGAGCGGCGGGGCGTTATGCTTCAGATCGGCATAAAAGCGGAACACCTGCTCCTTGTAGGGCTGCTGACGCTCCAGCTCCTCTTCTGAAACCACAGTGGTCATAGTAAGCTCCTTCTTCGGTTACTGAAAAGCAACCATTGCTTTTCAGTATATTATAGCAAATTTGCGCCTGCTTTTCAATCCTTAAATGAAAATATCTCTGCCGGATTTTCCATCCATGCAGAGATACGGTTCATTCAGCATTGTATATTAGTTACCAGTCCGGACAGGTGGTCACACAGGTTTCGCTGCAGCAAGACACCGACCCCGTTTTCGTAGGCAACCACCGAAACAGAAGCATTGGAAACAAACGGAATGTCCCGGATATTTTCCGGGGGGATATGCGTCCACACCGCTTCCATCATACGAGTGACCAGTCCGTGCGTTACCAGGCAAAGGCAACTGTCCGGATGGTGCTGCACGATGGCCTCAATGGCCGATCGGGCACGCGCCTGCACCTGCAAAGCTGATTCTCCCCCGGGGCATCGGGACAACCCGATGTTATCCGCCCATAAGCGATATTCTTCCGGGTATTTTGCGCGGATCTCCGGATAGGTCATACCCTCCCAGGCTCCACCGTTGATTTCTCGCAGTCCCGGTTCCCGTATGACCGGCAGGCCGTGTACAGCCGCAATCGTCTGCGCCGTTTCCATAGCTCTGGACAGATCGCTGGAATAAACAGCATCCAGTGGGACAGTTCGTAAAAATTCTGCCGCCCGTCGCGCCTGCTCCCGTCCGGTTACGGTCAGTGGAATGTTTCGACTTCCGGCCAGCCGGTTATCGTGGTTCGCCACACTTTCTCCGTGCCTTACCACATAGATCGTAGTCATGCTTCTACCCTCACGACAAACAGAAAAGCCGACTTTCGTCAGCTTTTCAAAAAACGTTTACAAATGTTTCCACAGATCCTCGTGGGGGGCTGCCATGATCGACTTGCTGCTGAACAGACCCTGACGGATGGCATAATCGGCGGCAGCCTCCACAGAAGCGGTCACATCGCCAACCTCACCGGTGACCATCAGTACACCCTTGCCGCCCATGCCGCGAGATAGGCGGAGATCCACAATATCCACCTTCGCCGCTTTGACCGCTGCGTCGGCGGCCAGGATGATGCTGGCCGCCGAATAGGTCTCCAAACAGCCTAAAGCTCCGTGCGGAGCCTCCGGTTGTGCGCCCATTAGAGCATTCACTACACCGGGGTCTATGCGTCCCATCACCGTGCAATCCAGCACATAGGTGCCAAATTTCATCTTCACATGATCCACAGCCGTCTGCACGTCTGAGATTGAACCGGTCAGCAGAATCTCATATTTTCCCGGACATGACGGATGCGCGGAGATCAACCGCACACCGGAGGCTTTCAGCGCATCGTCACACGCCTCCACACCCACGGGGATACTCTTCAGTTCCAAAACACCAACAGCATAAATCATCGTACATTCCAGCCTTTCTCAACCCTGTACAGGCTTAGCCCTTGACACGGATAATGATGTCCGATGCGGAAACCGATTCAACAACCCCATTCACAGATGAATGAATATTCGCTGAAATCAGTCCGCTTGCCGTCGCCACACATTGACCGACGGCAACGGTATCGCCCACTGCGACCTGCGCCGTCGCCGGAGCGCCCACGTGCTGACGCAGCGGCAACCGGATCATCGTAGGTTTGTACTCTTCTGCGATAAACTCCGGGATACCGGTATCAAACTCCGCTACTCCGATGCGTTGCATGAAACGTTCGCTGGGGAGCATCCGATACTCCCGGTCCGGATCGGGAGTCAACGCCTCCCCTTTGTACTGATAGCGCAGCTTATTCTTCGCCAAAATGCCCTTTACCTGTTGGTACACCCGGCGCGGGCTGATACCCTGACAGCAGGCAGTCAATTCACATACGCCGCAGCCGCAACAAACCGAAGCCTCCAAAAAGTTCTCCGGATTCTCCTCGATCATAGGCAACGAATTCCGCACGATCCGATGAGGGCGCAGCGGATAACCGATGAGCGCGCGGGGGCACATATCCGAGCAAATACTGCACTGGCAACAATTGGCTGAGGCATGGGTCATGACGGTGCGGTTATTGGCCAGTTTGCTACGTATGGCAGGAGCGATTTTGGGAAGGATCAGCAAACCTTTAGTGGTTTTTGTGATAACTGCCTTTTCCGGGTCGATGATGGGGCCCATGGCCGGACCGCCGTCAATCATCACACAGTCCTCCGGCACGGAAAAGCCATAGCGGCTCATCAGTTCCCGTACCGGCGTACCGACCGGTACGACCGTGACAAAAGGATGCGCCACTTTGCCATTGACGGTGATCCACTTGTGCATCACCGGGGTGCCCTCTCGGACGGCGTGGCACACATTATAAAGCGTCTCAGCATTCATTACGATCACACCGACCGTCAGTGGCAATTGTCCGGGGGGTACGATCCGTCCCAGCGCCTGATAAATCAGGATCACTTCATCGCCCATGGGATACACGTTCGGCAGATACTTGACCGAGACGTGTGCCGAGAGCTTTTGGCCATCGAGCAGACCGAGCCGTTCAGCTGTATGCTGTTTGACTCCCAGCAAAGATTGCCGAATTCCGGTCGCCTCCAGCACATATTCTGCACCGGCTGCAACATCGTCCAAGTGCCGCTTCATCAGCGTGTAATCCGAATAGAGCAACGGCTCACATTCGGCCGCATTGATCATCAGTGTATCGGCATTCTCCGCCAGCTTCACCGCTGTCGGAAATCCTGCGCCACCAGCACCGACGATGCCCGCATCGGTCATTACTCTTTTGAGTTCTTCCAGAGTCATTTTCTGTCCCTCATTCTCAGTTGACATTTTCATCCACAATACCGACGATCACCGCATCCGTGGGCGCAGCCGTATTATCCAGCGCCAACCGGGCGCCGCTGCCGGTAGTGATCAGCACCTGTTCACCGATACCAGCCCCTACACTGTCGATGGCCACGAGATATTTATCCGTCTCCACGGTGTTCTCGATCAGCCGAACCTCCAAAATCTTGGAGCCGACTAATTTATCGTTCTTCCGGGTGGACACAATGTGTCCGACCACCTTGCCCATTAGCATTGCTCAATCCGCCTTTCTATGTACCGATCCGTCAGCGCTTAATCAAACGCACCTTTCCGCCGCAGGGCAACCCCACCGCGTTGGCATCGTCCGTATCTATATGCATTTCCAGTCGGAAATCCGGATGCACCCGCACCTGCACATCATACCACCGAGTGCGCCGTTCACCGGCATCCACTTCCACATCCACATACTCGCCGTCCGCAACACCGAAATGTCTGCCATCCTCCGGGCTCATATGAATGTGCCGGTTGGCAATAATGCAACCTTCTTCGATGCTGATAACGCCCTTTGGCCCGACAATCGTAATGGGAGCAGAACCGGCGATCTTACCGGACTCCCGCACCGGAGCTTTAACTTTCAGTGTATAGGAATCCGTGCGAGAAATCTCCACCTGCGTTGCCTTACGGACCGGGCCAAGCACCCGTACCTTCTCGATGGCGCGCATGGACGGTCCCACCAGCGTCAGCTGCTCCTTGCAGGCGTACTGACCGGGCTGGGAAAGCTCCTTCATCGGCTGTAATTCATATCCCTTACCGAATAAGATTTCCACGTCGGCGGCAGTCAAATGAATGTGCCGGTTGGATACGCCTACCGGAATCAGATCGTCCGTCTCCGGTACTACGCGCACGCCCTGCTTTTCCAAAGCGGAGCGTACTGCTGCTGTAATTACAGAAGAATCCAATGCCATAATGAACACTCCTTAACTCTTGATATCCGCATAGCATAAAGCAAGGGAATCTGTGTTGCAATATTCCACTGCTTTACGATATGCGGAGCTATCCGTCTCCCCCGCCACACCGCAGCTGCGGTGTGGCGGGAACGGATGTCTCTCGCTTGTGCCGACGCTTATTTCAGCGTGGGCAGCAGCTTCTCCACATCGGCGTGGGGACGGGGGATCAC
>ERZ808240.3843-NODE-3843-length-14061-cov-5.183850_pt1 | contig 14061 bp, 10 predicted proteins | sample MGYA00521084_ERZ808240 | MGnify/ENA primary metagenome ERZ808240 (study PRJEB31516, sample SAMN03275571) | gut metagenome | biome: mammalia-associated habitat; material: feces | host: Papio cynocephalus | place: Kenya | collected 2012-08-06 ... | reverse complement strand
GAGCATGTAACAACCTTAGCACCAAGCTGTTCTGCCTTCTGGATAGCATAGATAGCAACATTACCAGCACCTGAAACAGCGATTGTCTTACCTTTAATTGAATCACCATGGCACTTCATAAGTTCTTCTGTAATGTAAAGAAGACCATATCCTGTAGCTTCTGTTCTTGCAAGTGAACCACCATATGAAAGACCCTTACCTGTAAGTACGCCTTCGTATGTACCTCTGATTTTCTTATACTGACCGAACATGTATCCGATTTCTCTGGCACCTGTTCCGATATCACCAGCTGGAACATCGACATCAGCACCGATATACTTGCACAGCTCTGTCATGAAGCTCTGGCAGAATGCCATGATTTCTCTGTCTGACTTGCCCTTAGGATCAAAGTCAGAACCACCCTTACCACCACCGATTGGAAGGCTTGTAAGTGAGTTCTTGAATACCTGTTCAAAACCTAAGAACTTGATAATACCTAAGTTAACTGATGGATGTAATCTTAAACCACCCTTGTAAGGTCCGATAGCGTTGTTGAACTGTACTCTGAAACCTCTGTTAACCTGTACCTGACCTTTATCGTCTACCCAAGGTACACGGAACATTAATACTCTGTCTGGCTCTGTAATTCTTTCAAGAATTGCATTGCTTCTGTAAAGCTCCTCGTTAGCATCAACAACTGGTCTTAATGTGTTAAGAACCTCTGTTACAGCCTGTAAAAATTCTGGCTGATCTGCATTCTTCTTAGAAACTGCTTCTAATACTTCATCAACATATCCCATAACCGTATAACTCCTTTTAATAAATATTCGTACGCTTTAGTACGTTACCCAATTGATATTATATAAAGCTGACTTAATTTTTGCAAGTTTTTTATATGTTTTGCATAATAAAATTGTGCACAATTGAATATTATTAAGTTTAATTAGGCTTACTCTTAATTTTTGCCAGTTTTTTCTTTACATTATTAAGTATTTTTAAGGAAATAATTATGCATTCTATATACATAAATTAACAGCCACTTAATTATATTAAGTTATCTTATTTATTTGATTCAATTTTATTTTTGTAATACATATTCTTTTAATGCATCGTGTCTAAGATAGTTTATACTTTACACACTTTTTTTATATCTATTTTATTTATTTTTCTTCTAATATATGGTATATTATTTTTTGTATGTCATTGTTTTTTTACATTTTAGTAACATATTTGTTACATTTCTTGTCACATTTGACAAACATTACCGAAGATATTCTCTACATATAGTCAATATTATAGGGAACAATGTGCTGATGCATATTGAATATACTTCGCAGAATTAAGGAGGTTTTATGTCAGGAATAGTTGACAGAGTAAAGGGGGATATGCATTATCTCTTTAAGAAGGGGACAGACCTTACAGACACCGAAAAGAAACGTAAGCTAAGAGCCTGGTCCACAGTAATAGGAATTGCACTTGTGGTAGTACAGCTTGTATTCACAGTTCTTGCATTATTGAAATTATATAAGCTTAATATACTCCCGCTTAAATACGCAATCATTATAGATGTAGTATTAGTTTTAGTAGCTATATACAACTTTGCTTCACAGTTTACCAAAACCCATATAATAGGTAAGATACTCGCCATATTATTATCTGGTGTTTTACTATATACATTTTTATTTACATCTAAGATAGATGATACGCTTAATAAGATAAGCAATGTTAAGACAACTACCGATATTGTTGATGTTGTAGTCCTAAAGAATGATAAGGCATCTTCTATAAAAGATACTATATCTTATACATTTGGATATAATTCTACAAACAATTCAGATGATACTAAGGATGCTATCAAGAAAATCAACTTTGATAACACCGCTGACATCAAGACTAAAGAATATCAGGCATGGCTTGATATGTTTGATGCCCTAAACAAAGGAACCGATATAAAAGCCGTTATTATTAACGATGATTCCCTTCAGATGCTATATGAAGAAAACGAAAATCTAAAGGATTCTATCAAGATTGTTGGAACTATTGAGTTAACAAGAAAAATCGAATTAAGTGCCTCTGACAAAAAGGTAAATGAAGAACCTTTCATCATATATATATCTGGTAATGATGAAGAAGGTAAGATTAAGACAAACGGACGTAGCGATGTTAACGTATTATGCGTAGCCAATCCTGTAACAAGACAGATTCTTCTTATTACTACACCAAGAGATGCTTATGTTTATATGGAAAACAACGAATTGGGCTCTAAAGGTATGGATAAGCTTACCCATGCTGGAAACTGGGGTATAGATTATTCTATAGCCACTCTTAACAGACTTTATGATTGTAATATAGATTACAGTGTCAAAGTTAACTTTACAGGCTGCGTAGCCGTTGTAGATGCCCTTGGTGGTGTCACTATCAACTCGGATGTTGACTTTGAAAATGGTTGGGAAGCTGCACCTGAAACATATCACTTTGTTGTAGGTGATAATGAATGTGATGGTGATCAGACTCTTGCTTTCTGTCGTGAAAGAAAAGCCTTCGCAGATGGTGATTACCAGAGAGGACGTAACCAGCTCGCAGCTCTTACAGGTGTTATTAACAAGCTTACTTCACCTGCCATCCTTACAAAATATAATTCCATACTTGATTCTGTAGGAGAAATGATTCTTACAAGTATGCCAACATCTGATATAACAGCACTTGTAAAAGGTCAGTTAGCAGATACAAGAGGATGGAATGTACAGAAGTTCAGTGTAGGTGCTGAACCAGATTCACTCCACAGCTTACAGCTTGGAACTAATGCTTCCATGTCTAAGTTATATACTGGTGACGTAGAGATAGCAAAGAGACTTATAGACAAGATTGAAAATGGAGATGTATTTGATGTAGATGAATATTACGAATCTGAAGTAAAGAATATTCCTAATTACAATTCATTCTATAAGATAAATGAAAGTTCATCATCTTCAGGCAGCAGTTCAAACAGCAGTAACAACAACACTACTAAAACTACCGCAGCCGTTAAAGAAACTCAGGCTGCTGTTAAAAAAACTACTGCAGCTGCCAGATCAACAGAGGCAGAAACAGAGGCTCCGGTACAACCGGAAACTGATGCAACGACGCCAACCAATCCGCCTGCAGAACCTACCACGGCAACTTCTACTACTGAGGCCACTAAAGCCACTGCTGAGGTCAATCCAACTGCACCAGCCGTTGAAGCGCCTAAGGCATCAGCAGAAAACTATGTTGGTTCTGTTGAAAAAACAACACCTTAGATTGATCATAAATTATAATACATAGTTAATGATAGTCCATGAATATCACCTTCAATACAGACAATAAAATAATAGATATTACAGACATCAGTTAAATACAAAATGCCTGTGAAATATGCTCATAAACATATTTCACAGGCATTTTTAATATCTATAACGGCAGACTTACTTCTCAGCATGTTCTCCGTACTTGCCGTAATACTTGCCATAGTACTTACCATAGTACTTATTATCATCCATATCCACCTTGTTAAGCACAACACCTAAAAGCTTGCAGTCTGTTTTCTTAATCTGTTCAAGCCCTTTCTGTGCATACTTATAGCTTACACTGTTAGATGCCATTACATAAGCAACACCATCACACTCCTGGGCAACAATAGCACTATCTATTACGCTTCCAATAGGTGGCGTGTCTATTATTATATAATCATAAAGATCCCTTAAAACCTTTATAAGTGTTTTAAACACCTTATTGCCAAGCAGCTCTGTCGGGTTAGGAGGGACTGGTCCAGAGAATACTACATTAAAATTCTCCACATTAGTCGCATACATAACCTCCTCAAACTTATTAATTCCTGACAGGAAATGTGTAAGACCTTTAACTGATGTATTAATCTTATATCTTCCAACTAGCACCGACTTTCTAAGGTCTGCATCTATAAATATAACTTTCTTTCCTGCCTCTGCCAATGACACTGCAAGATTAAATGATACTGTAGATTTTCCCTCTCCAGGAGTTGTGCTTGTAAGCATGATAACTTTAACATCTGAACCACATAACTGTATGTTAGTCCTCAAATTCTTATATGCCTCATTAGCTCTGTAATCAAGCTTTCTTAACCTTTCTATATTAATCGTCTGCATATTTTCTCCATTCCAGTTTACTTGCTTTTTTTATTCTTTTTCTTAGTTTTTTTTGACTTCTTATTCTTCTTTCCTAATCCATCATCCATCTCTTCTGATATAGGAATAACCGCAAGTGTACTAAGATCAAAATACTTTTCTACATCTTCTGTTGTCTTAACTGTATCATCTAACATAGATTTTATTATTATGACAGCACATGATAACACTATACCAAGAGCAAGACCTATAAGTGTCCACTTTCGTACTGTATCAACTGCCGGTTCCTCAGATAATGAACCTTCCTCGATAACATTCACCTGCTCAATCTTCATAATATCACATATCTTCTGTGATGATACCTCTGCTACTTTATCAGCTATATCTTTAGCCTTTTGTGGATCATCACTTGTAACAGTTATCTGAAGCACTCTTGTGTCTGATGGCGTATCGACAGATATAGTTGATGCAAGTTCTGAGGCTTTCATATTAAGTCCAAGTTCCTTAATAACCTGATTCATGACAGGTGCACTTGTGACAAGAATCTGATAATCCTTCGTAAGCTGTGTTGAAAGCTGGACATCTGACAACGTAGTAGCGCTATCGTTAGCCCTGTTAAGCACATATAACTTCGTCTCTGACTGATATTTCGGTGTTATGAGAAACTTTGATATTAAGAAACACGCCAGACCAACCAATAAACCTGTAGCTATAATTATAAATATCTTTTCCCATAATATCGACAATATATGTCCAATATCAATTTCAACTTCATCATTCTGAACATTATCTTTACCCATTATCAACTGTCTCCATATCTAATATATATCTCTTTATTATATCGGCTACTCCCGCCTCATCATTAGTAGGTGCTATATAATCTGCATACTTTTTCACCTCTGGATATGCATTTCCCATAACTGCTGATAAACCTGCTATCTTTAACATAGGAATATCATTCATGCCATCACCACAAGCTATAAGTTCATCTTCTGTTATACCAAGTTTATCTAGCAGTTCTTTCAATGAGTTATCCTTGGCAACTCCAAATGGTACGACCTCAAGAAAATAATCCTCCGAATAAAAAGCATCTATCACTCCTGCATACATAGAAAGCAGCGCCTCCTGTACTGGCACAAGTTTTTCATGTTTACCAACCACAAGAAACTTGGCAACAGGATATGTAACATAATCATTAAGATTATCTGTTTTTATTATTGATGTAGAATTACAGAAAGCTTCCTTTATAACATATTCGTCAGTATCACTTTCCGAAACTATCTTTCCATCTGAGTAAGTCAACGCATATACATTATGTTGTCTTGCAAGTCTGCATATATCTTCTATACATTGCTTTGGAAGTTCATGACTGACCATTGTCCTCCCTGTTTTACAGTCGACTATTTCTCCTCCATTATATGCCAATATATATCCACCTTTATCTTTCAGTTTTAATTCATCCGCTATAGGTGTTATTCCAAAAAGTGGTCTTCCTGATGCAAGTATAACTTTCACTCCATTATCTATCGCCATATCAACAGCTTTAATATTCTCTGCTGGCAATTTTTTGTTATGGTCTGTCAATGTTCCATCAAGATCTAGTGCTATTGCTTTGTATTTCATAATCTTCCTCATTTCTGCACATGGTTATATACGTTATCAATTATCTATCATTAGTATTCTTTTCTTACATTGTACGTATTATCGCTATATATAAGCTTTCATATTACTTTCGTCATACTAAAAAACTTTAACATATATACGCAGTAATTACAACTTAATACTGTTAATCAACATCAGTTAATAAAAGCCAGCTGATAAATATCAGTTAATAGGCATCAATCATTAAATATTTATCAATAATCGCCTGTCATTAATTATATTTTAATTAATCCTCATCTGGTCAAATGCTCCAGATATACTAAGCCTGCCATATCCAGATGTCACATTAGGATAATCAATGCTATCCTTACGTACCGCACCTCTGATAAGGTAAGATTTTATTTCGGTATTTCCGATAACTTCGCGGTTCTTATTGGTAACACCCCAGCTTAAGAATAGAGCTGCTGCACCTGCCACATGAGCTGCTGCTACACTTGTTCCCGACATTCTTTTATAGCCTCTTATACCTCCCACACCATACACATCAACCCCTGGTGCAGCTATATCTGGTTTTACCCTGTTATCCGCTGTAAAGCCTCTGCTGCTGTTAATATCACTGCCATCTGTATAATGGTTATATGCTCCTGTTGTTATAACACGTGTGGCACATGATGGTTCAACAAGTGTCGTATCTGCATCTGATTCAAGAAAATATGCTGTTGAATCACTCAGCCACTGTGGCATCATCCATGCATTAAAATATCCTGGAAGATTCGTAAGACTATACACAAGTATTTTCCACACTCCCTCAGCCGGCCTTTCAAACCTCATAAATATAATCTCCTGCCCTGCAACACTCTCTGTTATCTGATAATCAACATATACCCTTGAATTCTCAAGCAGAAATGCATACTCGCTGCTCATGCCTATTCTTGCAGGTATTCTTGGAATAATCTCACCCGTTGGAGATATTATGGATATAGATAAAACATCAAGACTTTTAGCCCATATCTCTGTGACAAAGCCTTTTCCCCTATTTTCAACGTTGATTTCCATTGTCCTGCTATCTGGCACTACTCCTGCATAACCGCTAAAATGTGTCCTGTCAACTGCTTCATTGCCAGCCGGTACAACTACACATGTGTTAGTAAGCTTCGTATAGGCATCTAGTACATCAGAAAGCGGTGTTGCACCTGTTCTTGAACCAGAGCCACTTCCGACTCCCAGATATATAACAAGCGGCTGCCTTCTTTTCTGTGCATAATCCTTTAAGAACTTCGCAGCCAGCATTATATCACTTTCCTCAAAACACAATACATCATTCTTCACATAGAAAAAATCCTTAAGATACTGCTTGGCACTTTTAAGCTTGACACACACTATGTCTGCTTCAGGAGCAGTTCCTGTATAACCATCCACACCTGATGATGCAGCTATTCCCGCCATGAATGTGCCATGTCCATTAATATCTTTACTTGCAACATAATGATACGGGTCTTCACCAGCCGAGTAAGCCCTTAATGCCATGTTAATCTCTGCGGCTTCATATACCCTGCCATAATTAACCATATCTGAATCCTGATATTCAAGTGTCTGGTCCCATATAGCCCGTATCCTTGTATTGCCAGAACCATCCCTGAAATTATTTCTTAAATAGTCAATACCCGTATCTATAATACCAACTATCACTCCCTGTCCTCTTGCATTAAGAAACGGCTGGTTTATTATCTGGATTGCTCCTGCTGCTTCCATACTTGATATATCTGTGCTTAATCCAGTCTGCTCTATGGATATTTCCATGAGTCCATATATCTTTGGAATTGTGTAATATCCAAGCGAACTTATATTTAACTGCCTGTTTTCTGGCAGACTGCTATGTACGATCATCCATTGTTCATCAACCTTTTGCACACATATTTCTGAGTTACTTTCTAATATCTCACTGATTATAGGGATATTGACAACTATATAATCATATATGTTTTCATCATTAATTATATTGCTGCAAACTGACATAGAAAAATAATGCCCTCAAAGAATATCTTTAAGGACATTATATGTATTAAATTATTGTGATATGAATTGTACATCTGATAATAAATGTATTCTGATAATAAATGCATTCTGATAATAAACACATTCTGATAATAAGCGCATATAACAAATACATTCTTATATAATAATGCACCGATATAATATCAATTAGCAGCTATTATCATTATCAGTCCTGCTTACCTGGCAGAGCTTCCTGTCCACGCATCATAATAACAGGAACACCTTTATTATTGATGTAATCCTCAGTTATAAGAACTGAACCTATATTATCATCCTTAGGAATCTCATACATTATATCTAACATATATTCTTCTATGATAGAACGTAACGCTCTGGCACCTGTATTCTTTTCCATAGCTTTCTTTGCAATAGCACGAAGAGCACTGTCATCGAATTCAAGCTTAACCTCATCAAGTTCAAGAAGCTTCTGATACTGTTTAAGTATAGCATTCCTTGGCTCCTTCATAATCTTTACAAGCATATCCTCAGTAAGTCCTTCTAAAGAGAATACAATAGGAAGTCTTCCTAAGAATTCCGGTATCATTCCAAATTCTCTTAAGTCTTCAATCTCTACCTTTGATAATATGTTTTTATCATCGTCATATTTATCTTTAAGGTCCGCATTAAAGCCTATAGATGCCTGCTTGTTAAGTCTTTCTTTTATTATATTTTCAAGCTCTGGAAAGGCTCCACCACATATAAATAATATGTTTCTTGTATTAACTGTAACCTGTGGCACCATAGCATTCTTGCTTGTTGCTCCTACTGGAACTTCTATATCGCTTCCCTCAAGCAGCTTAAGCATCCCCTGCTGTACTGACTCACCACTGACATCCCTGCTTCTTGTTTCCTTCTTCTTTGCTATCTTATCTATCTCATCGATAAATATGATACCTCTCTCAGCCTTTTCAACATCATTATCCGCTGCTGCTAAAAGCTTGGATACAACGCTCTCAATATCATCACCTATATATCCTGCCTCGGTAAGTGATGTAGCATCTGTTATGGCTAAAGGTACCTGCAGAAGCTTTGCAAGTGTCTTTACAAGATATGTCTTACCACTACCTGTTGGTCCAATCATAAGCATATTAGACTTTTCTATCTCTATGTCATCCATAGTTCCTGTTGCAACTCTCTTGTAATGATTGTATACAGCAACTGACATCACCTTCTTGGCATAATCCTGACCTATAACATATTCATCTAACATGCGCTTAATCTCATGTGGTGCAGGTAACTTTTTAAGATCAAGTTTTTCTTCTTTCTTGTCTTCTTTATCGGATTCTTTCTTTTTCTTTACCTTCTGCTTATTGGATATATCGTTTCCCATCATGTTGAAACCACCAAACATCCCCATATTAGGCATGTTTGGGATTCCCTTCATAAGTTCATTATAATCTATATCGTTGTTGTTTATCGCATCAAATGTCTTTTGCATACAATCAGGGCATACATATAATCCACCTGGCATGCTAATCATTTTACCTGCTTTGGATTCTGTTCTGCGGCATATATAGCATACCTTCTCATAATCATCGCTGTTATTGTTAGTATTGTTAGCTGTGCTGTTGTCAGCACCTGTACTACTATTGTTATTCATCTTATTATTGCTGTTATCATTGTTATTATTATATTCCATATTATTCCTCTATTTTCCTATTCTGCACAAGAGTATCCAGACAGCAATAATATTCTGCAATGATTAATACATGTTAATTGAGATATTTTTAATCATCCACATTAATATCAATTATCTTTAATCATTATGAACTTTTCTTGCCTAATGTAACCTCTGTGCTCTTTAGTACATATTCACTGCCTTCGAGATGATAGTAATCCACCTTGACTGTTTCACCTGCTGCATAATACTGAAGTGTTGACTGTAAACCGGACATAGTTGTTATTGTCTGATCGTCAAAACCAACGATAATATCATATGCTGAGAGGCCTGCCTTCTCTGCTGCTGATCCAGATGCAACTGTTCGTATCATAATGCCCTGTGGATATCCATACATAGATGCATATGTGCTTGTAATATCTATCGCTGCAACTCCAAGATAACCAACATTATCCGAAGATACCTTCTGTCTTGTCTGTCTGCTCATAAGTGAACTTATAAGGTCTTTTACGTTTGATACTGGTATTGAATATGCCATACCTTCGACACCATCACTTGATGTCTTTGCAAAGTTGATTGCTATTACTTTACCACTTGAGTTAAGAAGTGCTCCACCACTGTTACCAGAATTAATAGCTGCATCTGTCATAATAAGACCTGTAAATGTTACATTATTAACTGTAATTGATCTGTCTAATGCACTTATAATACCTGTTGTAACTGACTGACCTTCTCCAAGTGCGTTACCAATAGCAACAACCTGCTGGCCTACAGTAATTGTATCAGAATCTGCAAGTTCTGCAATAGCTATTTTACCAAGTGTATCAGAAGATATATCTGATAATGATACAGCAACTACCGCTATATCCTGGTCTGACTTGGAACCCTTTACAGTTGCACTTACTGATTCATCATCTACAAACACACATTTTAAGTTAGATACATTATCTACAACATGTGCATTAGTCACAATAAGAAGCTCTGTGTCATTCTTACCTACTATAATACCAGTTCCGCTTGTTGAAGCCTCATACTGCTGCTGTCCTCCCCAGTTGAATATAGAAGAAGAACTGCTTGTTACAGATGTCGTACCATTTAGCGCAACCATCGCTGGAAGTGCAGCTGATGCAACGCTCTCTACATTCATTGAGGCTGTTGAAAGATCAGCATCGCCCAAAGCATTAAGCTGGTCTGTTGTTGTTCCCATATTACTTGCTACTGTTGAGATTGTATAGTTCCTGTTATCAGAACCACCAAGATACTTTTTCTCAAGCTTATATGTTCCAAACATAGCCGAACCAGCAACAACACCGAATATAGCTGCTGAAAGAACTATACTTAAAACTTTCTTTGGCCAGGTACCTTTGACTGTGTTACCACCTTTACCAAAGCCCCTATGTTTTTTCTTTTTATTATCTGGCTGTGTTGCATTGCCAAATGCATTGCCAGCATTATTAGTATTATTGGCAGTATATGAATATCTGTAAGTTGACTGTCCATCTGCCTGTGAATTATTTATATTATTGTATGATGTATTCTGGCTGCTTTCATTATTCTGGTTATAACTTCCATTACTCTGGCTATAATTCACAGTACTCTGGTTGTATCCATTACTCGAATTATATCCTGTATTCTGATTATATTCATTACCTGAATTATATCCTGTATTTTCATTATTTCCTGTACTTTGAGAATTATAAGAATTATTATTCTCATAATTGTTATCTTCATTATTATACATATCCAACACTCCTTTTTATTATTTTATGGAAAATGCGGTCACATATATTTTACTCGTATATAAATATAAAATGAACACATCTCGTTGTTGATACGTTTAGTATATTCACGAAATGTGTTCATATTGTGTTTTAGTTGTTAAGAAAATCTGAACTATCTTTCTTATTCTTTAAGTGATTCCTTAAAACTTTCTGCAACTGCCTTAAGTGCTTCCTCCTCATCACTTCCATCTGCGATGAGCGTTATCTCCTCACCACATTTTACGCCTGATGCAAGTATTGATATTACGCTTTTCGCATTAGCTGTTTTTCCATCACCATACTGGAAAGATATATTAGACTTATATTTAATAGCCTCATTGCACATTGCTCCAGCTGGACGAAGATGTATTCCAAGCTGACTTGTTATCATTATTTTTTCACTTACCATAATATCTTCTCCCTGTTTTCATGTTTATTCCCTAAACTTTAAGCTTCTATTATTGCCTTGTAGTTGTCTGCTGTGTCTGGCTGTTATTGTTATTAGCCTTCGTTGTTTCTTCCTGCTTTGCCGTTAATGTAATATTAGTGGAATTACTTCCCGAAACACTACATCCATCTGGAACGCTGATGTTAACAACAACACTATATGTTCCCACACCAAGTCCTGTAGCATCAACACTGCATGTCACACTGGCTGATGTTATACTATCTAATACGGTATTCCTTCCAATCACCACAACATCAATACCTGAACTATCAAGCACAGCATTATAAGCTGATGACAGATTATTAATTGATATGTCATCCGATGCTATATGCACTGTCTTTTTTGATGACTCTGATATCTTTACAGTAACCTGCAGCTTAGAATCAGACACTATTTTAATGCCTGAAGATACATAATCTGTAAGTCTGAATGTATATGTCTTGTCACCACTAAGTCCATCTACTGAAACCGCCGATGAAGGAATCGTTATGTTATCAACCCGAGACAGAGCATCTGCCTGCCCTCCTATGACAACAGATGCCTGACTTAACACAGTATCTGTAACAACGTATCCATCTGCCGGATTACCACTTGTTTTAACAACTATGGGAACTGTTTTAGTTCTTGACATCTCTACAGTTATATCTGCTGTTTTAGATGACATTTCAAGTTCTTCATTATTTATCGTATTGCCATCTGAATCATACATATTAATATCTGACTGTGTTGTAACCGTGCCATTGGCTCCAGACACATCTACTTCACAACCAACCGTTGCTACACTTTCCACTAACGAGGTCGGACCTGTAATCTTAATATATGTTGGCGATGTAGATGTAGACGAAACTGCATATCCCGATGAAGGATTTCCTACTGTGCTTACATTAACTGCATAAGTCTTAGTATCCCTGTTTTCAATGCTAAGCTTAAGTGCCGATGTCCTTGGAACAGCCTCCACATTATTAAGCACCTGGCCATCCTTTACAACCTGAACCTGTATATCCACATAATCTGTAAATGCTGTAACCTTACTTAAATCTGCAGTAGCGACTATGTCGCTCGTCTTAAGATCTGTTACAACACTCTTAGGACCACTGACAGTAACTGATATCTTACCTCCATCTACCACATCAAACGTGTAATCCTTATCAGTAAGACTCTGTGTATTGGTTAGCTGCACTGTTATATTACTGAAGGTATAGCTTGTGTTAGGGTCATATATATTAACAATAACTGTCCATAGTATAACAGCAAATACAGCAGATACGATTTTCAGGCTGAGATTATTAAATATCTTCTCTTTCATGCTTCAACCTGCCCCTCCATATCTTAAATGACTTAACATCTATAGTTCTTCTCCTGATATACTCAAGCTTATTCTTAAGTGAATCAGCATCTATATCATGTATAAGCTCTCCACCAAATGCAACCGAAACCTTACCGGTTTCTTCTGAAACTATTATTGTGAGACTATCTGTAGCTTCACTTATACCAACACCTGCCCTGTGTCTTGTTCCAAGTGCCTTACTAAGATTGACATTATCAGTAAGTGGAAGATAACATGTTGCCGCAACAACCCTGTTTCCTCTTATGATAACAGCTCCATCATGAAGTGGTGTGTTATGTTCAAATATGTTAATAAGCAACTGGCTTGTCACAATACCATCTATCGGTATACCAGTCTTGACATACTCCTCAAGAATGATATCCTGCTCAATAACTATAAGAGCACCAGTCTTAACAGCCCCCATCTTATAACATGCATCAACTATCTCATCTGCTGTCTTTACGCTGAAACGTTCATCTTTATCGCTGTTATCACCAAAATTAAAGAATCTTAACATAAAACGTTTTCGTCCCAGCTGCTCAAGCGCACGCCTTAGCTCTGGCTGGAATATAATAACAAGTGCTATAATACCAACACTTATGGTTTTCCCAGCTATCCACAGAATTGTCTTAAGATTAAGCAGGTAAGCAACAACTGCGAAAAGTGCGACAACTATAATACCTTTCAGAAGTGCCCATGCCTTAGTGTTCATAATCCACAATAATATGTTATAAAGAACAACTGCAATGATAATTATTTCTATAACGTCTGTCCATGTTATCCTTGGAATGTATAATTTGGATAAGTAATTCTGTAACAGATTACCTGATGTTGCCACGCTCTCACCCCTTTTATATGTTCTTGAATCTATATATATCTATTCTATATCAGATATTTAACCAATTCTTAATTTCATATGAATCATTATTACTTGTCGAAGAATATCATATCATCATCTTCTTGTGTTGCGGCTGTCGTTGACTTAGCCTGTCTGACATCACTTATATCAGATGCCTTCTTTGTCTTTCTTGCATTAATCTGTTTTACTCTTACATCTTCTCCCGCAACGTTTATCTTAGGTACTGCTTTTACATAGTAATAGTATTCGTCATCTTCATACTGTACATACTCTGTTCTTCTGAAATCAACTG
>ERZ808240.3842-NODE-3842-length-14076-cov-6.336852_pt1 | contig 14076 bp, 10 predicted proteins | sample MGYA00521084_ERZ808240 | MGnify/ENA primary metagenome ERZ808240 (study PRJEB31516, sample SAMN03275571) | gut metagenome | biome: mammalia-associated habitat; material: feces | host: Papio cynocephalus | place: Kenya | collected 2012-08-06 ... | reverse complement strand
GCGATACCGGCATCGGCCCCGAAGTCGAAATAGACGCCGCGCGAGGGCAGCCCATGCGATTTCAGCCAGACCGCGGCGGACGAGACGCTGTCGATACGCGTCACACGGACCGACGTCAGCTCGCTATCGGTATGGAGCGGACGGTCGGCCATGGCGAGACGGTCGACCGCCGATCCCACGCGCGCCGCGGGCGCACGCGAGGACAAAAACAGCTTGTCCGGGTTGGAGGGAAGCGCGATACGGCTCCCTCCCGCGAAATCGATCGCGTACGAAGCGGCCTTGGCGTCGTAGACGATCGGGCAGTAATGGCACCCGAGCGTAGCGCAGACCTCGTCGATCACCTCTTTTTGGAAATCGAGCTCATTGCCGTCATCGAGAGCGAAGAACGAGTCGTGCATGCGGTTGAGCGAACGCGTCAGCTCAGCGGTCTTGCGCGAGCGCAGACTGCTCGAGAGGCCAACCAGCTGGATGGACAGATAGTCGCAGATGACCTCGAGCACGCGGACGTCGTACACGCGCGGCGAGAGCGGACGCGACCACCCCAATTCGATAAGCCCCAGGATCTGCGTGCCGAAGTAGACGGGTACGGCCACCACGGTTCTGAAAGGTGGCATATCCTGTAGGCGCAGACGGCGCGTCTCGCGCGTGTCGAGATCGAGGAACGAGCCGAACGCGTTGTAGTCGCCCTCTTCGGCAGGCGAGATCGTCAAACGGCACGCCTGGGCACGACGCAACACGTAGGTCGGAATGCCCGCACCGTAGGGAATGAATTCGGGCACATAGGAGTTCTCGAGACCCCGGGAGATGCCGCGCAATTTGAACCCACCGCTCTCGGAGAAATAGATCGTGGAACCGGTCGCCTCGAGTGAATCGACCAACTTGTTGAGAACGGTATCGATCAGCGACGGCAGGTCATCGGAGCCGACGGTGGACATGATGATGGAAAGCGTGCCGGAAAGGCGCTTATTCGCCGACTGAAGCTCCGTGAGCACGCGCTGCATCTGCCGATCGTGCGCATACCGCTCCTCAAGGCTCGAAAGCGACACGAGGACCGTAGCGTCACCCTGGACCGACGAACCGCCTTGACCACCGACTACCGAGCAGGCACGGACCTTCACGGGCACGAACGAGCCGTCAAGTAGCTTGAGCATGAGCGTCGACTCGGACCCGTCGAGATCGAACGGCAACCGATGCATCCCAGACCGTTCGAACGACATGCTGAACAGAATGTCCTTGATATCGGTCCCCACGAGATGTTCCCGCGTTCCCACCATAAGGGCGGCCATATTCCGATTCAGGTGGACGATCGTCCCATCAGGTTTGCAGGCGACGATCGCATCGCTGGCGATCTCGAAAAGACGTGCAACTTCCGAAAGATCTGCATCGTGCATGCTATCCATACGACCGCCTCCATCGACATCCTGGGCATCGGGCTCGCAAGGTCAATCGGTAAAAGAAAAGCCTCCGAAGAGGCTCACTTAATGCATGGTGTCGGAGGCGGGACTTGAACCCGCATGACCGAAAAAGTGGTCACTAGCACCTCAAGCTAGCGCGTCTGCCAATTCCGCCACTCCGACATATATACCGTTGAATTCGCTGTGCTGTTGGGCATGTGCGCTTTCAACGAGGAAGATAATAACCCATTCCGAAAGAAGAGCGCAAGAACTTTTTTCAAAAAAGTTTTCAAGAAGGCGGACGCTTCACTCAGCCCCCGCTTTTTGCTTGCTTCATGCTCAGACAGTCCTGCTCGCACGGAACTCCGCGTGAAGCAAGCAAAAAGCGGGGCACGGATCCAACTTCCGGTTGAGTAGGGCTGGAAGGGCCGTAAAGGGTCGGGAACGTTTTCCTATACATCACATCCTCGGCTGTGGCGCCGGTCGATGGGGAGGCCCCGCACTGTCCCCTCCCAAACATTCCGCAGCGCAAAACGCCCCTTTGCCGAGGCTCCGCAGGAGCAGGCAAAGGGGTGTTTTAGGCGCGAGGACGTTTGGGAGGGGACAGTGCGGAGCCTCCCCTACCGCCACGAGCTACAGGTCGATGTGCGACTCCTTGATGGGGTGTGGCGTCGCGAAGTGGCAGGCGCAGAAGTGGCCGGGAGCGACCTCTTTGAACTCGGGCTTCTGCTCGGAGCAGACCGCCTGGGCGATCGGACAACGCGTATGGAAGCGGCAGCCCGAAGGCGGATCGAGGGGCGAGGGCGGATCGCCGGCGAGGATGATGCGCTTGCGGGTCTTCTGGACGTCGGGATCGGGAACCGGCACTGCGGACAGCAGCGACTGCGTGTAGGGGTGATACGGCTCGCTGTAGAGCGTCTTCCAGTCAGAAACCTCGACCATCTTGCCCAGATACATGACGGCGACGCGGTCGGAGATGTGCTGGACGACGGAAAGATCGTGCGCGATGAACAGGTACGCGGTGCCGAACTTGTCCTGCAGCTCCTTCAGCAGGTTCAGCACCTGTGCCTGGATGGACACGTCGAGTGCCGAGACCGGTTCGTCGCAGATGATCAGCTTGGGGTTCAGCACGAAGGCACGGGCGATACCCACGCGCTGGCGCTGACCGCCGGAGAACTCGTGCGGATAGCGGTTGATGTGCTCGGGGTTCAAGCCGACGACCTCGAGCAGCTCGCGCACGCGGTCGAGGCGCTCCTGTTTGGTGCCGACACCATGGATCGCCATCGGCTCGGAGATGATCTCGCCGATGGTCATGCGCGGGTTCAGACTCGCATAGGGATCCTGGAAGATGAACTGCATCTCGCGGCGCATGGCCTTGAGCTCCTTGCGGTTCATCTTGGCGACGTCCTTGCCCTGGAAGAAGACCTTTCCAGCCGTGGGCTTGTTCAGGCGCATGATGGTGCGGCCCGTGGTGGATTTACCGCAACCGGACTCACCGACCAGGCCGAACGTCTCGCCCGGGTAGATGTCGAACGAGATGTCGTTCACGGCGGAGACGACACGCTTGTTCAGGTGACTGGCGATCATGCCCGACTCCGCCGGGAACTCCTTGGAGAGGTGCTCGACCCTCAGGAGCGGTTCGCGTTCGCTGTTGGACATTTACGCCTCCCCTCCTTTCTGGGACTTCTTGGCGCTGCGGGACGTCTGCGGTGCGTTCTTGGAGACGAACTCGTCGTCGAACGCGTAATGGCACATGGAGTAATGCCCGTCGCCGATCTGATGCTTATCCGGCTTCTCGGCACGGCACTTGTCCGTGGCGTAGGGGCAACGGGGAGCGAAAGCGCAACCAGCCGGGAGGTTCACGAGCGAGGGCGGGTTGCCGTGGATCGGTGTCAGCGGCTTCTTCTCGTCGATGACCTGCTCGGGAATCGAGCGGATGAGACCCCAGGTATACGGATGGCGGCTGTTGTAGAAGATGTCATCGGCCGTGCCGAACTCGACGGGATGACCGGCGTACATGACCATGATCTTGTCGGCCATATCGGCAACCACGCCCAGGTCATGGGTGATCATGACGATGGCGTTGCCGTTCTTCTTCTGCATCTCCTGCATGAGCTCGATGATCTGCGCCTGGATGGTGACGTCGAGGGCCGTGGTGGGCTCGTCGGCGATCAAGATGTCAGGGTCGCAGGCGAGTGCCATGGCGATCATGACGCGTTGGCGCATACCGCCGGAGAACTGGTGCGGATACTCGTTCACGCGCTTCTCGGGCTCGGGGATGCCCACGAGGTCGAGCAGCTCGACGGCACGCGCGAGTGCCTCCTTCTTGGAGTAGCCGCGATGCAGGCGCAGGCCCTCTCCCACCTGACGGCCGATCTTATAGACCGGGTTCAGGGAGGTCATGGGATCCTGGAAGATCATGGCGATATCGTTGCCGCGGACGTGCTGCATCTCTTCCTCGCTCATGTTGAGCAGATCGTGACCGCGATACGTGACGGAACCGCCCTCGACATGCCCGGGGGGCATGGGGATGAGACCCATGATGGTCATGTGCGTGACGGACTTTCCCGAGCCGGACTCGCCCACGACACCGAGCGTCTCGCCGCGATCGAGCGTATAGGAAACGCCATCGACCGCATGGACGACACCGTCCTCGGTATGGAAGTACATCTTCAGGTCGTCGACCTCGAGCAGATGCTGGCCCTCGGGAATGGGTTGCGTCTTCAGATCGACGTAGTTCTTGGTATCCTTCTTCATCTTTTACGCATCCTTCATCTTGACGTCGAGGGCGTCGCGCAGTCCGTCACCGAGCAGCGTGAAGGCCAGAACGGTCGACAGGATGGCAAGGCCCGGCAGCAGCATGAGCCAGGGCTGGGTCTGCAGGTACTGCTGACCGTCCTGGATCAAGGTGCCCCACGAAGGGTTGGGCGGGACGACGCCCATACCGAGGAACGACAGGGCGGACTCGGTCAGGATGGCGCCACCGATGTTCATGGTGGCGTAGACGACGACGGAGGCCACGGAGTTGGGGAAGATGTGACGCACGATGATGCGGAAGTCCGAAGCGCCCATGGCACGGGCCGCATCGACGTAGTCGTTCTCCTTGACCGTGAGGATCGCCGAGCGGAACACGCGCGCGACGCTCGGCCAGCCCAAAATGCCGATGGCGATGAACACGTTCTGGATGCCGTTACCGATGACGGCGATCATGGCGATGACGAACAGCGTGTACGGGAACGCCAGGAAGATATCGGCGCAGCGCATGATGATAGTGTCCCAGATACCGCCCCTATAGGCGGCGATGGCACCCAGTACCAGACCGATCAGGGTCGAGATGCCCGTGGAGACCAGACCGACCGTCAGCGAGATGCGCGCGCCGTAGATGACGCGGGACAGCACGTCGCGACCGAGCGTGTCGGTTCCGAACGGATGCTGAAGCGATGGCGGCTGACGCGAGGCAGCGACCATGTTCGAGGCCGTGGCCGTAGGGTCGCCGAGCGTCTGCGGGACCCACAGGTCGGCCGACACCGCGACGACGACGATAAAGAGAATCCAGATGATGGCGATGACCGCCAGTTTGTTCTTAGCGAGACGCTTCAGGGCGTCGCCCCACAGGGAGCGGGCCTTTTCCTCTTGCTTGGTTTCGCTCATGTTCGCCTACCCCTCGTTCTTCGAATTGCCGAGCCTGATGCGCGGGTCGAGGAACGCGTAGCTCACGTCGACGATCAGGTTGATGATCATGACGACCACGACGATGACCGTGACGGTACCCATGACGATGGGCCAGTCGCGCTGCGTAATCGCCGTATAGGTCTCAAGGCCGATACCGGGCCAGTTAAACACCGTCTCGGTCAGAATGGCGCCCGAGAGCATGGCACCGAAGTCCATGCCGATGTAGGTGACGACGGGAATGAGCGCGTTCTTGAGCGCATGGTGCAGGATGATGTCGCGCTTGGAGAGGCCCTTGGCCTTTGCCGTGCGGATGTAATCCTGGTTCATGACGTCGAGCAGCTGCGAACGCATGATGCGCGCGGTATACGCCGTCGAGACCGACGCCAGCGTGATGGCGGGCAGGATGAAGTACATCCAGTCCGGATACATGGCGCGCAGGCCGGCGACACCCGAGATAGGCAGGGAGAGCGCACCGCCTGTCGCGCTCTTGAGCCAGATGCCGAAGATCAGCTGCAGCAGCATGCCGAGCCAGAACGCCGGCATGGCGACGAGCAGGGACGTGAAGAGCGTGACGAAGATATCCCAGAACGAGTATCTCTTGATGGCCGAGACCACGCCCGCCGAGATACCTACGACCGCTTCCAAGATGATCGCGACCACTGCAAGCTGCACGGTGTAGGGATACTTCGACGCGATGATCGTCGACACATCCGTTCCGCGCTTGTAGGAACGACCGAGATCGCCATGGAACAGATCGGTGACATAGACGATGTAGCGCTTCCACATCGGCGTCTCGATCGTGTCGCCGTTCTCGTCGTACACGATGTTGCCGTTCTCATCGGTCTCGATAAGACCGTGAGAGGCACGAATGTTCATCTCCGTCACCGGATCGAGCTTCTTCTCGCCTGCGATCAGCTTGATCGGATCGCCGGGCACGACGTTTTGCATGATAAACAGAATCAGCGTAACGCCGAGGAAGACAGGGATGAACTGCAGGATTCGCTTTGCAATGTACTTAATCATCGAGCGATACCCTCCCTTGTCTAGCTGACAGAACCCGCTGCACACGCCAGTCCCGAGCATGGGCAGCAAATTATGCATTATAGGGTAAGTTTTATGTACTCTGCCATGGCAAAGCGCCGAACAAGACCCTGAAACACGCTGTAAACATATACAAAAGGCAGGGCATCGCCAGTGCGGTGCCCTGCCAGCTGCAAAGACTATGTCGATCTGGAACCGACGCCAAGTCCTTTAGGCGTTGAGCTCGACGGACTCGAAGCGCGGCGTGGTCGCCGGGTCGAAGTAGAGCTTCTTGATGCGGTCGGAACCGATGTAGTTGTGCGCATAGAACATGATCGGCACAACAGGCATGTCCTCACCGATCTCGGCGCAGATCTTACGGTAGGCGGCGCGGCGCTCCTCGTCGTCCTGGATCTGACGGGCAGCGAGGATAGCGGCGTCGACCTCGGGGTTGTTGTACTTCTCGTAATTGTTGTCAGCGGTGCTGAAGAAGTTCGGATACAGGAAGTTGTCCATGATCGGGTAGTCGGCGGTCCAGCCCAGACGTGCGACGGAGAAGTTGCCTTCCTGCAGGTTGGTCAGGTAGGTAGCCCACTCGGTGGTGTCCTGGGTGACGGTGAAGCCGACAGCCTCGAGGTCGGACTGGATGGCGGACATGATGTCCTCGTGGCCGCCGTCGCCGTTGTAGTTCAGCGTGATGGGCAGGCCGCGCTTGCCGTTGGAGTCGGCGGGGTACTTGGCGTCGAGGATCTGCTTTGCCTGCTCCGGATCATAGGTGCAGTACTTCCAGACGTTCTCCTCGGAATCGTCGATGATCTTCGGCATGATGGAGTCGGCGGGCTTACGGGTGCCCTCGAACAGCGTGTCGACGATGTTCTGGCGGTTGATAGCCAGGGCCATGGCGTGGCGGACGTCGACGTCGGCGAGCGTCTCATCGGACGGATTGATGATCAGGTAGTAGGTGGAGACCTCGGTACCGGTCAGGACCTGCTTACCCTTGGTGACGGTGTAGCCATCCTTGGACTTACCGTACTGCTTGATGCAGTCCTTCACCTGACCAGTAGGGATGCTGCAGAAGTCGATGGAACCGGCCTTGAACTCGTTGAAGGCGGTGTTCGGGGTCTTCTGGATGGAGAAGTAGATGCCGTCGATAGAAGGCTTGTCGCCGTAATAATCGTCGTTGCGGACGGTGTTGATGTACTGGTTGTGCTTCCAAGCCTCGCTCATCTTGAAGGGACCGTTGCCGATCGGCTGCTCGAGGAAGCCCTTGGGATCCTTGATGGCGGCCTTGGGTACAGGAGCCATGGTGTTCAAGCAGCACACAGCGGTGAAGTCGGCCATCGGGGCGGACAGGGTGACCTCGAGGGTGTAGTCATCCTTGACGACGATGCCGGTGATCTCCTTGGCCTTGCCGTTGACGAAGTCGTCATAGCCGGCGATCGGGGCCAGGTGGTAGCCGACCTCGCCCGGGGTGGCCATCTTGGGATCGGCCATGCGCTCCCAACCGCGCTTGAAAGAAGCGGCGTCGACGGGGTCGCCGTTGTGGAACTTAGCGTTCTTGCGCAGCTTGAAGGTGTAGGTCAGACCGTCCTCGGAGACCTCGGGGAGCGCCTTGGCGGCCAGCGGCACGGCCTTGTTCTTCTCGTAATCCCAATTCAGCAGAGCGTCGAAGCATGCGTAGATGACGGTGTTGCCCTGGTTCTCCTGACCGTTGTAGGGGTCGATGTAAGCAGGCTCGGACAGGTAGAAGCTCAGCGTGTTCTCGGTGAGTTTGACGTCGGAAGCGCCGCTACCGCTGGCAGCCTTGCCGCCGCAAGCAGCGAGCGTCGTCATAGCGCCGGCGGCGAGGGTGCCACCGATGAAGGCGCGACGATCCATGACCGCCTTGTTGAAGAAATCCATCTTATTAGCCATGCCATCCTCCTAGTGAGTTCATAGCCCCCGGTTTTCATTCCGTCAGTTACGGCCATCCGGAAGCTTATGGATGTAAAGCGGTTGGCTACCCGCTTTAGCAAGGAATAGCATAACTTTAGCGCACTTTAGGAAGCAAAAGTACGACAATTTCGCGCGACGCATGGAGGATGCCCCATGCAATAAAAACGGCAGCCCCGGAGGACTGCCGTCAGTTCATGGCTCCTACGAGGCCATGACGACCTCGTTGAACGCGGGATTGCCCAGTACGTCGACATCGAGGCGCTCAATCTGGTCGCTACCGGCAAAGCACCTGGCATAGAACAGCATCGGTATCACCGGGCAGGCGTCGGCTACCGCATCGTCAACCTCCTGGTAGGCCGTGATGCGGCCCTCGTCGTCGACGATCGACCGCGCTGCATCGAGCTTCGCGTCGACGTCTGCATCGGCATACGCGCAGACATTGCCGCGTCCGGTATCACCGGAATGGAACAGCGGTTGCAGGAACCGCATCATCGAGGGAGTCTCCGTGCCCCAGGAAACCCGCGCGATATCGACCTCCCCGACCTCGATCGCCCGGAGAAGATCCTTGGACGCGTACTCGACCGGTTTCAACGTGAGACCGACCTTCTCGAAGTTCTTCACGAGCGTTTCCACAAGCTCCTTGTTGCCGCCGGCGTCGACGTAGCCGATGCTCAGCTCGACTCCCCTATCGGAACCGTCCCGTGGGGCGACCTTGTCCAAAAGCTCGTTCGCCTTGTCCAGATCGCAGGCAGCGCTCTTCCATGCACCCTCGCGATAGCCGGGACAGGTAGGCGGAACAATGTCGTCGGCGGGCAGGCACACCCCGCGGTAGATGCTCTTGCAGATGTCCTCACGATCGATGGCGAACGAGAGGGCGCGGCGGAACTCCACGTCACCCAGATGTTCGTTAGTGCTGTTGAGGGCAAGGTACACCACCTCGAGCTCAGGCATCTTGACCAGATGATTTCCTGTGCTCATCTCGAACGAGGACTCAGACTGTCCGCGCTTCGAAACCGAAGACGAAACCTCCTCGATCGGCACCTCGCAAAAATCAAGACGTCCGGAAAGGAACTGCTTGTACACGGTCTCGGTGTTGTCGCCATCGATAAACGAGAGCCCGTCGATCTTCGGCGTGTCGCCCCAGTACTCCTTGAACGGAACGAGGTCGATATCCTCCCCCGCCTTCCAGTTGCGCTTCATGCGGAACGGGCCGTTGCCGATCGGTGAGGAGACGAACGCCTCGGCATCGTTCACGGCAGCCACGGGCACGGGCGACAGTGCGGGATGAGCGGTAATGTACGGGAAATCGGCACAAGACGTCGCCAGATTCACCACGAGTGTCTGGTCATCGGGGCACTCGATACCGTCGATGCCGGAAGCTGAGCCCTGGACAAACTCCGCATAGCCCGTGACCTCCTGGAGCAGAAAGCTCGCCGTAGACGCCCCGAAGGCATCACGTGCGGAATTAGATGGGGCGGCGATGCGCTCCCAGGCCCGCTTGAACGATGTCGAGGTCACCGCCTCACCGTTATGAAACGTCGCCTGGCGCAGCCTGAAGGTGAACTGCGTGGCATCATCGTTCGCTGAGAAGCTCGAGGCGGCCAAGGGGACGATGCGCTCGTTTTCCGGGTCATAGCGCGTAAGCGGGTCGAAGAGCTGCCGGGTGACCTGCATGCCCGGTGCATCGTAAGCACAGAAGGGATCGATACTTTTCGGGGCGGTCAGATAGGTCTTGAGAACGACATCGGCAGAGGCGTCCGAAGCGGAACCGGCAACGCCGGAGGAGTTACCGTTCGTGCATGCCGTGAGAAACGCGAGCGAGGAGGCGGCGAAAAGCCCCTTCAGCACGTCGCGGCGATCGAGCAACTGGTTTTGAAACTCGGAGGCACCCATTGCACATAACCCTTCATACCTAAAAGCCCCTCCGGCGCGATGCGCTGAAGGGGCGATACCGTGGCAAAACCGATTGATTACAGGCCGACGATGCCCTGCGGGAAGAAGAACATCGACAAGACGACGCAGACGGCGAAGATGACGGCCATGATCACCGTGAGCTTATCGAGATTCTGCTCCATGACGCCCGTCGCAGCACTGGAATTGTACAGCGAGCTGGCAATCATATCGGAAACGCCGGTGCCCTTGCCGGAATGCATCAGCACCAGAACGATCAGAGCAACAGCGGAAACGGCCCAAACGACGAATAGGGCGATCTGCAAAGGACCCACAGAATCCTCCTTATCGGAACAACAATAACCTGATGATAGTACCACAGCAAAGGAAGAAAGGGCTGCTGCCTTGCGGCAACAACCCTTTCCCTACAATCACGAGCGCAATACCCGGATGTTCTCCTTGCGGAGAAGCGGTTACTCCTCGGTTGCGAGGACGCGACCTGTCATCTCGGCAGAGGGCTCAAGGCCGGCCATGGTGAGCATGGTCGGAGCGATATCGGACAGACGGCCGTCCTCGATACCGGTGAGCTTGGCCTTCTCGTCGACGACGATGAACGGGACTCGATTCGTGGTGTGCGCGGTGAACGGATGCTTGGAACCGTCGGCAGCCACGTCGAACATATGGTCGGCGTTGCCGTGGTCGGCGGTGATCAGCGCAAAGCCGCCCTTGGCGAGGATGGCCGGGACGACCTTGGACAGGGCGGTGTCGACAGCCTCGACGGCCTTGACGGCGGCGTCGAAGACACCGGTGTGACCGACCATGTCGCAGTTCGCGAAGTTCACGATGTAGAAGTCAGCGCGATCCTCGTTGATGGCGGCGACGAGCTTCTCGGTGACCTCGGGGGCGCTCATCTCGGGCTGAAGGTCGTACGTGGCGACCTTCGGGGAAGCGACGAGCACGCGCTCCTCACCCTTCTTGGGCTCCTCGATACCGCCGTTCAGGAAGAACGTCACGTGGGCGTACTTCTCGGTCTCTGCAGTATGGAGCTGCTTCAGACCGTTAGCGGCGATGACGTCGGCCAGGACGTTCTCGGGGAACGTCTTGGGGAAGGCGACCTCGACGTCGAACGTCGGGTCGTACTCGGTCATGGTGACGAAGTGCGAGAGCTTGATCTGCTCGCGCTCGAAACCATCGAACGCCTTGTCCGTGAACACGCGCGTCATCTGACGGGCGCGATCGGGACGGAAGTTGAAGAAGATGGCGGCGTCGCCCTCATGGATGCCCTCGTTGTGGGCAGCGAAGGGCTCGACGAACTCGTCGCCGCGCGGATCCTTCTCATAGTAGGCCTTGATGCCGGCGACAGGATCGGAATCGGCATCGGAGGCATTGACCATGACGTCATAGGCACGCTTGATGCGCTCCCAGCGGTTGTCACGGTCCATAGCCCAATAACGGCCGGAAACGCTGGCGACGCGTGCATCGCAACCGGTCTCCTCGGAGATCTTCGCCAGATAGGCGCAGAAATCGCTCATGTAGCCGGCACCGGACTGCGGATCGACGTCGCGGCCGTCCATGAAGGCGTGGACGCGCACGGTCTTGACGCCGCGCTCGGCGGCCATCTTGACCAGGGCCTCCACATGGTTCATGTGGGAGTGGACGCCACCCGGGCTCACAAGGCCCATGAGGTGCAGGGTCTTGCCTGCGGCCTTCACGTCGTCCATGGCCTTGACGAAGACCTCGTTCTCGTTGATGGAGCCGTCCTTGATGGCGTTGTTGATGCGCGAGAGCTCCTGGAACACGATGCGGCCGGCACCGATGTTCAGGTGGCCCACCTCGGAATTGCCCATCTGGCCGTCGGGAAGGCCCACGTCCTCGCCCGAAGCGCCGAGCGTGGTGTGGGGGTACTTCTCGTACAGGCTATCGAGGAACGGCGTCTTGGCGGCGGCGACGGCGTTCTCGCCGTCGGCGGGAGCCAGGCCGCAGCCGTCCATGATGATCAGGAGCGCAGGAAGATGACGATTTGCCATATCCGCTACTCGCCTGCCTTGACGACCATGGAAGCGAAGTCGGCAGCCTTGAGCGAGGCGCCACCGACAAGTGCACCGTCGACGTCGGGCTTGGCAACGAGCTCGGCAATGTTGCCGGGCTTGGCGGAGCCACCGTAGAGGACGCGGATCTGGTCGGCGAGCTCGGCGCCGTAGATGCCCTTCAGGGTCTCACGGATGGCACCGCAGACCTCCTGGGCGTCATCGGCGGTAGCGGTCTTGCCGGTACCGATAGCCCAGATGGGCTCATAGGCGATGACGAGCTGGGAGGCGTCCTCGATCTTGAGGCCGTCGAGACCGGCCTTGATCTGGGAACACACGAAGTCGACGTGCGTGCCGGCCTCGCGGACCTCGAGCGGCTCGCCGCAGCAGAAGACGGGAACCAGGCCGGCGGCGACGAGCGCCTTGGCCTTCTTGTTCATGTCCTCATCGGTCTCGTGGAAGTAACCGCGACGCTCGGAGTGACCGATGATGCAGTAGGTGCAGCCAGCGGACTTGAGCATGTCGCAAGAGGACTCACCGGTGTAGGCACCCGAAGCCTCCCAGTACACGTTCTGTGCACCGAGGGCGATGGGGGCAGCCTGCATACGGGCGTGGACGGTGGTGAGGTCGATGGTCGGCGGGCAGACGAGCACCTCGACGCCAGCGGGGACCTCGGGCAGAGCCTGGGCCAGCTCGTCGGCGAGCTTGGCGGCCTCGGCCACGTCGTTGTTCATTTTCCAGTTGCCTGCGATCAGCAGGGTACGCTTACTCGGCATCGTTCAGAGCCTCCACTCCCGGAAGGGCCTTACCCTCGACGAGCTCCATGGAAGCGCCACCACCGGTGGAGATCCAGCTCATCTTGTCGGCCAGGCCGAACTTGTTGACGGCCGCGACGGAATCGCCGCCACCGATGATCGACGTGCAGTCAGACTCCGCGACGGCGCGGCAGACGGCCTCGGTGCCGTGCGCGAAGTTGTCGAACTCGAAGACGCCCATGGGGCCGTTCCAGAAGACGGTCTTGGCGCCCTTGATGGCCTCGGCGTAGAGCTCCTCGGTCTTGGGGCCGATGTCCATGCCCATGCGGTCCTCGGGGATGGCGTCGGAGGCGACGACCTCGGGGGTGGCGTCCTCACCGAAGTGATCGGCAACGCGGTTGTCGATCGGGAGCAGGATCTTCACGCCCTTGTCCTCGGCCTTCTTGAGCATCTCGGCAGCGCGCTCGACCCAGTCCTCCTCTTTGAGGGAGGTACCGACGGTCTTATAGCCCTTGGCGAGGAAGAAGGTGTAGGCCATGCCGCCACCGATGATCAGGGTGTCGGCGGAATCGATGAGGTGATCGAGGACACCGATCTTCGAGGAGACCTTGGAACCGCCGACGATGGCGACGAACGGACGCTCGGGCTCGGCGAAGATACCGGTCAGCGTGTCGACCTCCTTCTCAAGCAGGAAGCCGGCGACCGCGGGCAGGTAAGCGGCGGGGCCCACGACGGAACCCTGCGCACGGTGGGCGGTGCCGAAGGCGTCGAGGACGAAGATGTCGCCGTAGGAAGCGAGCTTCTTGGCGATCTCGGGATCGTTCTTCTTCTCGCGCTTGTCGAAGCGGACGTTCTCGAGGACGAGGACCTTGCCCGGCTCGACGGCGTTGACGGCCTCGGTGGCCTTCTCGCCGTAGGTGTCGGCGACGAAGGTGACGTCGAGACCGGAGAGCTCGGCGAGCTTCTTGGCGACGGGCTCAAGGGAGAGCTCGGGCTCGAAGCCGTCACCCTTGGGGCGACCGAGGTGGCTCATGAGGATGACGCGGGCGTTGTGCTCGACAAGGTAGTTGATGGTGGGAAGGGCAGCCTTGATGCGGGTGGTATCGCCCACGACGCCGTCCTTGATAGGCACATTGAAGTCGACGCGAACGAGAACGCGCTTGCCGTCGACGTCGATGTCGCGGACGGTCTTCTTGGTAAAGGCCATGTTTGCTTCTGCCTTTCGTACGTGTCCGCCGAAGCGGACGATTTCTATCAAAAAGGGCGCGACCTCAGGGACTGAGCCCAAAGGCCGCGCCCTTCTTTAGACGCTCAACGAGCTAGTCGTCGTAAGAAAACTTAAGCAACGAACTTCTCGAAGTACTTGATGGTGCGGACCATCTG
>ERZ808240.3841-NODE-3841-length-14087-cov-3.355046_pt1 | contig 14087 bp, 9 predicted proteins | sample MGYA00521084_ERZ808240 | MGnify/ENA primary metagenome ERZ808240 (study PRJEB31516, sample SAMN03275571) | gut metagenome | biome: mammalia-associated habitat; material: feces | host: Papio cynocephalus | place: Kenya | collected 2012-08-06 ... | reverse complement strand
TCTAAGTTCATCATATCTTTTCCAGTAATCTAACTTTGGAAGCATTTCCTTCAAATAAGAGTGTGCCTGTTCTTCGGTAAAGTTTTCATTTACCATATTCTTTACACACACATCAATCAATTCATTCATATCATTATATGTGTATGTTCCATCGGCATAGCACCATTTACAATACTCCTCATTTAACGTGCCATCTTTATCACGTCCCAATATGGACTCATCATCAATTGGCATCCCGCAGCACTGGCAGATCAACTTTCTGGGTTCTCCCAAAAGCGTATTGATCGAGACATCAAATTCTTTCGATAAGAGCTTAAGTGTATCAGTATTTGGAACGGTATCTCCATTTTCCCAACGTGATACCGCCTGCCTTGTTACCATGATTTTGTCTGCCAGCTCGTCTTGTGACATTCCTCTTTCAGTACGAAGTTTCAAAATAATATTTTTTGTTTCCATAGTCGTCACCTCCATAGCCATATCATATAGACAAATTCATGTTCTGAAAAGCAACCTGCTGTTGCCATACTCTATCTATATGATTTGATCATCACTCTTTGGAATGGTAACAGCATCCATTTTTATCTTTTTGTAAAACTTGTATACTATTCTGCAAACAATTTCTGCTTTCTTCCGATCATCTCATCAATTTTTTCCATGTAAAGTTTCACATCCTTCACATTGTCGCAACGGTCAATCCTGCCATCCCCATAAACTCTCTTCGTGACCGTTCCCGCTCCACACGCCACGATGGTCTGTTTCTCTTCCATGATCAGAATGTTATAAATTCCTGCTTTTCCAGGACTTGCATAACCGACATTCTCCAGATTGCCAGCCATGCTCTTCTGACGATACAGGTAATATGGTTCTAACCCCATCTTCTTTGCATATTCTGCGGTGAGGTTCATATGCTCTGTGGTGTTGACCATCTTGTAATCTTTATAATCTTCTTTAAACATGTTAAGGCGTGCCGCCCTCTTTAATGCAAGGGAATGCACGGTAAGATTATCCGGTTTTAACGCTTTTACCTGCTCTAACGTATCCCTGGCATCCTCAAGGCTCTCCTCCGGCAGTCCCATGATAAGATCCATGTTGATATCATCAAATCCAAGTTCTCTCGCAAGCTGAAAACTCTCCACGGTCTGTGCCACGGTATGTCTGCGTCCGATGATTTTTAATGTCTCGTCCTTCATCGTCTGCGGATTGATGGAAATCCTTGTGATGTCCCATTTTTTCAACGTTTCTAATTTTTCTCTTGTGATACTGTCCGGTCGTCCGGCTTCCACGGTAAACTCCAGACAGTGTGACAGATCGAAGCTGCACCGGATTTTGCGGATCAACCGGTCAAGCTGATAAGGCTCTAATGTGGTCGGTGTTCCTCCTCCAATATAGATGGAATTCAGATGCTTTTTGCCGAATTTCACTGCCACATAGTCAAGCTCATGTTCCAATGCATCCAGATAGCTGTCCACCTTTTGTCTCCAGCTCACCAATGGATAGGATGTAAACGAACAATACAGGCAGGTTGTCGGGCAGAATGGGATTCCAATATAAAGGCTATAGCCATTCTCATAATCAATCTTTTTTAAGATTTCAAGTTCACGCTCTGCAATATCAATGGAAAGGTCGATCTTCTCATCGGAAGCAAAGTACGTTTCCCGCATATAGGTTCTGATCTCTTCCTCTGTTTTTCCTTCCTCTAAAAATTTCATTGGGATTTTCGTCGGACGGATTCCTGTCAGAGTTCCCCACGGAAGTTTTTTGCCCGTAATTTCTGATAAAATCTGATAAAAATTCTGTTTCAGTTCATTTTTTGTTTCTGTACGGTCTGTAAAGTCTACTGGAAAGCTTCGGCTGTGGCTCTCCTGATTATTTCCCTGCCACTCAATTTCAATCTGCTGTGGCTCATACTTCACCTGGAACTCCAGAGTGATCTCTTCCTCGTACTTTTTATCTTCTGCCGTTGCACTCACATTTTCCTCCGGGAAAAATGCTTTGATGAGTGAATGTATGTCATACTCAAATTCCGGCTGGTTTAATTTGGCTAATATCATGGTTTCCTCCTACAAATACGGGTTGTACATCCGCTCTGTTCCGATCGTTGTCATATCTCCATGCCCTGTATACACGGCAGTCTCATCCGGAAGCGGCATGAGTTTTTCCCGAATCGCATTGATCAACTGCGAAGCACTTCCCTTCGGGAAATCAGTTCTTCCGATAGAAGTCTGAAACAGACTGTCCCCACTGAACACGACATTCTGATATGGGAAATAATAGCAGCATCCTCCCACAGTATGTCCCGGTGTTAAAAATACCCGTATATGAAATCCTGCAAGATCTATTTCCTGCTCATCTTTTAAATATTCATCGGCACGGAACACAAGCTCACTGCCCTGCCATCCGCTCAGATTCAACTGTGGATTTTCCAATGTCTCTTTTTCTTTTTCCTGTGCATATATTTTTATATGCAAAAGCTCTGCAAGCTCCCCTGCCCCTGTCGCATGGTCAAAATGTCCATGTGTCAGAAGAATCGCCACCGGTTTCAAACCCTGTTCTTTCACTTTTTCTGCAAGCTGTTTCGCGCTTGCCCCCGGATCAATGATCAGTACCTCTTTTGTGTCATCATTGATTGCAAAATAGCAGTTGGTCTGTACCGGACCTACCACATATATCTGTATACTTAATGGTGCCATGCTTCTAATTCCTCCGTTATCATTTAAAATCACAGTTCATCCCAAACACTCATAAAACAAGTATTCATCTCAGGATGAAAGAAACCACCTGAGCCAGATCAGCCGGTGGTTCTCTCAATATCAATAATACTGTCTATCTGACGAAGCTTTTCGATCACGCTCGTCAGCTCTGCTTTTCCTTTTGTGTTAAATGAAATATCAATGGTTGCAATTCCCTGCTTACTTGTCTTGGAATGGATCGCATTGATATCAATCTCACGCTCTGTAAAGACTCTTGTGATATCAACGAGAAGTCCGGTACGGTTGTTACAGAATACTTTAATCTCTGCCAGATAAAGACCGGAATTACCGGATTCTTCATCATGCTGCCACTCTGCATCGATGAGACGTTCTCTCTCCATATCCGAAAGATTGATAATGTTGATGCAATCCGTCCGGTGAATGGAAACACCACGTCCTCTTGTTACAAAACCAACGATCTCATCCCCTGGAACCGGACTGCAGCATTTTGAAAAATGGACTGCCACATCATAAAGACCTTTTACAATGATACCGCTCTTTGATTTTTTCTCAGGAACTTTCTCTTTATTTTCGGAAACCGTCTGAAGAACTTCCTCATCTGTCATCCGTGTAAGATGATCTTTTTTGTACTCCTCGTACATACGGTTTACGATCTGACCTTCTTTTAAACCGCCATGTCCAACGGTTGCAAGGCAGGAATTCCAGTCATGAAAACCATACTTGCGCATGATCTTATCCTGATACTCTGGTCTGTTGATATCGGAAAGGTTGATTCCCTTTGATTTACAACAAGATGCAAGCAGCTCTTTTCCTCTTATGATATTTTCTTCCTTTAACTCGCTTCGGAACCACTGATTGATCTTGTTCTTTGCCTGTGTGCTCTTTACAATATTCAGCCAGTCGCGGCTTGGTCCCTTGGAATTCTGAGAAGTCAATACCTCAATCCGGTCACCGTTCTGAATCACATAGTCAATCGGAACAAGCTTTCCATTGACTTTGGCTCCGATCATTTTGTTTCCGACCGCCGAATGGATACTGTACGCAAAATCGATTGGCGTAGAACCATTTGGCAGGTTTTTTACATCGCCTGTCGGTGTGAAGCAGAAAACCGTATCAGAAAATAGATCGAGATCGCTTTTTAACAGACTCATGAACTCCTTGTTATCGGACATATCCCGCTGCCACTCTAAGATCTGTCTCAGCCAGCTTAACTTTTCTTCCTCGGAAACAGTCATTGGTGCTGCAACGCCGCCATTATTGCTTGCCTCTTTGTATTTCCAGTGAGCTGCAATACCATACTCAGCAGTGCGGTGCATCTCATAGGTACGGATCTGGATCTCAAACGGCTGACCGGTCGGTCCGATCAGTGTCGTGTGAAGTGACTGATACATGTTCGGTTTTGGCATGGCAATGTAATCTTTGAATCGACCTGGAATCGGTTTATACATCTCGTGGATAACACCGAGTGCCGCATAACAGTCTTTCACGGAATCTACAATAATACGGATTGCAAACAGGTCATAGATCTGATCCAGCGTTTTATCCTGGTTCTTCATTTTCTTATAAATACTGAAAAAGTGCTTTGCGCGTCCTTCTATCTGCGCCGGGATCCCGGCATCGTGGATATGCTTTTTCACTTCTTCCACAAGGCTCTGGACATAATCATCCCTGACACTTTTTCTTTGTGCGATCTGATGAACCAGATCATAGTATGCTTCCGGCTCTAAATATTTTAAAGAAAGATCGTCTAATTCAATCTTAATTTTTGAAATACCAAGACGCTGGGCGATCGGCGCATAGATATCCATCGTCTCGCGCGCTTTTTCCTTCTGCTTCTCCGGCGTCATGTATTTCAATGTGCGCATATTATGCAGACGGTCTGCCAGTTTGATCAGAATCACACGGATATCCTTTGCCATCGCAAGGAACATTTTTCTTAAATTCTCTGCCTGAACCTCGACTTTATCCGCATCATAGGACAACTGTCCCAACTTTGTGACACCATCTACCAACAGTGCAACCTCTGCACCAAACTCCTGTTTGATCTCCTCGTCGGTCATAACGGTATCTTCCACCACATCATGCAAAAGTCCCGCTACGATTGTCTCTTTATCAAGCTCTAACTCAGCTAAAATAATCGCGACACACAATGGATGGATGATATACGGTTCTCCCGATTTTCTTACCTGCCCTTTATGTGCCTCGTATGCAATATTGTATGCTTTTTCTATCTGACTGATATCCGTAGATGGATGATACTTACGCACACTGGCGATTAATTCCTGATATAATTTTTCGGGACTCTCAAACTCCTTCATTGGTTTGATACTATTGTCCTCTTCTTTTACGATTTTCTCTAATTCTTCTGACGAAAGTTCTGCCATGTAGATCACCCACTTTTATCTATGCTTTTGTGTATAATATATGATTATATTTTATTTTCTATCAAAAATCAACGCTTAAACTTTGCTTCCGGACTGCCGTTACCATTCTATCTGATAATCAGACATCAAAATACCATCTATTTCCCAGTCACCACGATATGAAAAGCCTAATTTTACGGCAAGTTTTTCCGAAATAACGTTTCCTTTTTCAATCAGACAATGTAAAAGATGTGCCTGCAGCTCTTCTCTTGCATATTGCACAATCGCCTGACAGACTTCATAAGCATAACCCTGATGTTGAAAAGATGTTCGGATTGCGTAACCCAATTCCATCTCACCATTTAACTCTTCCCGGTGTTCCACACCTGCCCTGCCGATCAATATTCCCGTTTTTTTCTCAAAAACAAGCCACATTCCGTATCCATAAAAACGATACATATTTTCGATATAGGCTTTCTGATATTCCAGTTCTTCCTCATATTCATATAGCCCTTCCATATAATCGGTCATTCCGGGTTCTGCATACATGGAAAAAAGAGCATCCATATCAGAAAGCTCCAATTCTCTCACAATACAGCGTTTCGTCTCCAGAATCGTCCACGGGATGTTGAAATGTCTCTCATACACGCGCTGCAAAAAAATCATATCGACTTCCTCGAACCCCTCAACGACCATATCGGCATGAAGGAATCCATCCGCTTCCGGTTCCTGATAGGCAATCGTCGGAACATCCGCCTCTCTGGCAAGGTCTAAAAGAGACTGATTGGAAGATACAAAAATGAGTTCTCTGCTCCGCTGCTCTGACAGTTTATGGCAGACTTCCTCTTTGCGTATTTTTACAAATGTAGTTTGCTTTGTTTCTGCAAGATTTTCTCTTAACAAAGAAACTTCCTGCTCCGGTATCTGCGACACCCATATCTGTTTTGGATACTCTTTCTTACTATAATATGGCAAACCTGTTCTCCTTATCGATTGTTATGAGCAAAACAACCGGTATCTGAACAGATACCGGTCATTCCTTTAAAACCTATGAATTAATATGCAATATTTACATCGACATTTCCCTTAATTCCAGGAACACTTCCCTTAGAAGAGTACTGCCACATGTTATATTTTCCCTTGTAAGTACAGGTTGTATTGTACTGTGCAACCCAGATAAAGTAGTTGCTGAATGCAGATGCATCAATCTTGTTGTTATACCAGCTCTTGCTTGCGTAAACACCTGCTTTTCTTCCACCGTTTGCAATGGTCTTACAGAACGCTGCGACGCATGCGGTTCTGGTTCCTTTATCCAATCCGTTGGCACGTGCTCCTCCGCTTCCGTTCTCTGTATCAACGAAGATCGGGTAAGACAGATTGTATCCGGAGCATAAGGTTAATGCCATACTTGCTTCCTCAACAGCTTCTGCCTCGGTTGTAGCCTGTGTGAAGAAGTAAACACCAACGTTAATACCGTTTGCAGTTGCACCCTGAATATTTTTCTTGAAGCACGAATCCTCTACCAATGCTCCTGTCTGTGATCCACGGTAACCAACACGGATAATTGCAAAGTTGATACCTGCTGCCTTTACAGATGCCCAGTCAATATTTCCCTGATGGCTGGATACATCAATACCGTTCTTTCCAGAACCCTGCTGTAATGCTCCATCACTTCCGAAGTTATAAGTGATACCACTGATTACCTGGCTTCCTGTTACACGCTGATGGTTGCTGTTATAGTAATATACTTTTCCATCAATGGTCTGCCATCCAGTGTAAACCGGCTCGGTGTAGTAAGTTCCGTTTGCATTGTAATCTGCTACGGTTGCAGGTTTCTTGCACTCGGAATCTTTGTAAAGAGCTCTTCCGGATTTATCTTTCAACTGTGTTGTTGTATTTCCGGTAAAATCATTCACGGTAACCGTACATGTGATTTTTTTATCATTTGCGGTTGTCTTCGTATCACTCGGTTTTGATAAGTATGTGATCGTACCTGTAACAGTTGCACTTCCTTTTCCAACTGCGGTTAAGGTACATCCTGTTTTCGCTCCATTGGATACTTTTACAACTTTTTCATTGCTGCTCGCCCATGTAATATTTGTGATAATATTGCCTGCGTCTGTCAATGTTGCTGTAAGCGCGATTGTATTTGCGTTGTTAATGGTGCTGTTATATAAAGTTGCCGTCTGAGGTGCTGTGACGGATGCGCTGGCTGCGGCTGCAGCTTTTACCCAGTTTAGTGTGTATGCTGTTGTGCCTGCTGCCACTTTGATTTTCGTGGAACCTTCTGCCAATTTATATCCCTGTGCTTCATAAGAAGATGCATGTATCTCAGTAGCATTAGCATCTACTGTGATATCTTCACTTTTGGATTCTTCTGCTTTTGTCTTTCCATCAGCCTGGAAGAAATTATGTGTTACCTTATAAGTAGCCTTATCTGCCGCTGTTGCAACCCACTTAATGACATACTCTTTTGTGCCATCCTGAATCGTAAGGGTTGTACCATTGGAAGCTTTATATCCGTCATAGGTTTTTGCAGATGTTACCGTTTTTGCGTCCTTTGCAACCGTTACTGTTTCTTTTTCATCTGCTTTGTCTGCTTTTGTGGTTCCATCGTTTTTATAGAACATATGGACAATTGTAACCGTAATATCTTTTGTATCATTGCCAGGTGTCTCTGTACCTTCTGTGTTTCCACCAGATGTTCCCTGCTGACCACCTGAAGTTTCTGAATTGCTTTCACTCGGCGTTGTTGTTTCCGACGATTTTGGTGTTTCGGTCTCGGATGATGTTGTCGGTTCCTTTGACACATCTGCCGACGCATGATATCCAACACTCTTTGCGGAAGCTGTCACTGCTGCCTGTGCAATGTCCACTTTTGTTGATCCACCAACGGAAGCAGTTGGGAAATTGGAAGTGTCCACATCTCCTGCCCCAACTTTGGATGGTGTACAGGTACTGTCAAGCGTTTCTACTGTATCCTGTAACACAGCTTCCACCTCAACATTATCGACCTCTGCATCCTCTGCCGGTGCAACTTCTGCTGCGGATTTGATCTCGTCTTTGACATCTACCTTGGTGTATTCAATCTTATCCTTAACCGTTACTTTGTAAGAATTCTCTTTTGAAATATATCCATCAATTTCATTCAGAGAGACATCATATTTTCCGGCATCAATACTTTTAATGTAAATAATACCATCTTTATCATCATCCGAATATGTAGTTGCTTTTGCCTTCTTCTTGTCTGCCTTGATTGTGATCTCAAAAGGCTGTCCTTTCACATTCTTTGAAGAAGAATCCTGAATCTTGATTTTTAAATCCTTCTCAATAGAACTTCCAACCAATGTGACGGTTTCCGGTTCTGCCGCCTCTGTCTCTTCTGTGACAACTTCTTCGACTGCCACAACTTCTTCCGTCGGCTTCTCTTCCTCTGCCACCTCTGTACTTATCACCACATCTGCCACAATCGGTTCCGGCTGATGAAAATGATCATATAAGAAATATCCTCCTGTTCCGATACCACCAACTGCTGTCACAGTGGCAACACCTGCGATGATCGCCTGTGTCTTTGTCAGTCCGCTAAGCGCAGTCACAACTCCTTTTGCCTTTCCGGCTACGCCCTGAACTAAATTTAGAAAATTCATTCTCGTCTCCTCCTCGTCTGCATTTCCAATTACTTTCAGCGAATTTTCCGTAATTCACTCTATTATTATAAAGAATCTATCCGCAGCTTTTTCCGCTGCCATTCCTTCTTTGTAATCATACGAAGCTAATTATAGCATTTTTCCATATTATGTAAATATAATCTTCCTTATTTTTCTTTGGAAAATTTTTCCCTGTCCTTTTCAAGGTTACACACCTTCACAGTCAAATGCCGGGATAAAACTCTCTTCCGCCGTGTCCCCCTCTTGGATAAAACCATTTTCTATCCCGATCTCAATCGCATAATCCACCAGTGTTTCATATTCCTCATCGGTAATCTTACGATTCAATTCCGGGTACTTTTCCATATTGGAAAGCGGGGTAAACTGGTTCATGATACTGATATAAATCGTATCCCCGTAAGTTTCATGCAGATATTTTAAAATCTGCATGGAATCCTCCATACAGCCGGGCAGTGTCAGATGTCTTACAATCGTTCCCCTTAAAATAAGGTTATCTTCGTCTCCATTCACAAATACAGCCTTTCCCGTCTGCCGCACCATCTCTGCGATCGCTGCCTTTGCAACCTGTGCATAATCCGGAGCGTGGGAATACTTTTTACTCAAAACCGGGTTCATATATTTAAAATCCGGCAGATAAATATCGACATACCCATCTAACATTCTGATCGTGTCAACCGTCTCATAACTGCTTGTATTGTATACAACCGGAAGCGTAAGTCCTTCTTTTTTTGCCTGATCCAGCGCCTTCACGATCTGTGGCACAAAATGTCCCGGTGTAACCAGATTGATATTGTTCGCCCCTTTTTCCTGTAATTCGAGAAAAATATCCACAAGCCGTTCCAGAGAGATTTCTTTTCCCACCGTTCCATTTGCGATATTCTCGTTCTGGCAGAATACACAATGCAACGGACACCCGGAAAAAAATACAGCTCCCGATCCCGCATCCCCAGAAATGCACGGTTCCTCCCAAAAATGAAGTGCCGCCCTCGCAACTTTTAAATTTTCCGTCTGTCCACAGATTCCTTTTTCACCTTTTTTCCGGTCTACAAGGCATTTTCTTGGACATAAATCACATTTCACACCTGCTACCTCTTGCTAAACACGTTATTTTCCGCTATTATATAGCAGTCAAAAAGAAATTTATAAAAATTCCATATTTTTCATTATAACAAAAGAAAAAAAAATGGATACTATTTTTAACAAAAGTTAATGAATTATTAAGGAGTAAACTATGAGTTTAAAAAATGTAATGGTCGCACAGTCCGGTGGACCGACAGTTGCAATTAACGCCAGCCTTGCAGGTGTAATCCGTGGAGTCATGGCATCTGAGCAGTATGAGACTGTCTACGGATCTGTAAACGGAATCCTCGGCATCTTAAACAATGACTTATTAAATCTGACCGAAATTATGAATGAAAATCCGGCATATCTGGATCGTCTGGAAACAACACCAGCGATGTATTTAGGTTCCTGCCGTCATAAACTGCCGGATTACCTGGATGATGATTCCTCATATGTTTTTATCTTCAAACAATTTGAATTATACAATGTCGGAGCATTCTTCTATATCGGTGGAAATGACTCTATGGACACCGTTTTAAAATTATCCGAATACGGCAAAAAAATCGGCAGCGATGTCCGCATTATCGGTATTCCAAAAACGATCGACAACGATCTGTGTGAGACAGACCACACCCCTGGTTTTGGTTCTGCTGCAAAATACATTGCTTCCTCTGTTTTAGAGATTGCCCATGACACTTTTATTTACGCTGTCAAGAGTGTTACGATCATTGAGATCATGGGACGTGACGCAGGATGGCTGACCGCTGCCGCCGCTCTTGCAAGAAATGGCTATAACACAGCCCCACATTTAATTTATCTTCCGGAAGTTCCATTTGACACAGACGACTTCCTGTTAGACGTAAAACGTATGCTGTTTGAGCGCAATAACGTTATCATTGCAGTATCAGAGGGTATCCGCGATGCATCCGGCAACTACATCAGTGCTTCTGAGCAGTCAGTCGATACCTTTGGCCACAGCCAGCTGAGTGGCGCCGGAAAAACATTAGAATTCCTTGTGAAAGAAAAATTAGGCGTAAAGGTCCGCTCCATCGAAGTGAATGTATTACAGCGATGTGCAGCCCATTTAGCATCCAAAACAGATCTTATGGAGTCTGTCGAATTAGGAAAAAAAGCCGTTGCACTCTCCGAGGAAGGCGTAACAGCTTCCATGGTCACCATGAACCGTGTATCCAACGATCCATATACGATTGAATATGGATATGCCGAGATAAAAAATATTGCCAACGAAGCCAAATCCGTTCCTACCGAATGGATCAACGCCGCTGGCAATGATGTTACACAGGAATTAATTGATTACCTCACTCCATTGATTCAGGGGGAATCCAATGTCACCTATGAAAATGGTCTTCCTGTTTATATGGATGTCAGTCATTTGACAAAACATCAATAAATTTTCCAATCTCAGCCCACGCTTTTCTGGATTCTGGCAGCATTTTTGCTGCCATCTGGAAAATGTGGAACATTCCATCATAAATACTGAGTCTTACTTTCACTCCCTGATGTCTCGCTTTCGAGGCAACACTCACCGAATCACTTAACAGCATCTCATAAGAACCTACCTGAATGAGCATTGGCGGAAATCCCCTGAAATCCCCATACAAAGGTGAAATATAAGCATCCATCGGATCATGGTCACCCACATAGTCTTTGTTATAGATCAGGCTGTCCCTCGTATTTCCAAACAACGGATCCCTCTCATAATTGGTATCATAAGATTCACCGCTTGCCATAAGATCTGTCCATGGAGACATTGCAACGATTCCACATGGAAGCTGTATCCCATGATCTTTCAGATAATGGCACAATACCATTGCAAGCCCTCCGCCTGCGGAATCTCCTGCTACAATAATATCCTCTGCAAACCAGCCCTGGTCGAGCAGCCACTGGTATGCACTCACTGCATCTTCCAATGCTGCCGGATATGGATTTTCCGGTGCCACACGGTAATCGATGGTGAGTACACTCATCCCTTTGCTGACTTCATTGTAAAGTCCTGCAAACATACGGTATGCGTTCCGCATCGCTCCAACATAACCACCGCCGTGAAGCTGTAAGATCACCTTCTGCTCATTTGGATTTTCCTTTAATTCAAGCCACTCCATTGTGAAGTGTTCCATCTCGATGTTCGTCATGGTGAACATATCCGGGCATTTCCACGGCGGTTCGACCATTTTTTTCCGCAGTTCCCCGCTTTTGATTTTCCTGCCGATCAGGTTATCGTTTGTCACATGCGCGATCAGATCACGCATGACATTTCCAGCGATACTCGCCTCGTTTATTTCGTGTTCTCTTTCCTTTTTTAATGTTAATTTTCTGATCATAAAACCTCTTATTCAAACTTCTGTCTTTTTCTTATCTGATATAAAATCCTTATTCAAACTTCTGTCTTTTCCTATCTGATATGGAATCTTCTCTTCAGTTCCACCCTGGCTCTTCTGTCACCGATGATCAGCGTTCCGAGGAACAAAAATACAGACGTTCCGAGTGCCGCGAGCGCCAGATACGGCACATAAATAATTCCGGTCAGATACAGAATAATCGGAACAAAACTACACAAAATCATAAAAATCTGCCACATAATATAACTCTGCCAGTTTCTTCGGTTCACGCACATCAAAATCAAAATTCCTGCATCGACTAAAATAATCGCCGCCGGGAACACATATCGTACTGACCATCCCCGATAACCACTCACAAAATCGATTGCGATCAAAATTAATATGGCAATCAACGTCAAAACAATTGTTTTGGCGATATAGCCGGTTTTCCCAAGGATTGCAAACCGGACAACCAGATATCCATAAAAAAAGATCAGACCGGTTACCAGGCTCCAGGCTGTTTCAAAGTTACCATAGTGATTTATGACTACCAGAATAGCTTCTGCTACGATTGCCACAAAAAGATAAATCCGCGATAAAAGCATCATCCTTCTTGTTTTAATTTTCACATCAGGATACATATTTTCCACTTCTATCGTAGGCTCTAATACGGAGTGACAGAGCGGGCAGCGCTCCGTCTCATCCAACACTTCTATATTACATTGTTTACATCTGCTCATCTCACACCATTACTTTCCTGTTTTTTCTATCATAATTCATTCTTCTTAATCAGAAGTCACACCATTTGTCTCTAACTCTACCTCAATTCCATCGGCTGCAATTTTGCGGAAAAATCCCCGCTGCACAGAAACATCTTTCAGATCAAAGCTGAACGAGAACACTAACGTACTTCCATAAGAACAGATTGTTCCCTTCAAATGCTGTCCCTTCGACATTGCAAGAAACGAATGGAACATCTCCACATACGGGCGGTATGCCTCATCCACTCCAATATTTCCGATATTTGTGATCGTTGTTGTATTGGCAAGTGCGGACTTTGTATACACAATCTTCATTGCGATATTTTTTAGAAAGAGCGGCACAGCACGCGCGGCCAGCAGCTTTTCATTGGATACATTATACGAAAACAGTTTTTCCAGATGTTCCCGGTTGATCTGACTTCTCAGATTATCCCGCACGATCGTCAGTACTTCCTCAAACGTGTAAACTTCCTTTGTCGGATGAAATTCTGCCGACACCATGACAAAGAAATTTTTCGTTGTGATCGAATTAAAATACGGGCGCAGATTTACCGGAACTGCCACGCGAATCGGACGCTCGGATGGCATTCCCTTCATACACTCCGTATATACACTCCAGATATAAACGGAAACAAGATATTCATTGATACTGCAGCCATATCTGTGACAGACCTCTTTCAGCTGCGGAACCTGCATATATCCATGCATAACGCCAAATTCTCCCGGTCCCAGATGTTCTCCCTTTAACAGATATGCCTTTTTTGTCTGATAGCCTTTTGCAGAACTCTTCTTATAATTTTTTAAGAAACTGTCCTCTCTGTTTAAGGATGTACCGCTGTTTAGGGAATCCCCCACCTTCTCCTTCAGTTCCGGGTGCGCAAGACGCAGATACTGATAGGTTAACTCTTTCAAAAAGTTAATGCCGCCCATTCCATCGGTCAGCACGTGGAACACTTCCAGATTGATCCTGTATTTATAATAAGTCACACGGAACATATAGCTGTGGTTTTGATTCTGCTGGATGTAACGGCATGGAAAATTGCTCTCCTCGCGTACTTTCGGTGCAGGTTTTCCATTCTCCTCAAAATAATACCAGAACACCCCCATGCGAAGTCTTAAATTAAATCCATCCATCTTCGGAAGGACAATATTTAACGCCTGCTGTAAAATATCGGGCTGCACC
>ERZ808240.3839-NODE-3839-length-14089-cov-33.266282_pt1 | contig 14089 bp, 9 predicted proteins | sample MGYA00521084_ERZ808240 | MGnify/ENA primary metagenome ERZ808240 (study PRJEB31516, sample SAMN03275571) | gut metagenome | biome: mammalia-associated habitat; material: feces | host: Papio cynocephalus | place: Kenya | collected 2012-08-06 ... | reverse complement strand
CCGACAGCCTCCGCGAAGGACGCTGAAATCTCCTCGCGGCTGCCGTCGGAACTCACTGGAATCTCCCGCCCGTCGGAGCACTTTATGAAAGTGCCCCCGACGTCGAGAAGAAGGGTTTTCATAGGCTTCGCGTTAAAGGATGACATCCTGATAGCCGTCCCGGAGCATGGTCTTGTGCACCATCACCGGCTCCTTGCCGAGATTCTCCACGACATATTCACCCATGTCGGCCGGCACGCAGACGATGTCGAGATAGTCCATGTCGTAGAACCTTTCCGGATGCCGCTTGCTGCGCACGCGCACATGGTCGCCATCTACGAGCGCGAGCACATGGAAGCGTTCCCCGTGCGTGTCCTGAGGGCATTCTGTCTCAAATTCGAGGCGGCGGAGACTGAAGTAGAGCTGTTCGTTCTCTCCGAGAATCATCTCCCTCCATCCCTCTCCGGAGACCGTCACGCGGGGCTTCTGGACTATGTAGTCCGGGCTTTCCGGGTCGTGAATCACGGATGCGCGGCGGTGCTGCGCGACGTTCTCCTCGCCGAGGCGGGTGTGGATAGGGCGCTGCTTGCCGTCGAAGTCGAGGCGGAGATAGTCGTACATCTTGTAGGTGTAGGAGCCGATGGTGAGCGATCCGATTTCCAGAATCACCTGATTGCGGCCGCTGGAGTGTATGGTTCCCGCCGGCAGCATCACCTGAAGACCCGGTTTGGACTCCTCGTAGTTCACATATTTCATGTAGTCACACGGTCTGTGCTCAGTGTCAGCGGCCTCGATGTCCCTGAAGAACTGCGGGATGTCCGCGTCGTCGCGGAAGCCGATGAAGGTCTTCGCGTCGTGACCGGTTACGCAGACATAGTAGCTTTCGTCCTGACGGCCGAACTCCCCGTAGTGCTCGCGGTTGTAGGCCGAGCCGGAGTGGCACTGGATGGACATGTTGCCGGTGGAGTGGTAGCTGTCGTCGTAGTTGAAGCGGATAGGGAAGTAGCCGTGGAATTTCTCCACCGCGTCCCTGCTCATGAGGTTCTCGCCCTCGCGGCATACGAACGAGCAGAAGTTGATGTCGAGTTTTTCAGAGCCGGCCTCCACCACGACGCTGACCTCCATCGGGATGAAATCGAACACCCAGGCGGCGTTGCGCATCTTCTCCGGCAGGTTGCGGTGATTTTTCATGTAGGAGCCGCCCCATACGCCCTCAAGGTAGCATGGCTTGGCGCGGAACGGGTATTTCACGAGCTGGGCGCAGATGTCCGCGAAGGCCTCGTAGGGGAGCATCTGGATGTTCTGCGGGTCGTCGCTGAGGAACCAGAAGTCCGGGATGCTGTTCCTGAGAAGCTCACGCCGGCTGCACACGGCCATCTCGAAGTCGCAGTAGTAGCAGCGGCGGATGACGCGGTTAATCATGTCCGGGCGCTTCTTTCCGATGTTGGCATATTCTCCCCGGCGAATCCTGAGTATGGAGGTCTTGGGAGTCACGTCGAAGAAGCATTTAGTGTCATAGAGGGTCCTGAAACGCGGAATCAGCACGCCGTAGCCGAAAACTGCGACGACCTTCCCCGATCCTTTTCCGAGCTCCGTCACCTTCTTCTCGAACGCCTGTGTCCTCTCCTCGTCGAGCATCCCCTCATAGCCGCCCTTGTATATCTTCCCGTAGAGCAGGGTCGGGTCAATCTTCTTGTCCCAGATGAGCAGCGGGTCTATCATCCCGTCGATTTCCTTCCCGCTCTTGAAGCATTCCGCATTGGCGTCGACCGACTCGAATCCGATTCCCGCCGCGGCGCATTCACGGGCGAGCAGGTTGAGGAAAACCGTCCAATCGACCGTGGTGTATCCGTCGAACGCGACCACCTGGTTCTTCCCGTGTGCCTTTTCGATGATTCCCGCCGCAAACTTCTTCGCGACGTTCGGCGTCCCGCCGCTCACGACTGATGAAACTGTCTTTTCTGAAAGTTCCGGACGGTTCACCGGCTTGGGGTCGTCGAACGGAAACGGATTGTACATGAAACTCATATATTCCTGTATTTTAATGTGTTAAATCTTGCTTTGAATGATATGTGTCAGGATGATATATATGCTTGAATGATATATATGCCTGAATGATATATATGCCTGAATGATTATGTCTTTATGGACACGGAATTTCGGGCGTATGCCTATCGTATGTCGTGGAACTCGAATCCCATGATTTCGGCGAAATCCCCGAGTTCCCTGCGCCAGTCGCCGTCGGTAATCGCGTAGTGCTGGGTGACTCCGACTTTCAGCAGCCGCTCAAAGAGTTCCTTGACAGGGACCTGCGGCCGGAAGATGCTGTGGGAGTAGGTCGCCAGTATGTGCTCTCCCGGGAGCGACTCGGCCATGAAGCAGACCATCTTGTAGCGCCCGTCTTCCTCGAAAATTCCCGTCACGGTCTTCATTCCGGGGCTGAAGCGGTACCATCCGAACGGCGCTCCGGCATACTTGTAGCTCGTCTTTGCAAACCGCACGTCCCTTGCAATCAGCACATTGTCCTGCCATTTAGGGTCTGTGTGGTCATTAGGCCCGGCGTGACCTCCCGCGAATGTGCCGAAGTCGTCCTCGATGTGGAACGGCTCGATGAAGTTCACGTGCCCTCCTGAAATCAGCTTTAGGACATATGTCGCGAGCCCGGCGCCGGTGTCCGCCTCCGGCACGAGCACGGAGAGGCTTTCGTTGAACCAGTCGTGGTAGAAGCCCGCCCTGCACCCGCTGACCTTGAAGGTCGATGGGTCTATGTCGTTATAGACCAAGATGTCGATGTCCCTCTCCTGCGCCATCTTCTTCAGCGCGAGCGAGGCCCTGACGCAGCCGATGAACTTGTCCCTCTCCACGTCGTCCGTCATGCGGTAGCGCGCGGTGAGGCTGTCGGCATATTCATTCACCTCCGCATCGGTCAGAGAATCAAGCGTTTCCTTGTAGTCCGACGACGGAAGATAGTGGATTTCCGGTCCTATTTTCGTGAACAGGTCGTAGTTGTCGATGTAGGTGGACCACATCGCCTCGTTCATATTCGCCATGAGCCCGACGTTCGATTGGCGGAGCACAGTCCTCGCGTAGGCGGCGCGGGAGAACGATCGTATCTCGTCGGTAATCTCCTCCCTCGTTCCCATGACGACCTTCACGCCCTTTCTCGGCACGCGGCGGATTGAACCCGAGGCTTCGAGGGAGCCCACGAGCGTGCCGCTGCAGAGATATTCAATGAAATCGTCTTCGTCCAGCGTCGTCTCGAACGCCATCCGCTTCTTCGCCACGTTCGTGAACAGAATCGGAATGTCGGGGCAGTCGCGCAGGAATCGTATCCACGCGAAGTCCTCGCTCCAAGAGAGAAATTCCGCGATTATGAAATCGACCTTGGCGTTGTAGAACGTGTCCATCGCCTTTTCCGCGTCCTCCCTTTCATAGACTATCCCCGGAAACGTGACGTCGAGGAAGTCGATGGACGAGAGAATCTGCTCGGCGACGACTGCCTTCTTCTGCCCGTATGAGCCCTTTTTCGGGCCGGAAAGGTTCTTGAACCTCGGGGAGGCGACGAGCAGCAGGCCTGCCCGTGGCTTCCTTATCTTTTCAGAAGTGTTCATTTTATCGTATTTATTGTAAGCGTTTTTTTGATAGGGCGACCGTCATGCCCTTTCCCTGTTCCTGTCGTAGTCTTTCCGGTAGCGGGTGAATGCCACGACTGTCATCACGAGCCCGCACACGAGCCAGATTGCCGCGAGAACCGGGAAGGTCGCCTGAAGGCTGCCGAGACTGTCCTTCATCGCGCCGAGAACGACCGGGGCGAGCGCCCCGACGGCAAACCCGGTGGTAATCATCGCGCTTGAGCATGAGGCGTGCAGGCGCGGCGGCGTCACGTCATAGAGCACCGAGTAGGTGTTGGCGTCGAACATGGCGCGGAAAAACCCCCACGCGGCGAAGCAGAGGTAGAGCACCCACAGCGTGCCGGCATGGCCTATGACGAACAGAGGCACTGCCCCGAGGAGAAGCCCCGCGGCCTGAAGCAGCATCCTGTGCTTGGGCGACTTCGCGGCCAGACGGTCGGAAAGCGTTCCGGAGAGCAGAACCCCGACGAACGCCGCGACATATGTCCAGAACATTGAGTTGAATCCCGCAGACGCCTGGCTGAGCCCGCATTCGTCCTGAAGATATGCCGGCATCCATGTCATGTAGCCGGTAATCACGAAGATAAGCCCGGAGAATCCGAACGTGAGGCAGGCCGCCGTAGGGGTAGTGAACACGGTCCGGAAACCGTCCAGTATGCCCGGCTTGTTCCCCTCCCTTGCCTTTTTCTCCTCTTCGCTAAGCGGCTTGTCCTTGAGCCTGAACGCCATGAGCAGTCCCCACACGATGCCTGCCGCGCCGAAGAAGATGAAGGAATACTTCCAGCCCTCTCCCGGGTGCAGCGCGTCGAACCTGTCGGCAATCAGCCCGGCGAGCCATCCCGCCAGAATCACTCCTATGTAATATGCCGTCTGATGAATCGACATCGCCCTTGCGCGGGTGTCGGTGTGGTACTGCCCGAGCAGCGAGTAGTTCGCCGGGCCGAAGAACGCCTCGCCTCCGCCTGTCGCCACGCTGCGCATGAGCACGAGCATGAAGACGCTGTTTGCCACTCCTGTGAACATCGTGGCCGCGCTCCAGAAGAGAATGGAGACGGTCACCACCCACTTGCGGCTGAACCGGTCTCCCGCCCAGCCCCCGAGCGGCACCATGAAGGCGTAGAACAGGTTGAACAGCGTGGCTATGAGTCCGACGGAAGTGTCGGTGAGGCTGAGTGCCTCGCGTATTGAAGGGAGCACGGTGTTGAACACCTGTCGGTCTCCCTGATTGAGCAGATAGGCCATCCACAACAGGAGCAGAACCTCCCATTTGACCCATCCGGACTCTTTTCTTGCAGTGTTTTCCTTCATCTGATGTGGTGTGGTTTTCATCCCGTCGTGCCGTGTCGCCCTCGTGCTTCTCCGGCCGCGTCCGGTTAAGTTCTGCAAAATTACAAAACTTTTTCAAAATACCACACTATACTACACCTAATTTTCGTTAGGTTTTAAGAGAGGGGCGCCCGGCATTATCCCCGGGCACCCCTCTCTTAAAAAATTAAACAGCTTCTCAGTGCACCTCGCCGAGAATCTTGGCGACGCGGGCGGGATCCTGCACGGCGCCGGTCAGCGGAGTATTCCTGTCGAAGGCGCGGAGGCACTCCATCTCGCCGTCGGTCAGGGAGAAGTCGAAGATGTCGATGTTTTCGGCAATCCTCTCCCTGTGCACGGACTTGGGGATGAGAATCACGCCTTCCTGATGGAGAAAGCGGAGCGTGACCTGCCGAGGTGACTTCCCGTATTTCGCTGCTGTCTCCGTCAACCTGCCGTCCTCATAGAGCTGCGGCATCTTGTCGCGGACGAACGGGCCGTATCCCATGTGCGCGATTCCGTAGCGGCGCATCCATTCCCGGCATTCCCGCTGCTGGCTTATGAGGTTCGTCTCTATCTGGTTCACCGCCGGGACAATCCTGTTGAACTTCACGAGATCGACAATCTGCGCCGCGCTGAAGTTCGACACTCCGATTGCCCTCGCCAGCTTTTCCTCCTCATAGAGCGTCTCCAGTTCCCTCCAGGCCTTGTAGTAGTTCCCGAACGGCCAGTGCAGCAGCACGAGGTCCGCCTGCTCAAGTCCCAGCCTTTCAAGCGAACGCATAAGTGCGCTTCTCACGTCCTCGTAGTCGTCGAACCAGACTTTCGTCACCACGAAGATGTCCTCTCGCCGAAAGCCCTCCCTGAATAGGCTGTCAAGTGCCCTGCCGATGATTTCCTCATTGCAGTATATCCTGGCAGTGTCAATCATTCTGTAGCCGCACTCTACCGCCGCTCTTACAGCCTCGGTGCATTCTCTCTCGTCCGTCGAATGAAACGTTCCGAGTCCAAAATCCGGCATCATCACGCCGTTGTTCAGTCTAATCATATTCATGATGTTCAGAAATTCACCTCATCCATCCGGTGGAGGCTGTGCCCCTTAATCTGCACCACAATCAGATGCAGCGCGGCCTTTCCGGCGAGAACCCTGACCGCCTTTCCCTCGCCGTAGCCCCGTATCTGCTCCGCGGCCTCGTTCCACTGCTTCTCCGCGGCCTCCTCCGTGGCGTCAGGCTTAAGGTACTTCAGCTCGACGATGTAGGCGTGGGCCGTCGTGGCGCAGCGGTGGAAGTCCGGCATGAGGAAGAAGTCGCAGTAGCCGTGGCTGAGTTCGACCTCCGGATTTGTCAGGTAGTAGGGGTTGAGACTGAAATAGGCCGTCATGAAGCCCTGAATGTTCCTCTCTCCCTCGATGAGGCTGCGGACAGATGTCGTGTCATGGTACTGCTGACAGATGTATTCCATCATCGGACGCCAGTCGCCGTCGAGGGCCGCGGAGTCGAAGGTCTCGGACAGTTTTGACATATTGACCTGAAGTATCTTATTGTATTCAATCACGAGGTATTCGTAGAACTGTCTGCGGACGTTGTTGTTCGGAATGCTAAGGATTGTGTTCACTCCGCGTGTGCCGCTGATGGTGAGCAAACCGTAGTAGTAGAGCAGGCTCTTGAACATGTCCGGCTCAATCAGGCGGTGCGCAGGGAACGACGGCTGCACCTCTCCGAGAGTGAATCCGTTCTGCGCCACCTCCAGAAGCACGCTCTTGCGGTCTCCGTCGAGCTTGTCGAGGCGGATGAGCTTGTCGAGCTTGTTGTAGTCGGTGGCGGTGTTTCGGTCGAGCATTTCTTCCGGTGCCTCCCCGTGGCTGATGTAGTTGCGGATGTAGTAGCTCACCATGTCTGTGTTGTACATCTTCGGGTCTGTCTTGAGCGCTCTCCTGCTGAAGCAGTACCCGTCATACCAAGGCTTCATCTCGGCAATCAGCGCATCCTCGTCGGCCTTCAGCGCCCCCACTCCCTGATAGTACCGAATCATCTCCCTGACCTCGGTCTCGCTGAACCCGAGCATCATGTTGAAGTCGGGGTCGAGGGTGAGCGAGGTGGCGATGTTGTAGCCGCTGGTCACGTCGTCCATGGTGACGGGGCTTACTCCCATCATGAGGATTCTGTCGAAGTTCGGCTTGAAGAGCTTAAACACGTCGCGGTAGAATCCTTCCGCGTGCGTCATGGCGTGATAAACCTCCTCTCCGGCGACATTCAAAACAGTGTTGGTAAAGTTGTCATATTCATCGACGATGAGATAGAGGTGATGTCCGAACTCCTTGGCCCTTATCGTGATGGCGTCCAACTTTGAGCGGAAGTCCGACTTTGATTCCACGTCCTTTGCAAACCCGTCATAATAGAACTTCTCATACCGCCGGGCGAAACTGTCGAGCACCGCTCCGGTCCTGCTGTTGAAGCGGTCGAAGAGATTGTTCATATCGCCGCCTACCTGCGAGAAGTCCAGATACAGCACCTGAAACGTCCCCATCAGCGGAGTAGGGTTCTTCTCTATCCAAAGCCCCGAGAACAGACTGCCGAAATTGTCCATCTCGTTGATGTCGTAGTAGCACCTCATCATCGACAGGAAAAGGCTCTTTCCGAAACGCCTCGGCCTGATGAGGAACAGGAAGTTCCCCGCGGCCTCCATCTTGGGAAGATACATTGTCTTATCTACATAATACTTATCCTCTCTCCGCACCTGCGCGAAGTCGGAAATTCCGTAAGGTATGAGTTTATACGATGCCATGTCAGCGATATAATTACAAACGACGGCAAAAATACGAAAAATAGCTTATGCTGCAATAGCCTCTGAAGCTAATTACCTTGAGCACGCGCTCAGAACGAGGCCCGGCGGGTCATGCGGAAGTCGCAGTGGCGCTTGGCGAGGGATCGTTCGAGAATCATCTCGCCGGCGAGGCGGCCCATCTGGGCGAAGTCGGTGGAGACTGTGGTGAGGCCGTTGAGGATAATCTCGCAGAGGGGCGACTCGTTGTAGGAAATCAGGCCTATGTCCCTGCCCACCTCAAGCTTCTTCTCCCTCGCGATGCGCACGAGCTCTATGAGGTCGAAGTCGTACTGGCCGGTCAGAAGCAGATAGACCTCGCCGCTCTGCACCATGTCGCGGCTGACCTTGTCCGCGAATCTGACCTTGACGCCGTTCTCGCTGCAGAAGCGCTCGACCCCGGTGCGTATGGCCTTTGAATAGAGGCTCGACGGGAGAGTTATGACATTGAGCCTGCCGTATTTACGGAGCGTGTCCAACCCCTCCGCAAGTCCCTTCGCCGTGTCGTTCTCCCAGTCCTGATAGACGGCGCCGAAACTCCCGTGAATCCCCCTCATCCAGTTGTCGAGCATCAGCAGCTTGCGGTTCGGAATCTTCCCGAGAAGGGCGCACACCCGCCTCTGCGTGGCAGGGTCGAGCGGGAAATGCGGAGTGATGACATAGTAGTCGAAATTGTCGAGGTTCTCGCTGATGAAGTATTCGAGCATATCGACGTTCTGCTCATGCAGGCGTATCGTGATTTCGGCGTGGTTGTCGAGCGTCTCCAGCATCGAACTGAAAAGAATCTGCTTGTATGTGCTGAGCTTGTCGAATATCGCCAGCACCTTCAGCTTTCTCGCCCCTCCGTCCGCCCGGACATAGAACCCCTTTCCCTGCTTCGATTCCACCTTTCCCTCGTCCCGCAGCACAAGATATGCCTTTTTCGTCGTCTCCTTCGAGATTTCGAGCTTCTCGGCGAGTTCGTTCATGGACGGAAGCACATCCCCCTCCTTCAGCGCCCCTGTCTCAATCATGGAATCTATGGCGCTGACAATCTGTCGATAAACGGGAATCAGCGAATTTTTGTCGATGCGTATGGTGCCTTTCATAAGCGATATGTTGTTGGCTATGCTTAACTATGCTCTGCTGTGGTGCGCGAGCGTCTGCAAAATTACAAAATTTTGTGTGAATTGCGGTGTTATGCAAAATCCATCCGAATCGTTTTGAAGATTCGGATGGATTTTGCAATGAATAATGCCCTTTATTTCAGTTTCTGGTCGTCTGCGAGGTTATTTCCTCCTTCGTCTGTCACGTCGGCAGTGTTGGTCGCGTAACATATTCTATATGGCGGGTTTTCATCACCTTTTACAGTGTTATTTTCCGTGAAATCGCAGTCCTTGAGTGTCATTTTCCCATTCGCGTAGACTCTAATCAGTCCCGTGCCTGTGACGGTGTTGTTTGAAAATATGCATCTCTCAAAAGCGGCGTTTGCAGCGGTGCTTGATGTCGAACCAACGCGAATTATAGCGTTTCCAACCTTATAATTATTGTTGAACCTGCAGTTTACGCAATAGACTTTTTTTGCTGCGCCAATCAGCAGACAAGTACCGGCGTACATGTCAAATTCGCTGTCTTTAACCCATTGATATGTGTCGTTGAATCCGACACCGTCGAAAAGTGTTTCCGTCCCTGTCGCTGATGGGTTGTAAACGAAGATGCGGGCATTGTCTGTTTCTCCGCTTCTGTCCTTTCCGACGAAGGCTGTCGCGTGCCTGTTGATGTCGCGGTCTGTTATGACTACTCCGGTCAGATTTGTCGGATAGCCTCCGAATATCTTGAATTTGGTGTTGTCCTTTAATGTTATGATGCCGGTTGACGGCTTTATGTTTCCTTCGCTGATGAATATCACGTGGTCAGTCAGAGCTGTTCCTTGAAGTTTGCTGATCAGCGTCTTGAACGACCATGCATTCTCCCACGACAATCCCTGTCCGTCACCCGCTCCGTCGGGCGTGACGAAGCGCTTGTTCGCGAACGGTGTGCTGCGGAGTTCTCCGAGGTCCTTGATTGTCTTTCTCGGAACGTCGAGGACGTTGCTTGAGATGTTCTCGGCGAGGAGCGTGTTGTCGGCGGAGTAAATCTGCATCGAAAGTCCGGTTGTCTTTGCCGGAAGTATCGCGGCATAGTAGGTGCCCGGGCCGCTTACGGAAACCTCGACATTAGGCTGGTAGTCCGGAACATCGGTCGCGAGCGTGTAATCTGCCGCGAGAATGTCCGAGGATATGTTTGCCTTGCCGTTGAGCGGTGCTCCGTTGCCGCCGATGAACACTTTTGCGGCATCAGCATTCGCCTCCGCCACGGTGAACTTGAGCAGAGCGCAGACATTCTTCAGGGCAATGGAGTTGTCCGCTCCGATTTCCCCGGCCTCAATCGAGGCGTGCTCGAACTTTCCGTCCTGCACCTGCGGAACCTTGACCGAAAAAGTCCCGTCAGTCAGCGCGGTCTCGGTGTTTGACGGATATACGGCCCACTTGAGCGCCTTGCCGGCAGGAACGGTCGCCTTGAATGTCGCCGTCTTTCCGCCATCCTTGAGGTCAGCCTCCGTGAGCGCCTCGGTGCTGAAATCTGTGCCGTCCTCGCAGACGAGCTTCAGCTTGTCCCCGGCGGCCCAGCTGACGCTGCCTATCTTCTCGTCAAGGATTGTCTTGGTCGAAACGGCTGCGACTGCTGCTGTCGTGCCGGCTTCCTGCTCTGCCGCGCCCGCCTCCGTCATTTCGGGGTGCGTTGCAGTGAGCGTTATAGTCGTGTATTCTGGAGCGGAGTCGTCCGGTGCGGCCGGAGTCTCCGTGATGTCCTTCGCGCAGGAAGCGAGCATGAGTCCTGCGGCAAAAAACAAAGTGAAGTGCGAAATGCGGGTCTTTTTCATCGTGTTGTTCATTATCCGGTTCATTTTCTTGTGTTTTTTCTTGCAGGTTACCATTGGAATGCCTCCCCGGAGATTGTGTAGCTGTCGTTGGAGACTTCATTGTACTGTGCGGGGCTTGCGGCGAAGCCGGTTTCTCCCGCGATTGCCAGAACCCTCATTTCCGGCGAAAGGTATGTCCCGATGCCGTGGGGGGGGGTATTGGCCTGTGGCGCATTATGTTTCATAATTATATGGATTTATGTATTTTCGTGTCTTTGAAACTGTAGTGTGGTGTAGTTGGGTGCAAAGGTATTGTATATTTTCAAAATAAAAAAGATTTTGGGACATTTTTTTCATTTTTTTCGGGAATATGACAGCGGACGGCAACAAAAAATCCAAATAATTTTGGAAAATTCGGGAATAAAATTCTATCTTTGCAAAAGATTATACCACACTACACCACACCAAAATGAGATCAGGCTTTTACAATATTGTATAAGTATAAGAAACATGAAAAAAAATAAACTGCTTCAGATTTGTCTTTTATTTTCGAGGACAGGTTTCTTTTGGAAGAGGGAGTGTACTGGAGGTACATGACCGATGAGAAAAGAAAGATAGACCGAAAAGAACGAAAAAGATGATGCAGGTTATTTTTTGAAGGTTTCTAAACACGAAATCATATAGACTCCGACATGCACGGACCACACCGTTTAACAGAAAATTTCATAAATACATAATTTATTATGACACTGAACATTTCGACATCATTCCTGCGGGCTTCCGCCGCCGCTTTCTCCATTCTTTCCGCATTCTCATCCTGCGCCAAGGCCGAGACTCCGGGCGGACAGTCCCACTCCGACAACGGCTACATCGTCGTGACCGAATACGGAATCAGCAACGACGGCAGCGAAATCGGCAAGGAACTCAACCGGCTCGTCAAGGACGCCTACGGCAGCACGCTCTATTTCCCGGCCGGGACATACAATCTCACCGAACCGATAAAAACTCCTTATGACTACGCCAAGAACGTGAATCTCGTCTTCGACAAGAATGCCCACATCACCTCTGACAAGCCGCTGGAGGCGCTTCTGATGATAGGCTTCACGGAAATGAAGACAAAGGATGCCGGGCTGAGGCAGTTCTCATACGTCGAGGGCGGCCACTTCGACGCCACTTCCACCAAGAGGGGCATCTGGGTGAACGGGCTCAAGCAGCTGGTAACGCTGAGGGAGCTCTCTGTCTATTACTGCAAGGGTCGCCACATTGAAATCAGCTGCAGCGGCGACTTCAAGGGCACGGGCAGCAGCGACACGAAGCTTGACAACGTGAGCGTTCAGGGACTATCGTCCAACGACGACAACTACGGAATATACATCGGGCAGCGCTGCGGCGACTGCAAGATTTCCGACACTTTCGTCTATGGGACCCGCTGCGGGCTCTACACCGAGGGGGCGGGACATATCATAAACAACTTCCATATACTTACATGGAGAGTTGGGGACGGACAGACCGGCGACTTCGCCGAGACGGTGGGCGTGAAGATTGCCCGTCAGGGATTCTACCAGTTCAGCCAGGTCTATTTCGACACGACCAACCGCGACTTCTTCATTGACGGCGACATTGACGTGAACCTTGTGATAGACAAGTGCATAAGCCATTCATACATAGAGAATTTCGGCCGCAGTTTCATTTCGTGGGGCACGGGCAGCGGAAAGCTTGAGGCGAAGGTCACGAACTGCATCTTCAACCTCGACTACAAGCCGTACGGATTCAGGATTTTCGATATTCCTGAAGACCTTATACTCAAGGACTACGACTCGAAGATAACCTTCCATGACAACATCGTCCGCTCCGGGGCGAAGCTGAACCCTTACGACCCGTCCCTGATGATGAAGTTCGACGGGAGGAATGCGGAATATGTCTTCTCTTCGCCGCAGACGCTTCCTGCCTCAGGAGCCGTCATCGGGGCCGTGGCTCCGTCCGCTTCAGCCAACAGCCTGCGCATCATGCACGGCGACGGCGGCTTCACCGACCTTGTCATCGGAACTGACGGGACGGTGGAGAAGAACGAGGCGAGCTCAGGGGCTTCCTGCAGCGTTTCAGCGGTCAAGAAGGACGGCTGGTCGGTTCTCGTGCTCAAGTCCACGGGCGGCTCTAAGGCTCTGCTTCCGGAGGTGCTCGACCTTGTCGGAAACAGCACTTTCCTTTCCACGCCTTCAAAGGACAAATTGTTCACGCTGTCCGACTATGCTCTGTAGCGGGCAGTCCTGAAACTCCGGGATTTACCAAGATTTTTGAAATGATGCGACAGCACGGCTTTCTCCACGCAATCGCGGCATATCCGCTCAACGGCATTGTCTCCCTCCTTTCAGTGTTGTGCCTTTCAGCGCCGGTTCTCGTTTCCTGCTCTGACGGTCCTGTCCTTGTCGCCCCTGAGGGTTTCTCCGACAGCATTGACGGCAAGGAAACGGGTCTTTGGACAATTTCCAACGGAGACATGATTCTTCAGGCGACCAACTACGGCGGGCGGGTGGTGTCGCTCCTTGTTCCGGACCGGAACGGAGAGACGGTGGACGTCGTCCTCGGTCACGGGACTTTGGACGAGTATGTGAACTACAGGCGCGAGAGGTTTCTCGGCGCGGTGGTGGGGCCGGTAGCCAACCGCATAGTCGGCGCGTCCTATACGCACGACGGAAGGACATACAGGCTTTCCGCCAACCACAACGGCACAGGCACTCTTCACGGCGGATTCAGGGGGCTGGACTCGGTGGTCTGGGACTTTGTCGCGCAGACTGACAGCTCGCTGACATTCCATTGCCTCCATCCTGACGGGGCGGAGGGATTCCCCGGGAACCTGGACATCCTGATGACATACACGCTTACCTCCGGCCGCGCATGGAGGATAGACTACATGGCGACGACTGACGCCGTCCGTCCCGTCAACATCTCCAACCATCCCTACTTCAATCTCGTGGGCGAGGGCAGCGGAACCTGCGGAGACTATGTCCTGCGGGTGAACGCGGACTCTTTCCTCGGAACTGACGGCCCGGATGTGATTGAGACCCCGATACCCGTGGAGGGAACGGCGTTCGACTACCGCACTCCGCACCCTGTGTGCGACGCGCTCGAAAGCGGCGACCCGCAGATTGTCAGGAGCAACGGGGGATTTGACCACAATTTCTGCATAAACGGTGAGGGAATGCGCGAGGCGGCGTCGCTTTACAATCCATCCAACGGAATCTTCCTTTCCGTGTGGACGGACCAGCCGGGGCTACAGCTCTACAGCGGGCAGTGGTGGACCGGCGAGGAGCGGGGAAAGAACGGGAAGCCCCTCGACCGCTTCGGCTCGTTCACCTTCGAGACCCAGAACTGGCCCGACGCGCCTAACAAGCCGTCCTTCCCGAATCCTTTTCTTGAACCCGGCGAAACCTACACTCATCGCTGTGAATATCGTTTCAGCACAATAAGA
>ERZ808240.3838-NODE-3838-length-14093-cov-4.792421_pt1 | contig 14093 bp, 11 predicted proteins | sample MGYA00521084_ERZ808240 | MGnify/ENA primary metagenome ERZ808240 (study PRJEB31516, sample SAMN03275571) | gut metagenome | biome: mammalia-associated habitat; material: feces | host: Papio cynocephalus | place: Kenya | collected 2012-08-06 ... | reverse complement strand
GAAACCATGCGCCGCAACCGCGAACAAGCAGGCGTATAAGCAGCGCAGCGGCTCGCGAAACCCTGCAAACTGCACCACCACGCCGCCGGGCGCACCAAGCCGCAGCAAAAATCGCATACGTTTGGATTTTAATGCCCTGCTCCTAAGTAGCGGGGCATTTTGCGTTAGCAAAAGGCCAGGTCAGCGGCAAGCGAAATTTCAGGCTACTTCGAGACCCTACATTAAAATCCAAACGTATGCGATTTTTCGTTCCGAGCGGCTTACGGTGGGCAAAAACGCAAGGGGAGGCCGAAGCGTTTCAGCCTCAGCCTCCCCTTGGCGCGGTGCGCCTGGTGTTGCACCTTGCGCGTTATTCGGTTACGCCCGCTGCTTCCTCTAGCAGCTTGCTATCGGTGTAGCTCAGCCAACCATCAGGCACAACAGCGTCGGTGTGGCACTGCGTGCAATAATTCACGCTCGCACGGTGCGCTTTGTGGCACGTGGTGCATTTTTGTTCGCCGTGTTGCGGGGTGTGCGGGTTGATTTTGCCCATCCACGCCGTCTTCTTCTCCAGCTCGTCACGCCCGTAGGGGTGGCAGCTTGTGTTCATGCAAAACTCGTCGGAATCCTCAAGCCCACGCGCCTCTACCAGCTGTGTGGCCGTGCGCTCGTCAAGCGGGCTGTCGTAGTTGCCCGTGACCCATTCGGCGCCTTCGGTCATCTGCTCGTCAAGCTGCGGCACATGGCAGTCCATGCAGGTTTTGCCCACCTGGTTATGCACGGCGGCCAGCATGCTGCCGGCGTCCTCAACCTCGTTGCCCCACTTGTCGGTGGCCGGCTGACCAGGTGTTGCTTCGAATGTGGGCAGGTATGGATCCATGGGATCGTGGCAGATGGCGTTGCAGAAGCTGGGCTGCTCGTGCCACACCATAAAGCCCGCACCGGCTATCACGAGCACCGCCACAACGCAACCGAGCGTAATACCCAGGCGCTTGCGCTTGTCTACGCGTTTTGCAGCCGGCGTGTCTGCGCCCGCCATTTGCGCGTCAACCTTCTTCTCATCGTTTTCGCTCATCGCGTTTCCTCCTTCGTGCCCTTGGGCTATTTGGCGATGCCCAGCACGTTGCGCACGGCAATGCGGCCGAACGCACAGCATTCGCCCAGGTTGCCGCCGCCGTTGTACATGTCGCACCACACGCTGCCGAACTCGCCGGCACTGTACAGGTTGGGGATCACGTCGCCGTTGAGGTCCAGAATCTGCGCGTGCTCGTTGCGGCGCGGGCCGCCGTCGGTGTTCAGCATGGTGGCCGAGCAATGGCACGCATGGAACGGAGCTCCCTTGATGGGGGTCAGCGTTTTCGCCGGGCGATAGAACGCCGGGTCGTAGCCCGCTTCACAGTATTCGTTCCACTGCGCAACCGTTTTCACCAGCTCAGCCTTGTTGATGCCCGCCGCGTCGGCCAGCTCCTCGATGGTGTTGGCCGTAAAGCCGTAGCCCTCGCTCGACGGATCGAAATTCGGAGCGGTGGAGTAGGCCATCATCTTCTTGTAGCCCTCATCGTCCAAGATGTACCACGTGGTCTTCGGCATGGGCAGGTGCGGCCACTCGCCGCCGAACTGCATATGCCCGTGGCGGCTGCCAACGTTGATGTTCAGCGGATTTTGGTCGATAACCTCCCAGTCGTGTTCATGGTCGGAGTCCCAATCCATGAAGAAGCGGCGGCCGTTTTCGGCCACAGTGATGCCGAACTGCTTGGGCGTGCGCATGGTCACGTCCTCGCCTTCGATGGGCGACACGCTCGTCCACATGCCCGCGCAGCTGTTCATGTGCCACATGTCGGCACCAATGCGTGCGCAAATGTAATGACCGTCGCCGGTGTTCATGCGCCCGGCGATGCAACGCGCGGTGGCAGCGGACAGGTAATCGGCGCGCATCTGCTTGTTGTTCTCGAAGCCGCCGCAGCACATGATGACGCCCTTGTTCGCCTTTACGTACACGGTTTGTCCCTCGTAGGTATACACGCCGCCGAGCACCGCTTTGCTCTCGGGGTCTTGAATCAGCGCCGTTAACGGGGCGTTCAGCTTGTGCGTGATGTTCGGGTCGTCGGTGATAACCGAGTTCACGAACTTGATGACGTGGTCGTACGTATCGTCTTTGAAGAACAGCACGCCCAGGTTGTAGCCGTGCGGCAGCTCGGCGTACTCGGGGTAGCACGTGTCGCCGGTGCCGGGGTGGAAGTGCGTGGTAGCCTTGATGTACTCGTCCTTAAAACCCGGCAGGCTTTCCAGCCACGTGCGGTTTTCGTGGATGCCCTCGGCGAACGCGTCAAGCACGGCGTCGGGCGTGTTGTCCATCTCGCCGCGCAGCTCGTAGAGGTACTGGCGGAAGCCCTCGGCGTGCTCGTCGTCGGTCCACAGCACGCGGCCGGCGGAAAACGGGCTGTCGCCGTCGCCAAGCACCAGCGCGCCCTTTTCCAGCAGCAGCGCTTTTGCGCCGTTGCCCTCGGTGGCCACGGTTGCTGCCGCCGCTTGACCGGCCAGGCCGCCGCCCACGATGAGCACGTCGGTTTCCTCGTCCCAGTCGATCTCGCCGATAGACTGCGCGAAGTTGTTCTTGTTCTCAGTTTTGCCCTTTGCGGAACATCCGCCCAACGCCCCGGCGGCAACGCCGGCTAGCACGGTGGCGCCAGCTGCCTTGATGAAGCTACGGCGCGATTGCGTCAGGTTCAAACCATCGGTCAGTTCCATCTTTCTCCCTTTCCAAGATCCTCTTTCGTCGCGATACGCGGTATCGCTTAAGGCTGCTTGCTTGCGTTTGTTGGCAAAGGCAAGCACGCTGGCTGCATGCAGGTGGATACGTGCAAAAGCGAGATTGCTACGACGTTTGCGAATGTCGGTCGCTCGTTTCGGCGCATCTGCGCACCTTGCATTCAGCGATTTCGAAAATAGGACGTACACGGGGTGGCATCTTCACCCGCTCTTGGTGTTACACATGCGCAAAAACGGGTGAAATTGCACTACCCGAAGCGGGTGAGGTCAACATTTTCCCAGGTAAACAGCTTGGCAAGCTTTCGCGTGAAGAGGTGCTGGCACACGCGTGCGCCCCTGCGCCCCTTCTGCGTGCTATCATGCCTGCGGGCAGGAAAGGGAAAGCGAAGGGCAACCATGGCACGTGGGAAAATAGACATGTCGAACGGGGCACATGGCGCAGCAAGCTCTGCTCATGGCAAGGCATGCGCACCCGCACGTGGTGCGGCCACGGGCGATGCGCGCGGGTGCGCGCAAGGCGCCGATCTGCCGCGGTTTGCGGCAATCGGCATCTGCTGCACGCTTGCGTGGGCGTTTCTAATCAACGCGGCAGGCGGCGCCACTCCCGAAGGCGCGTTTTCGTGGCAAGCTTCCTATATCGTGCTTGCGGCGGCCATGGTGGTGTTTGGCGCAATCGCCCGCAAGGTGCCGGCGTTCATCGAATCGGCAACGGCAGGCTACATCGCAGCGGGCTTAGGCGCGGTGGCATCGGCTGCGTTGACCATATCGTTCGTTACCCCGGTTCTTGCGTTCGCGCAAACGCCCGCAACGGTGTTGTGCTCGTGCGTGCTAGGCTGGCTGTACCTGCAATGGGGGCAGTTCTACGTGCGGTTGAACACCCGCACGGCGGTGGGCTGCCTGTTCGTGGCCAACATCGCCGGGTCGCTGCTCAAGTGCTTGGCGCATTTCAGCCCGTTTGCGCTTGCGTGCGCCATCACCATGGCGCTTCCCATCGCGTCGGTGCTGCTGTGCCGCATGGCGCTGCTTGACGTGCCGCGCCCCTCGCGCGCCGCGGTGCGGTTCGAGTCGCACAACCTGCGCGGGTTGTGGAAGGTGGCGGCCGCAGTGGCAGTGCTCAGCTTTGTAACCGCGTTTTTGGTGGGCAGGTCCTTCGGCAACCAAAGCTCTGCGCCAACCGATGCGTTTTTGCTCGGACGCGTGTGCGAGGTGCTCATTTCGGCCGTGGTGCTTGGCGTGGTCATCGGGGCGAAAAAGTCGTTCAACTTCGCGCAGCTGTGGCGCATCGTGCTAGTGCTGCTAGCGCTTGACGTGCTGTGTCAAGCGCTGTTTCCGCAGGTCAAACTTATTCGCTGCGTTGAAAGCAGCGCCTGGGACCTGCTTGTGCTGTTCACATGGCTTACCGTTGCCGACATTGCGCGCCACGCGCAAGCAAACCCCGCGCTGGTGTTCGGCGTAAGCTGGGCGTTTTACACAGCGCCGTTTGCAGTGGGGTCGGTGGTCGCAAGTGCGCTTGCCGCCGCCGATGTTGACATCGCAACAACCACCGTGCTCATGTTCGCGCTGGCGCTGGTGGGCACGTTCTGCCTGGAATTGCGCGACCAGGACACCAAGTGGATTTTCGCCGAGCTTTCCGGCGAACGAGCCAGCGCACCGCAGGACCACCGCAGCATCGACGAGCGCTGCAAATCCATAGCCGCGCGGCGCGGTCTGACCCCGCGCGAGCTTGAGGTGATGCAGATGCTGTGCAAAGGCCGCACGAAAAGTTACATCGCAGAAACGCTGTACCTGACGGAAAACACCGTGCGCAGCCACACCAAGCACATCTATACCAAACTCGATGTGCACAGCAAACAAGAGCTCATGGACCTGGTGGGGGCATAGGGGCGGCGACCATATCGGCAAGGGAAGGCACCGAATGCAGCAGCTTAACTCCATATCGTTTTGTGCGTTCGATACCGTTTGCATGGTTTCGGCCGATGTTGATGATGCTGCGTTGTCGCAGGTAGAAGCCTTGTGCGCACGTTACGAACTGCTGCTGAGCCGTTTCAGTCCGCAAAGCCGGCTGTTTGCGCTCAATGCGGCAGCAGGGACGTGGGTTGACGTGGGCGAAGAGCTGGCGGGCGTGCTGCGTGCCGCATGCGGTTACTGCGAGCGCACCGGCGGGCTGTTCGACATTACCATGGGCAGCGTGTGCCGCCTGTGGGATTTCAAGCGCGGGGTGGTACCCGATGCGGCAGCTGTCTCGCACGCGCTTGCGCATGTGGGTTGGCATAACGTGCAGGTTGACGGGTGCCGCGCGCGGCTTGCCGATGCTGCCGCCACCGTTGACCTGGGCGGCATCGCAAAGGGCTACATTGCCGATAGGGTCATCGACCTGCTAAAGCACAGCGGCGCCACCAGCGGGGTGGTAAACCTAGGCGGCAACGTGGCGTGCTTGGGCAGCAAGCCCGATGACAGCCCATGGAACGTGGGGCTGCGCGCACCGGTGCCCTCCGGCGGCACGCTGCAGGCGGCATCGTTTTCCGGCGTTTCCGTGCGCGATATGTCGGTAGTGACCAGCGGGGTGTACGAGCGCGCCTTCGTGCGCAACGGGCGCGTGCTGCACCACATCCTAGACCCGCGCACGGGCATGCCGGCGGCAACCGATGTGCTTTCCGCCAGCGTTATCTCGCGCACCTCGCTTGACGGCGACGGCTACACCACCGCGCTGGTTATCATGGGCAGCGAAGGCGCCCTCGCGTTCGCCGAAGCAACTCCCGGCATCGAAGCCGTCATCCTTACCGCCAACGGCCACCTGCTGCGCACTAGCGGGGTGCAGGGCGAAGGCACAAAGCTGCGCGTCTCCTAGAAACGTTCCAACTTGCAGCTAAAACGACGGTTTTTCGGCAATTTGCTTGTATGTTGGAACGTTTTTCGTCAAAACGACAAAGTATTGGAAAGAAACCAAACATCAACTCATACATTTCACGGAGCGAATTAAAGATCGACCCCATATTCCCAGTTCACAGGCCTATCGAAAAAAGAAGTTCGCCAATCAATGCGGAACCTGTTCGCAAGCAATTCCAATAGTTTGCAATCTTGCCGAAAAGCCAGCAATTTGCTTGCAAGTTGGAACACGCTAAACGCAAAATGAGTGCGACCCGATCGGGTCGCACTCATAAGCGGGCAAGTTGTCGAATGCTGCGTTTACTGCTGCGCAAACCGCTATGCAGCCACGTCCTCGCGGCGAGCCATGGCGCGCTCGTAGTCCTTCGTGCCCACGAACACCTCGTGCGTGTACGGGTTCACGCCCAGCTTCTTGGCACGATAGGCCACGTAGCCCACGGCGGCCACGTTAGCAGCCAGCGCCAGCACGCTGATGACCAGGTTCACGTTCGGGTCGTTCACCGATTGCACGGCGAAGATGGAGTCGTTGGCGAACATCGGGCACACCTGGCAGAACATGCACCACAGGCTCAGCGTGTAGGCGCGGTTCTGGATCCAGCCGCCCTTGTTCCAGAGCATCCCGGCCACGGTGGGGGCCAAAAGCAGCGCCAGGCCGCAGTACCAAGAATGCGTGGGCAGGCAGTTGTAGGTGTAGCAGAAGTTCCAGATGTCGTAGGACAGGATGAACACCCACGTCATGTCGGGCCACAGCATGTCCTGCTTCTTCTTGGAGGTGTAAATGCCCCACCAACCGGTCATGACGAAGATGTTCAGAATGCCGGCAATGCCGTTGAACACGTTGTGCCAGCCGCCGTTGAGCGTGACGCCCTCGGAGGACACCCACGTGGTGCCGAACGCACGCACGGCGCTTTCAAAATCGCTGACCACGGCAATGAGGATGTTGATGGCCACAATCACAAACGGGAAGCACTTGAACCACTCGGCCTTGCCCAGCTTGCCCCAGTGGTATTTCAGGATCAAAAAGCCGATGCACCCGGCAGTGGCGGCGTAGAGCTTGGCGTAGTGGAACCAGCTGTTCATGTACAGGTACGTGGGGTTGTTCAGTGCCCAGTCAGCACCGGCGGCCGCGCCTACGTAGATAGCGATGAAGTACGCGGTTAAGATGGCCGGGATAACCAGGAAACAGGTGATGCCGCCGGCTTTCGTGCGGCGGGCAATCTCGTTGAACCCGATGAGGGCCAGAAACACGACCACCCATCCGATCCACTGATAGACGGCGGTGTCGCCGTACACTTGGAACAACATGATGAACCTCCCTTGAGTCGATGCGCCCGCAAGCAGCGATTTCGGGCGCACGATGCCCGGAGTTGCTTGCGATGTCCCTTTTCACCGGGCGTTACGCCCGGCCGTTGCCTTGTTAGATGTGAAACCGGAAACCGACTTACACCGGTTTCGTAAGCGGCTGCGAACCCGCTTGCCCGCCCGCGCTTCCGCGTTGCATGTGCAACGTCTGCGCAATGATGTCGCGCAGCACCTCATCGGATACGCTGCGGTGCGTGCGCACGTAACCGCAGATGCCCATGATCAATATGTAGAACGTCTCGTAGATGTGGTCGATTTCGACGGGATGGTTTTCCGCGTAATCCTTTACGGTGGTGTTGATGAAGTACGTGGCCATGCGGTCTGCCACGCGGTTGATGAACTCAAGGTACAGCGAGGCGTTTTCGCGCGTGTCAAGCGCCTGCCGGAAACTGGAGTGCTCGAACACGCCCACGCGCATGACGGTGACCACGCCCGCAAGGCCGTCCTCGATGTTGCCCGGCTCGCGCGAGGCGTTCCACAGTTCAAGCGATTCGATGTAGTCGTTCACGAAGTCATCGATAACGGCCGACGTAACGGCCTGCTTGTCGTCGAAGTAATGGTAGAACAGCGACCGCGCCATGCCGCAGCGCTCGCTGATGTCCTTCACCGACGTGCGCGCAAGGCCCCGCTCCTCGTACAGCTGCCGCGCGGCGTCCACGATTTGCTGCCGGCGTTCATCGCTCATGCTTGCCACCTCCCCTTATGCAGCTTGCTCGCCCGCCTTGCGGGCGTTGCGATATTCACAGGATACGGGGTGTGTTGACGCAGCGTCAATGAACACTTTTGAAGATTCGTCAAACAAAAGATGGAGAATTCTTGCTAATATGCGGCCAACACGTTCACAAACGTAGCGATAGCAATGCGAGAGTGAAGGGAGGACGTGATGAAAGAAACCGAATCGACGCAGGGAGGGAGCGTCAAGCGCCGCCGGGCGCCCATCGTCATCGGCGTGGTGGCGGCCGTGCTGGTGTGCGCAGGCGGCGGGTTTTACGTCTGGCACAACCAGCCCAGTTTCTGCAACGCCATATGCCACGAACCCATGGACTACTACGTTGACGGGTATTACGGGCAGCAAACGGCGGGGCATGCAGGTCTGGCGGTAGCACACCAGCAAGAGGGGGTTATGTGCCTGCAATGCCATGAAGCAACCATTGAAGCCCAGGTCAACGAGGGAACCGCCTGGATCTCGGGAAACTACGCAGTCAACGAGGACGGCAGTCTGCAGCCGGCGCTCATCACCGCGGACAAGAAGCAGTGTGCAACGGCTGGCTGCCATGACTGGAACGACGTGGTGGCAGCTACCGAAGATTGGGGCGGCCAGCAGGGGGTGAACCCGCACAAGTCGCATCAGGGAGAGGCCATCGACTGCAGTAACTGCCACAGCGTGCACGGAACGTCGCAGATGTACTGCAACACCTGCCATAGCTGGGACGTCCCGGAGGGTTGGAACAACCCGCAAGACAACTAGCCGTGAGCGGCGGCAGGAATAGGGGCGCGGTGGGAGTCTTCTGACGGCGTTCGGCAATCCACAGGTGCCGAACCGCTACGTCTTGCGTCTTACCCGTTCCGACGATACTGCCGACACGTGGCGCCGTGGCCGACGGCACTCGGCGCCAAGCAACATGCACATCTAGCTTGCCCCAGGTGGCAAGCCGGTTTTCGAAAGGGAGGGCCATTATGAGGAAAACGGCAGCAGTGGCCTGCGGCGCAACGGCGCTTATGCTGGGGCTTTCCGGCTGCGGAGCGTCGTTTGAAGGGTCGGGCTCGAAAGACGCGGCCAGCGCCGAGCAGCTTGCCATGCACCTAGACGACCCATGGGATCAAACGGTGCAGGTAGACCCGCAAAAGAAATGCGACACCCCGCTTGCTGACGGCGTGTACACCGGGGTTGGCCAGGCCATGGCGGGCAACGTAACAGTCACGTTGCTGGTCAACGACAACCGCATCACGTGCCTGGAAACCACGCAGGACGGCGAAACGCAGAGCGTCGGCGGCTTCGAGGCGGTGCGCGACGGCACCTTCGCCGCCATGATCGAAGCGGCGCAAAGCTCCGACATCGACACGGTCAGCGGCGCCACCATCACCACCGCCGGCGTGAAGCAAGCGGTTGACGATGCCCTAGGCCAAGCGGCAGCACAAGCCGCCAACCAGGCACAAACGAGCAAGTAAGGGAGGGGAGAAGATGAAAGCGAATCAAAACGCGCGCGGGCTTACGCGCCGTGACTTCTTAACCGGTGCGGCCGCCGCAGCGGTTGGCGCCGCCGCAGCACCGGCTACCGCCATGGCCGTTGAGGCGGGCGTTATCGGCGACTGGGCGGCCGACGGATCGAAGGTCGTGAGCGTTCCCGAAAGCTCCGCAACCAACGCAAGCGCCGGCGACGGCACCTTCCGCGACCACAACGCAGCGGCGTTTCCCGCCAACGACGCCACACCCATCGAACCACGTCCGGTGCCTGCCACCTGGGATTACGAGTGCGACATCGTGGTGGTGGGTGCGGGCGGCGGCGGCCTGAACGCCGCCGCGCGCGCAGCTGAGCTGGGCGCCGACGTCATCTGCGTGGAGGCCATGGGGCTGCACGGCGGCAACGCGCAGTCTGCGGGCATGTGCGGCATCCTGGGCGGCTATTCGGGTCAGAACAAAAAGCATTTCGCCTTCCCCAGCTACCCGTTTGACCCGCAGGCGCTGACCGACTGGGCCATGGACGAGTACCACTACGCGGCCGACCCCAAGCTCATCTACAAAATAGCCAGCGAGGGCGGCAAAAGCCTGGATTGGATGGCCGATTGCGGCGTGCGGTGGCGCTTAGGCGAGGTGCCCGTGTACGTGGCGCCGAAAAACGCCACGCTCGACCACCACGTGCTGAAGATGAAGGACGCCACCGATGCCATGTTCGCCTTCGGACAAAAGCACGGTGTGCGCTACAAGTTTCAGTGCCCGGCAGCGGCGCTCGTGCGCGACGAGTCGGGCCGCATCGTGGGCCTGGTGGCACGTGAGGACTTCAGCCGCGAGGTGTACATCCACGCGAAGGCCGCCGTTGTGCTGACCGCGGGCGGTTTTTGCAACAACAAGGCGCTGCTGGAAAAATACATCCCCACGGCGGCCATGGGTTGCGCGTCAAGTTACCTGGTGGGCGGCGAGACGGGCGAATGCTTCCGCATGGGCCTGGGCGTAGGCGCCGACGTGTCGGGTTTCAACAGCTCGGCTAGCTTCGACGGCGGTGTGGACTGGGAGGCCGAAGGCGGGCAGTGGGCGCGTTTTCTGTACGACGGCATGACGCAGCTGTCGCGCCAACCGTGGCTGACCATCGACCGCTGCGGCAACCGCCTGCGCTACATGGACAGCCGCGTGGCCGAGGACGGCGCGAACGCCATTTACGCGCTCGGCGACCTGGCAACCATCCAGATGACGCCGCCGGGGCATCGCAGCTACATCATCTTCGACGCCAACTACGAGGACCACTTGGCAGGGTTTGCGCAAGAGCACTGCCGCAAGCTCATCACGCCCGATTTGGAGCAGATCGACAAGGTGCCCGAGCACTACCGCGATTGGCATCACGGCGTGCAGGACGCCATCGACGCCGACGTGCTCAAGCGTCGCGACACGCTAGAAGAACTTGAGGCTGACCTGGGGTTTGCCCCCGGCGTGCTGACGGACGCGGTGGCGAAGTGGAACGAATGCTGCGAGCGCGGCGAAGACGACTTCATGTACCCCATGCCACCTGAGTGGCTGCACGCCATCACCACGCCGCCGTTTTACGGCTGCCGCATCGGCGGCAACCTGTACGGCACGAAAGCCGGGCTGCTCATCAACGACCAAATGCAGGTGGTGGGAACAAACGGCCTGGTCATCCCCGGTCTATACGCCGGTTGGCACACCGCTGGCGGCGCGTGCGGCGAGAACAGCTACATCGGCGACCCCATCTTGGGATCGCTCATGGGTGACGTGGGGCTGGCATTCTGTGGCGGATACCTGTGCGGCACCTCGGCTGTCGAGCACGAATTGCAAGGCGCAAACTAGGGAAGGGGCGTGACGAAAATGAAGGAAAACATGCGCGCGATGGCGCGTCCGTACGGCATCCTGTTCGCCATCGCCCTGGTGGTGGCGGTGCTGGCCCGCATTGGGCTTGCCATCATGGACGCAGCAGGCTGGCTGGCGTTCGACTATATCTCGGCGTCAGGTGTTCCCGTGCTTGATACTATCTGCTCGATCTTGACAGGTTCGGCGTTCGTGGCGTTTCTGTTCGCAGCGGCGCTTACGCTGATGGCATCGGCTGCCGGCGCGGTGCTGCAAGCGGCGCTGTTCGCCCACGGCGTGTCGGGCGCAGGCAAGCCGGCGGCGGCGTTTCTGTGGGGATGGGCCACGGCAGCGGTGTCGCTTGCGTGTCTGCTGATAGTTGCCAGCGGCATCCTGTCCGGCGTGCAAGTGGGATCGATGAGCAGCAAGCTGCCAAGCGCCGGCGTGCTGGTAGTTGCCGCGGTTGGCTTCACGGCGTTCATCGGCACGCTGTTAGGCGCGGCGTCCCAGGTCATGTGCGCCTGCGTGGCGCGCGCCGGCGGGCGTGCAAGCTGGAACCTGGTAGGGGCGGCTGCCGCGTGCGGCGCCGTGGTCATGGTGCTTACCGTGCTCACGTTCGCGGCTATCAACGTGGCCAGCCCAAACCCTGCCGCAGTAGGCGGCCTGTTCGCGCTCGACTGCGCGGTAAATGTAGCCATGCTGCTAGTGGCAAGCAGGCTCACGAAATGAGCCAACCGAGCCGGTTAGTTCCGACTCGCTAGCTTCCTCAAAGGCGGGGCGCAAGCGTTTGAGCATGCGCCCCGCCTCGTTTACGTTCACGCAAACGTTTTTCGTTGCTATAAGGATTGGTCGTGAAACCCAGGGCACCTTAACCCGCTCGCTTTTCGCCGTAATGTTCAACGAACAGCAGCAGCTCCTGATGAGAATGCAGGTTAAGCTTGCTGTAGATGCTGTGGCGATGCGATTTGACGGTGCCGTAGGAGATGAACAGCTCGTCTTGGATGGTGACGGCGTTTTTGCCACGTGCCAGCAGCTCGAACACCTCGCCCTCGCGCTCGGTCAGGCCATAGCGTTTACGGATGTCGGCGCAGGTTCGGGCGAATACCTCGTCAGGGCTTGCGACCGATACTTTTTCCACCGAGCGGATATCGGTTTCGGTGAATACGAACTGGAACACCACGCAAATAGCGGCTAGGCATACGAGCAGAATGCCCAAAGCCACAGCACGCGAAGAGATGAGCAGGGGGAACACTGCCAGCAAGAACAAAAACGCACAGAAATACCCCGCATATTGCCACGCCATCACCAGCCCCACATGCCGCACAGGCGCGTCTCCAAGCAAGTACGACGCGCGCAGCACTATAACCCACATGCTTGCCTGCGTCAGGAAAAACGCCAAGTGGCTGGCCGTGTAGGCTACCAGCAAAAACTCGTCGCCCACCAGTGCAAGCGCCACCGACAACACCAACGCGATAAGCGTGATGCGGTGGATGACCATCACCACAAACCCTGAGCGCTTTGACGCTAGCTGGATGGCGAAAAACAGCACGACGATGATCATGCCCGACAGCGCATAGGTGTAGTACACCAGGCCCGTTTGGAACAGCAGCTCGGTAAAAGGCGCCTCGTACAGCTTAATGTCAAGCACCCAGACGAACATGCCAACGAAGCACGATACGAACGAGAACGCAGCAACCTTGCGCACGATGGCTGGAACCTCGCCGCCCTCATCGCTCAAGTTCTGCACGTCGCTGGAGGCAGCGCAAGCGTTCACATCGCTTCGCGCGCCAAGCCCGCTCTCCGGTGCATTGCCGTTGCTTGCGCCTGATGCGGCCAGCGTCTCTGCAGGCGATGCCGCGTACAGTAAAAAGCCGGACACAGGCAAGTACGAGCACATAAGCGCAATGCGAAACGGTGTATTCGGCAGTGCAACGGCAACGAACACCGCCAAGAACACCACCGCAAGCGCGATGACGAACAACGGCCCCACGTCTTTCGCGTCGTAATCGTACAGCAGCGCAAACCATCCGTTCGCCATCAGGAAAAACGCCGTTCCCGCCACGATACCCACGCCAACTGCCGCCGCGGCAGGCGGGTCGGACGGCAGGCACAGTGCGAACACGCACGCAAACGACACGGCAAGAGCTGCCGCCACAGATGTCCAAGACTGCAGCACGCGAGCAAGCAGCGCACGAGCAGAAGCGCTGCGATACGTCGTGAACGCCAATGCGGCGATGGTGAACGTTGCTGCCAGCAACAGCGAATCGTGACGCACGCCATACCCCGAATCGGTAGGGCCGATGGGCCCCTCGAAACAGAACATGGAAAACAGCCACGCAAGCGAAAGCCCCAACCCCGCACTGGTAGCGGCGGCGCGCGCCGCCGGCTTTCGCGCATATCCCCCGGATCGCCATGTCGCACCTTCCCCTTTGCAACTTCTTGTGCGCTCAAGTGTAGCGCACCTTACGCGCCTTGCAGCTGCTTCGGTTTCCCACAGTTGCCAACCTTCCTCATTTTCCCAGGTCAGAGCATCTCTACCGAAAGGGATGATATTGCGCGAAACGGGTGGAGACTCTATTTCCCCCTGCAGGATGAGCGCGCAGACGCCTTATTTCACCCCTTGCGACCGATGCGACGGGCGGTAGCGCCGCGCGATGATTCGTTGCGTCAGGCATGCAGCTTGACGCAGGGGGATCGACAGGAGCAACCATGAGCGAACAGCAACCGCACACGTTTGCCGGCCCCGTCATAGAATCGACGGGCGGCACGGCAATGGAATCGCGCGACATCATGAAGCAGGAAAGCCTGCAACGCCGACGCAAACACGATGAGGCACGTCAGGCTGCAGCGAGCGGGCAAACGGCAAACCAATCCAATGCGCCCGAAAGCGCGGATGGCGACTGTGTGGACATGAACGCGCCGGCCGATGACGCACCTGCCATATCCACCACAGGCGCCATTGTCACCGACCTTGAGCAATGCGCCCGCGTGTGCGGCGAGCGCGAGACAGACGAGTGCGTGGCCGAAACGCTTGCGACCATCGAGCGCCATCCACTGCATCGCGAAATCCTTTATAAAGCGC
>ERZ808240.3837-NODE-3837-length-14094-cov-3.097443_pt1 | contig 14094 bp, 12 predicted proteins | sample MGYA00521084_ERZ808240 | MGnify/ENA primary metagenome ERZ808240 (study PRJEB31516, sample SAMN03275571) | gut metagenome | biome: mammalia-associated habitat; material: feces | host: Papio cynocephalus | place: Kenya | collected 2012-08-06 ... | reverse complement strand
ATATTTTGTTTATCTGTGGTGGTGCATTTGAAGGAATTGATAAGATCATTGAGAAACGTATTGATCAGAAATCAATCGGATTTAATGTTGAAATTGCAGAAAAGCATGAGAATGACGTTGATAAATTGCTGGCCCAGGTCTTACCGCAGGATCTTGTGAAGTTTGGACTGATTCCAGAATTGGTAGGACGTGTACCAGTTACGGTATCTCTTGAGATGCTTGATCGGGAGGCGCTGATTCGTATCTTGACAGAACCAAAGAATGCAATTGTGAAACAATATCAGAAACTTTTGGAATTAGATGGAGTGAAGCTGATATTTGACGATTCTGCGTTAGATGAGATTGCAGATATATCATTGAAGAGAAAGACCGGTGCCAGAGGACTTCGGGCAATCATGGAAAATACAATGATGGATATTATGTATCGCGCACCGTCCGATGAGACACTGAAAACGTGCCGGATCACCGGTGACGTGGTGACGGGAAAAGCAAAGCCGGAGTGTGAACACACTTCAGTGAATACACAAAGCGCATAATAAAAGAGGCGGGTACGAGTAAAATTGTTCCCGTCTCATTTTGAATTATAGGAGTAATAAGTATGGAAAATGAGTTGATGAGTCTGCCGATGGTGGCACTTCGTGGACTTACAGTGTTGCCGGAACAGGTGACGCATTTTGATGTGAGCCGTGAAAAATCTGTGCAGGCAATCACGCAGGCTATGAAAAAAGATCAGAAAGTGTTTCTCATTGCACAAAAAGAAATCGAAGTGGAAGATCCGCAGGAGTCAGATTTATATAGAATTGGCTGTATTGCAACTGTTAAACAGGTTGTAAAATTGCCGGGAAATATGAAACGTGTTCTCGTATCTGGAGAACAGCGTGCAGGACTTTCATGGATCGAGTCAAGAGAGCCGTATTTTCAGGCTGCAGTTAAAGTTATGCCGGATTTATGTAAACCTGAAGATAAAGAAATGCTGGAAAATCCGATTAATGAAGAAGGCATGGTGCGAGGACTTCGTGATTTGTTCCGCGAGTACATGTCAAAAAATCCAAAGCTTGCGAAAGAACTTGCTGTGCTGATTGACGAGATAAAATCTCTAAGTGTTATGGTTGATACGATTGCGGCAAATCTTCCGATGGACTATGAAGATGCTCAGAAGGTTCTGGAGGAACAGGATCTTCTCCAGAGGTATGAAGATATTTCTCTACGCGTGGTTAATGAGATGCGTGTACTCAGTGTAAAAGAGGAACTTCAGAAAAAGGTGAAAGAGCGTGTAGACAAGAATCAGAGAGAGTATATCTTAAGAGAAGAAATGAAACTGATTCGTGAGGAACTGGGAGAAGATACACTTCAGACAGATGCAGAAGAGTTTGAACAGGCAGTGAAGGAACTGGATGCACCGGATGAGGTCAAAGAGAAGCTGAACAAAGAGATTAAGAGATTCAAAAGTCAGATGGCAAGCCCGGCGGAGTCAGGCGTTACGAGAACTTATATTGAAACGATGCTGGAGATGCCATGGGATAAGAAATGTGAAGAAAATCTGGATATTAAAGCGGCAAAAGAAAAGCTGGATGAAGAACATTATGGCCTGAAAAAAGTAAAAGACCGTATCCTGGAATTTCTTGCAGTAAGAATTCTTACAAGTAAAGGACAGACTCCGATTCTTTGTCTTGTCGGCCCTCCGGGAACAGGAAAGACTTCCATTGCAAAATCACTTGCAGAAGCACTTGGCAGACCTTATGTGCGCATTTCTCTTGGAGGTGTGCGCGATGAAGCTGAGATTCGTGGACACCGTAAGACTTATGTAGGGGCGATGCCGGGAAGAATTGCGACGGCACTTCGAAATGCAGGAGTAAAGAATCCGTTAATGCTGTTAGATGAGATTGATAAAGTCAGCAATGATTATAAAGGGGATACATTTTCTGCACTTCTTGAAGTGCTGGATAGTGAGCAGAATGATAAGTTCCGGGATCATTATCTGGAAGTTCCAATCGATTTGTCAGAAGTATTGTTTGTCACGACGGCAAATACACTACAGACTATTCCGAGACCACTTCTTGACCGTATGGAAGTGATTGAAATCAACAGTTATACAGAGAATGAGAAGATTCATATTGCCCAGGAGCATCTGATTCCCAAACAGTTAAAGCGTCATGGACTTTCAGAAGAGCAGCTCACGATCAGTAAAAAGGCACTTCAAAAAATTGCAACGGTATATACAAGGGAAGCAGGAGTTCGTCAGCTGGAGAGGAAAATTGGCGGAATTTGCAGAAAGTCTGCCAGAGAGATTCTGGAAGACAATAAAAAATGCATCAAAGTCACAGAGCGCAATCTGGAACATTATCTTGGTAAAGAAATTTATCAGTTCCAGAAGGTCAATGAACAGGACGAGGTGGGAATTGTCCGTGGACTTGCATGGACCAGTGTCGGAGGGGATACCCTTCAGATTGAGGTTAATGTGATGCCGGGTGAGGGAGAAATCTTCCTGACCGGACAGCTTGGTGATGTGATGAAGGAATCGGCAAGAGCTGGAATCAGTTATATCCGTTCAGTCAGCAAAGAGCATGGAATTGATGAGAAATTTTTTAAAGAGCATGATATACATATTCATATTCCGGAAGGGGCGGTTCCAAAAGACGGGCCATCAGCAGGAATTACAATGGCAACCGCTATTTTCTCAGCTGCAACAGGCAGAAAAGTCCGCGCAGATGTGGCAATGACCGGTGAGATTACTTTGAGAGGAAGAGTGCTTCCGATTGGCGGATTGAAGGAGAAACTTTTAGCTGCAAAGAATGCCGGAATTCAGATGGTTCTGATTCCAAAGGAAAATGAGAGGGATATTGAAGAAATGTCTTCTGAGATTACAAAAGGTCTTAAGATAGTCAGTGTATCCCATATGGACGAAGTGCTTGAATATGCACTTTCAGAAGAACAGGAGGTATAACAGATGGTCATTAAAAATGTAAATCTTGAGACAGTATGCGGTATTACAAGCGTTCTGCCGAAGAATACAAAGCCGGAGATCGCATTTGCGGGGAAATCTAATGTTGGAAAGTCTTCTCTGATCAATGCATTGATGAACCGTAAATCATATGCCAGAATATCAGCAACGCCAGGTAAGACTCAGACAATCAATTATTACAATATTAATGATGAAATGTATCTGGTGGATCTTCCGGGATATGGATATGCAAAAGTGTCAGAACAGGAAAAAATTAAATGGGGACAATTGATTGAGCGTTATCTTCACAGTTCCCCACAGCTTAAGGCAGTATTTCTGTTAATCGATATCAGACATGCACCGTCTGAAAATGATAAAATTATGTATCAGTGGATTGTTGAACAGGGATTTCACCCAATTATTATTGCTACAAAACTTGATAAAATCAAAAGAAGCCAGGTCCAGAAGCAGATGAAAGTGTTAAGAGAGGGATTGAAACTGATTCCCGGAACGACGATTATTCCATTCTCATCCCAGACAAAGCAGGGAAGAGATGAAATCTGGGAGCTGGTAGAGAATCAGTTCCTGAATGAAACAGAAGACGAACCGGAAGCATAATAAAGTATTTCCTTTTTATAGATGCTTATGATATAATAAATATAGATATCGTCCGTCTGCAGAAAAAGTGCAGGCTGACAGATTTTGAATGATCGAGGCAGATTATACACAGATTTATAAGACAGACTGTATGATATGTAGCGCAAGGAGTAGTGGACTATGAAAAGAGTATTGTTAAAACTCAGCGGGGAGGCTCTCGCCGGAGAGAAAAAGACAGGATTTGATGAAGCGACATGTATCGGTGTCGCAAAGCAGGTAAAGCAGCTTGTAGATGATGGTGTGCAGGTGGCTATTGTAACAGGCGGCGGTAATTTCTGGAGAGGAAGAACCAGCGAGACGATCGACCGTGTAAAAGCAGACCAGATTGGAATGCTTGCAACAGTTATGAACTGTATTTATGTATCTGATATTTTTCGTTTTGTCGGAATGGAGACAGAAGTATTTACTCCGTTCGTATGCGGTGCATTTACAACATTATTTTCAAAGGATAAGGCTGTGGAAGCACTGAATCAGGGAAAGGTAGTCTTTTTTGCAGGTGGAACCGGACACCCATATTTCTCTACAGATACAGGCGCTGTACTTCGGGCTATTGAAATCGAGGCAGATGCGATGCTTCTGGCAAAAGCAATTGACGGAATTTACGACAGTGATCCGAAGATAAATCCACAGGCGAAGAAATATGACGAGATCAGCATTCAGGAGATTATCGACAAAAAGCTGATGGCAGTAGATTTGACAGCATCTATTATGTGCCTTGAGAATAAGATGCCAATGCTTGTATTTGGATTAAACGAGCCGAATAGTATTGTAGAGACAATGAGTGGAACATTTACCGGAACAAAAGTAACGGTATAATAAGGAGGATATAAAAGATATGGATGAAAAGTTAAAAGTATATGATACAAAGATGCAGAAGACAATGGAGAACCTGGACGGTGAGATGGGAACAATCCGTGCAGGACGTGCGAATCCGAATGTACTGAACAGAATTATGGTAGATTATTACGGAACACCTACACCAATCCAGCAGGTTGCAAACGTATCTGTTCCGGAGCCGAGAATGATTCAGATTCAGCCATGGGAGAAGAACATGCTCAAAGTGATCGAGAAAGCAATCATGGTATCTGATCTTGGTATCAACCCAACGAACGATGGAACAGCAGTAAGACTGGTTTTCCCAGAGCTTACTGAGGAACGTCGTAAAGAGCTCGTGAAAGATGTTAAGAAGAAAGGTGAAGCAGCAAAAGTTGCTATCCGTAACATTCGCCGTGATGGAAATGATGCATTCAAGAAGCTGAAAGGTTCTGATGTATCTGAGGATGAGATTAAGAATCTGGAAGATGAACTTCAGAAGATGACCGATAAGTATGTCAAAGAGATTGACAGTGTTGTTGAAGTAAAATCAAAAGAAGTTATGACTGTTTAGTCTGGAGTGTGAAAAGAAGAGGGCAGCCCTGGCAGGTATGCAGGAGGGGACTGTCCTTCTTTGATGTTGATAAGAAAAAAGACAACCACAGGGCTTCGTGCAGATTTTAGAATGTATGTGCAGTAGAATCTGTGGGGAAATTTTAGTCAGCAGGAGGATAGGATTATGAATATACCACAGCATGTTGCAATTATTCTGGATGGAAACGGACGCTGGGCGAAAGCAAAGGGAATGCCTCGTAATTATGGACATGCACAAGGAAGTAAAAATGTTGAGAAAATTTGTGAAGAAGCATGGCGAATGGGAATCAAGTATCTGACCGTGTATGCATTTTCCACGGAAAACTGGAACAGACCAAAAGAAGAAGTAGATGCGCTTATGAAGCTCCTTCGAAATTACATGAAGACTTGTCTTAAGACAGCGGCAAAAAATGATATGAAAGTCCGTGTAATCGGAGATATAACAAGACTGGATGATGATATTCAGAAAAGAATTCTGGAGCTTGAAGAGGCGACAAAAGACAATGGAGGACTGAATTTCCAGATTGCAATTAATTATGGAAGTCGTGATGAGATTACAAGAGCAGTACGCGCACTGGCAGAAGATGTAAAAGAAGGAAAGATTGAACCGGAAGAAGTGGACGAAACATGTATCGAAAGCTATCTGGACACGCATGATATTCCTGATCCGGATCTATTAATACGTACAAGCGGAGAACAGAGACTGTCTAATTATCTGTTGTGGCAGCTTGCATATACCGAATTTTATTTTACAGATGTTCCGTGGCCGGATTTTTCCAAGCAGGAACTGGAAAAAGCAATCGAACAGTATAATCACAGAGACAGACGTTACGGCGGCGTGAAGGAGGAGTAAGATGTTTAAGACAAGACTTATAAGTGGAATAGTGCTGGTAATTGTATTGATTGCGACAGTCGGAGCCGGAGGGAATATCCTTTTTGGATTGCTTGCAGTTGTCAGCCTTATTGGATTGACAGAGTTGTATAAAGTGGTAGAAGTTCAGAATAAACTTCTTGGATTTACAGGATATCTGGCAGCAGTTGCTTATTATGCACTTCTCTATACAGGAAATCTCCAATATATGACACTTCTTACCATTGTATTTTTAGTACTGGTCATGGCAGTGTATGTATTTACATTTCCAGGATATAGATCTGAGCAGGTCATGACTGTATTTTTTGGATTTTTTTATGTAGCAGTTATGCTGTCATACATTTACCAGACACGTATGTTAGATGACGGCGGTGTTGTTGTATGGCTGATCTTCTTAAGCTCCTGGGGCTGTGACACTTGTGCATACTGTGCAGGAATGTTGCTTGGAAAGCATAAGATGGCACCGAAACTCAGCCCGAAGAAATCTGTAGAAGGCGGAATCGGAGGAATACTTGGAGCAGCACTTTTAGGTGCACTTTTTGCATTGGCTATGAATCAGTGGGGCGGTGCACATGCAGGTATTCTGGAATATGCGGTTATCTGTGGTGTTGGTGGAATGATTTCACAGGTAGGAGACTTGGCTGCATCTGCAATCAAGAGGAATCATGATATCAAAGATTATGGAAAATTAATCCCTGGACATGGAGGAATCCTGGACCGGTTCGACAGTGTGATCTTTACGGCACCGATTATTTATTATCTTGCAACAGCACTTGCAGGTAATTTGTAACAGATAGGAACTTTTCTGACGTAATACTTTGATTGGCAGATGAATTTTGAAGAAAGATTTTTGCATCGGAATGATGCAATGCCAGAAAGCATAAAATATAGGTGATAATTATGAAAAAAATAGCAATCCTTGGTTCTACTGGATCCATAGGGACTCAGACATTGGAAGTTGTCAGAGAGAATGGTGATATTCAGGTACTTGGTCTGGCAGCAGGAAGTAATATTACCCTTCTGGAAGAACAGATTCGTGAATTCAGACCGAAATTAGTAGCAGTCTGGGATGAGAAGAAGGCAGCAGAGTTAAAAAATAAAGTACAGGATTTAGATGTAAAGATTGTTACGGGAATGGACGGACTGATTGAAGTATCTGTACTTGATGATGTAGACATATTATTGACAGCCGTTGTAGGTATGATTGGAATCAGACCGACCGTTGAAGCAATTAAAGCGGGAAAAGATATTGCACTTGCCAATAAAGAAACGCTGGTGACAGCAGGGCACATCATTATGCCGCTTGCAAAAGAAATGGGGGTATCCATTCTTCCGGTGGACAGTGAACACAGTGCTATTTTCCAGTCTCTTCAGGGCAATGAGAGGAATCCGATTCACAAGATTTTACTGACTGCTTCCGGCGGACCATTCCGTGGAAAGAAGCAGGAAGATCTTCTGGATATTCAGGTAGAAGATGCATTAAAGCATCCGAACTGGGCTATGGGACGGAAGATTACCATTGATTCCTCAACGATGGTCAATAAAGGACTGGAAGTGATAGAGGCAAAATGGTTGTTTGATGTGGATGTGGATAAGGTTCAGGTCGTTGTACAGCCGCAAAGTGTCATTCATTCTATGGTGGAATACGAGGATGGGGCGATTATTGCACAACTTGGAACTCCGGATATGAAACTTCCGATTCAGTATGCACTCTATTACCCGGAACGCAGATATTTACCGGGAGACAGACTGGATTTCTGGAGAATAGGGAAAATAGACTTTGAAAAACCAGATATGGAAACATTTTACGGATTGGCACTGGCCTATGAGGCTGGAAGAAAAGGCGGTTCACTGCCAACTGTATTTAATGCCGCAAACGAGATGGCAGTCAGTCAGTTTTTGAACCGGGAAATCAAATATTTAGAGATTATTGAGATTATTGAGGATTGTATGAGGGCACATAAGAATATTGAGAATCCTACGCTTGAGCAGATTCTGGAGACAGAAGCAGAGACATATGAGCGTATCAGGAGCAGGAGGTAACCGTTAGATTTGGGTATTATATTTGCAATCTTAATTTTTAGTTTTATTGTGTTCTTTCATGAACTGGGACATTTTACACTGGCAAAATTAAATGGAATAGATGTTCAGGAATTTGCCATTGGTATGGGACCTACATTATTTTCAAAAGAGTACAAAGGAACGGTCTATGCCGTACATTTGCTTCCAATCGGCGGATTTTGCGCTATGGGAGAGGATGATGAAGAGACAGAATCACCGGGGAATTTTAATAAGAAATCCGTGTGGGCAAGAATATCCGTTATTGCGGCAGGACCAGTTTTTAATTTTATTATGGCATTTGTGCTTGCTGTGATTCTGACAGCAATGGTCGGATACGATAAACCGGTCATCAGCAGTGTGGAAGAAGGGTACTCTGCAGCAGAGGCAGGAATCCAGGCAGGAGATACTATCGTAAGAATGGGTGGAAAGAAGATTAATGTCTTCCGCGAAATTACTTACTATAATCAGTTCCATCAGGGAGAGACTGTAAAAGTAACGTATCTTCACGATGGGAAAAAGCATACGGCCACATTAGTACCAAAGATGGATTCAGAATTAGGATATTACCGAATCGGAATCAGCGGAGGCGGAAATACAAAAGCTAACGTATTGACATCGGTTCAATATGGAGCATACGAAGTCAAATTTTGGATCTGCACCACGTTCGAAAGTCTGAAACAACTGTTGACAGGCCAGGTAGGTGTGAAACAATTATCCGGCCCGGTCGGAATCGTGAACATGGTAGATTCGACTTACAATGAAAGCAAGTCTTATGGAGTATTTATAGTGATTGCCCAGTTTTTGAATATCGGAATTCTGTTATCGGCAAACTTAGGAGTCATGAATCTGCTGCCATTTCCGGCACTGGATGGAGGAAGGTTAGTATTTTTATTTATCGAAGCGATACGAAAGAAACGCATTCCACCAGAAAAAGAAGGATATGTACATCTGGCCGGTATGGTATTACTTATGGTTTTGATGGTAGTGGTGATGTATAACGATATTGCCAGAATATTCTTTTAATTGTAGTTGGGGACGGGGTTTTTCTGAAAAACCCCCGTCCCCAACTGAAAGGCAACCTGTCCCAAATTGAAATTGTGTATGAGGTGTTGAATTGGAATATACAAAAGCGACAATTGATGATATGGAAGAAATTTACAATCTTGTTCAAGATACTATAAAAGAAGTTTATCCGCGATATTATCCGGAAGAAGTTGTCCGTTTTTTTAGTCAGCAGCAAAGCTGGGAGAATCTGGAACGAGATTTAGATGAAGAGAGAATCTATGTATTGTTAGATAGTGAGCATGTGATTGGTGTGGGCAGTTTTGAAGGGAATCATATTACCCGTGTTTTTGTTAGAACAGATTATCAAAGCCATGGAGTCGGCAGTTTTATTATGCAGCATCTGGAAGACCGGATTGAAAGAGAATATGAGACGGTGCATCTGGAGTCAACAATGCCGGCCGTGATTATGTGCGAAAAGAGAGGATACCGTACCGTCCGTCATGAAAAATGGACGGTGAGGAATGGTGCAGTGCTTGTGTATCCTGTGATGGAGAAAATATTTCGTGGATAAGAGGATTTAGAAAAGATGAAGACGATTACGATAGAGGAAGTAGAGAAGAAGGATTTGAATCAGGTTACAATTCTGGATATTCGTCCGGAAGATGCTTACCGTAGAGGTACTGTTGAAGGGGCAATGAATATCCCGATGCAGGAAGTGGAAAATCGAAAGGCTGAGATTCCGAAGGGGAAACCGGTCTATGTACTTTGTCATACTGGTGAGTGGAGTACATATACGGTAAATATGTTGGAAGAGGCAGGATATGAAGCATATAATATTGAAGGTGGATATCGTTCTTTTCTTCGTATGATGCTTGGACGTTTTGTGGAAGATGAAACTGTAATGGCAGAGAAGCAGAAAGACATTGAAAAGAGTATTATTAAAAAATTCCGAAAATCTATCTGGTGCAAATTTACAAAGGCAATCAGAGAATATGAACTTGTAAAAGATGGAGATAAGATTGCAGTCTGTATTTCCGGTGGAAAGGATTCTATGCTTATGGCCAAACTTTTCCAGGAGCTGCGTAAGCATGGCAAAGCCAATTTTGAATTGGTTTTTCTTGTGATGAATCCGGGATATAATGAGGATAACTGGAAAATTATTCAGGACAATGCAAAGGTATTAGGAATTCCACTTACAGTATTTGAAAGTAATATTTTTGATACAGTTGCTGAAATTGATAAGAATCCGTGCTATCTCTGTGCGAGAATGCGTAGAGGTTATCTGTATTCTCATGCAAAAGAACTTGGCTGTAATAAAATCGCATTAGGACATCACTATGATGATGTAATTGAAACAATTCTTATGGGTATGCTCTACAGTGGTAAAATTGAGACGATGATGCCAAAGCTTCACAGTACAAACTTTGAAGGTATGGAATTGATTCGCCCAATGTATCTGATTAAGGAAGCGGATATTATCGGATGGAGAGACTACAATCAATTGAAATTTATTCAATGTGCATGTAGATTCACAGAAAATTGTGCAACATGCGGTGGTGGTCGCGGATCAAAACGTGATGAGATGAAAGAGTTGATTGCACAATTCAGGGAAGAAAGTGATCTGATTGAGAAAAATATTTTCCGAAGTGTGCATAATGTAAACTTACGGACAATTATCGGATATCATAAAGATGATATGGTCTATAATTTCCTGGATGATTATGATGAGCGCGGGGAAAAATAATATCTTTAATTTAATGAAATGGGGCAATAAGAAAGAGGCAGAACGATAGAAAAATGTTCGGCCTCTTTCTTATTGCCCTATTTGGCTGTCCTAATTATTATAACGTATAAAGTAGTTGTCAGGATAATTCAGCGATTCGTGATACTCCGACATAAATTTCAGAGATTTTATACCAGGTCGTGTAATCGACGATTCCGGTTGCCGGCAGTCCGAAGACGGATTGAAATTTACGGACGGCAGCTTCTGTCGCAGAACCGTAGATTCCATCTGCATCAATTTTAGGAATTGCAGGATATGCATCGGAGATAACAATGAGCTGTTCCTGCATCTGCCGGACTTTATCTCCTGTAGAGCCGACGCTCAGGTCATATCCGGGCCAGGAGGCAGGGATGCCGGAGATGGCTTCAGCAGTATTGATATAGATGTTGTCTCCATAATAATAACGCAGAATCTGGATTGGAGTGTAGCCCTGGTCGCCTAAGGATTTTGAACCCCATTGTGTCATCCAATTTGGACATTGAACTTGCCTTCCATCACAATATTGAGTGAGAATTGGCTGCCGTACATTTGGGCGGGAAAGATAATCCGCGAATAGTTCATCAACAATAACAGAAATGGAATCATAAATGTTCCGTTCCGGAATCCATTTGTGATCAAATGCGGTGGAAGAGGTGATGGTGAAATCATAGCCCTGGTTCCGGTACCATTCTGTGTAGACACGGTTCAATGTAAATGACATGATTGCCAGTACATTTGCACGGATTGTATTGGCGGGCCAGGGGGCATAGATTTCACTGGAAGCTACATTTTTTATATAATCTTTGTAACGTACATAATAATTCTTGGCAGTGGAATCTCTCGGACTTCCGTCATGCACAACGATATATTCGGGAACAACGACCCGGCTTAAGACAATTTCGCCACTTTCGTTCACCGGTTTAATTTCGTCTTCCGGTATTTTAGGTGGATAAGTGCCATATAATGTATGTGCAGGTATGACATAGACCAGATCCTGGTCGGTGTCAGGAATGATGGGACGCATCGTAATGTTTTGAAGGGCAGTGACAGTAGACAGAATTTCTGTGCCTGCTACACGGAGAGGTTCATATCCGGGCGCTTCCACTGCAATGGTGTATTCAGAGTATGGCTGCACTTCATTTGCTTCATTCAGACTATATTCTACAGGAGGAGCAGGAAGATGAATGGTATCTGTCTGACCGGAAGAATCGGTAGTAAGTTCTTCTAATGTTTCATCTGGAACTCCGGTATAGGAGATAGAAACACGGGCATTTTCGATGGGACGCGCATTGATCTGGGAAGTCAGGCTGATTTTTAATTGTCCCAGGTCAGGAGTATCTGCAATATGAAAATCATTCATAATAAAAGTACCTCATAGAAACTCTATTACTTTTAGTGTATGATAAAGAAAGAACTATGTGAAACATAAAGTGAGGATTCAGTATGAGAAAAAGGGAGAAAAAAAGACATCGAAAGAGTGTAGGAGTTCTGTTAGTGATTTTATGCATGTTGTTGGTTTATGCGGCATATCAGTATCGGGAATCAGGAGATATAAAGGGGGTATTGGCAAGAATTGCCGGAAAAGAAGAAATCCCTTATCAGAAAGTTTCAGAAGAGATTGTGGGAACAGAGGGGAAATATTATTATCAGCAACTTGATGAAGAAGAGCAAAATGTATATCAGGAGCTTTTGCAAGGAATTCAAGATCATGAGGCTCAGATTTATGTGCACAGTCAGGATGCAGGCCGCACGAATGAAATCCTTACAAATGTGCTGAAGGATTATCCGGAGATTTTCTGGAGCGACGGTACAGCTACCGCGACTTCTTATTCTGGTCTGCAGAATTATACAGTTGTTTCTCCTGGATATCTGTATTCGAAAGATGAATGTGAGGAAAAGCAGGCGCAGATTGATGCAGCGGTGTCGGAGTGCCTGTCCGGGATCAGTGAAAATGCTTCGGATTATGAAAAGATTCTGTATGCTTATGAATATATTGTAAATCATGTGGATTACGATGATTCAGCAGAGGACAATCAGAATATTTGCAGTGTATTTATCGGAAAAAAATCGGTATGTGCCGGTTATTCTAAGGCGATGCAGTATATGCTTGAAAAGCAGAAAATTTTCTGTACTTATGTGACGGGAACGGTAACAGGGTCTCTTACGGGAAATGGGGAAATGCCGCATGCGTGGAATCTTGTGAAATGTGATGGGGATTATTATCATGTTGATGTGACATGGGGAGATCCTATCTTCCAGGAAGGAGAGGGTGAAGAAGATGATGAAAATGTAACGGAAGAAGAGACAAGGGATAATATTAGCTACGACTATATGCTTTGTGATGACGAGGAGTTATTTCGGACGCACACACTGGATTCTGGAATAGAATTACCGGCCTGTACAAAGATGGACAAAAACTATTATGTGGTTAATGGAATATACTATACGCAGTATGATGGACAGACTGCATTGAAAGCGATGAATCAGGCTATTTCGGAGGGACAGACGAAGGTTGTTCTGAAATATTCGGACGAATCCGTCTATGAGACTGCGAAGAAAGATATTTTGAACAATGAGGTGAAGCGTGCTGCACAGAACCTGGCACAGTGGTATCATCTGTCTGAAGTGTCCTATAGTTATATAGATGACAAAAAAATGAATAAAATTACAATTTTTTGGAAATATACTTAAAAATAGATGTGAAATAAAATTTGATTGTAATGGTTAAAATATCAACCGGATTTTAATATAAAAAACGTGTATAAAACCTATATAATATGTACATCAACAAAAAAATGAAATGTTTTGATATAAAATAAAATGGATTAAAATCATGTCCTATTTTAACAATTTTGTCGAAAGTAGATAAAAAAACGCAAAAAAATACGTTTTTTTGGGTTGAAAAAGGAGGATAAGTATAGTATACTTTTAACAATTTGGGAAGCTTTAGAGCAGACTAGAAGTTACAGAAAGGACAAGGGTGAATATATGAAAGCATTTCTAATTCTAGAAGACGGGACAGTCTTTGAGGGGAAGAGTATCGGGGCGACGAGGGAGATGATCAGTGAGATTGTTTTTAATACGTCAATGACCGGCTATCTGGAGGTGCTGACAGACCCTTCATATGCCGGACAGGCTGTTGTGATGACTTATCCATTAATCGGTAATTATGGAATTACACCGGATATGGAATCTAAAAAGGCATGGCCGGACGGATACATTGTTAGAGAGTTATCCAGAATGCCAAGTAATTTCAGATGCAACGGAACAATTCAGGATTTCCTTGTGGCACAGGATATTCCGGGAATTGAGGGTGTAGATACAAGAGCACTGACAAAAATTCTCCGGGAAAAAGGAACTATGAATGGTATGATCACGACGAATGAGAAT
>ERZ808240.3835-NODE-3835-length-14095-cov-24.042521_pt1 | contig 14095 bp, 12 predicted proteins | sample MGYA00521084_ERZ808240 | MGnify/ENA primary metagenome ERZ808240 (study PRJEB31516, sample SAMN03275571) | gut metagenome | biome: mammalia-associated habitat; material: feces | host: Papio cynocephalus | place: Kenya | collected 2012-08-06 ... | reverse complement strand
CCTCAAAAAAGGCGATAAAACTGCAAGAATTTGGTTCGAGCGTTAAGTTATCAGGTTCCCCTATCAGTTGATTTTAAGTGCTTTCACTATTAAAATGAACTTGTTCATAAAGTGACAAGCTAAAAATCATCGATTGTGCAGAAGTAGACGTCTGCAAAAGCTGAGGAACTGTATCTTCTATTGCTTGGATGTCTTTCTCCTTTCCTCTTTATCGATAAACGGATTTGAATCTCCTATCCCACTTGTCATCGACTTAAAAGACAAATGGTATCCCTTTGCTCGTCTGACAACAGAAAGCCCATAGGATACACAAGGTGTTCATTATGGGCCTATCGGTTTATCCCTAAAAAGAATCTTCATCGGAGAAGAACCTGTGCAGGAAAAGCGGAAGGTCATCCAAAGACGAATACGGTTCATCGATTATTCCGCCATTTAAATGCTAGTTCAAAGATCACCGGAGGTAAAAATGAAAAGCAACTTTAAGAATCTGGATCCGAAAGACAATTTCTATCAGACTTCTCTTTTCTTCCCTAGGCCTGTTGTCAGGGTCGGAACCCTGACTAAGGAAGGAAAGACGACGCTCGGCCCTTACTCCCTGCTTGCTCCCTATTACATTGCCGGAAAAGAATACTATGCCAGGCTTCTCGAATGCCGGAACTCTTCCAATACTGCTCAGAATCTTCTCCGGGACGGAAAATGCACCCTGAACTTTTTCCCGGATGACTCCAAGTTATTCAAGGAAGCCGTGAGAAGGGGCTGGCCTGGAGACACGCCGGAAGAAAAGAGGAAGAACTGCCTCTTCCATCTGGAAGACAGCCAAAGCCAAAGGGAACATCCGAATGAGAAATATCCTCAGATAGTCAGTGAATCCTTCCAGGTCATCGAATGCACTTGGAGGAGAGAGCTCGATAACGCCAAGGATGACCGGCCGGGAGAATTGAACGGATACGAAGGGCCTTACCATAATTTCAACGGCATTACCTCCAAGTTCGGGGCCCACTTCATCCTGCGCATTGATCATATCGACAGGAAAGAAAAATACTGGAACTCCATCGTCAATGGAGTCAGCCACAATAACTTCCCTAGAGTCCCTGTCGATTACGGTTATCGCGACAGTAAGAACTTCTGGTGTTCGAAATTCAAAAAGCCCCATGGGGAAAGGCTCCCGAGGCGTGAAACGAATCTGGAATCAGTCCGTTATGCCGCCAAGCGTCTACAGACGGATGTCCAGTTCACCGATGACGCCTTAAAACGTCTTGTCAAGGTTCCGCGCATCTTCCTTCCCACTGCCTTAAAGGGATGCGTAAAATGGGCAGAAGAACACAACGTAAAAGTCATTACGGAAAAAGAAAGGATTATCATCAACGATAAACGGGCAAAGGAAAAGAACAAGTAGAAGGCAGAGAATACAGAGAAACGGAAGTCGTGTGGTCTTTCTTGGACATTCCAAATATACGATGCCGCTCTTGGACTGAAACGAAAAGGCAGCCTCGCAGAGGAGAGAATCTCTTCCCTTCATCCGATGGAATCAGAAAAGCCAGCCGGTTGATTGGACGAAGTCGCTGTCCTCGCTTTAGCCACTACCATCCCAGAATGGTCCTCGGCTACGTATGGATGGTGACCTTCATTTTTAATGTACAAGGGAAATCAATGGAATGAGACGCTTAGCCAGTTGTCCTTAGGGCGGGGGCGGATTTCTCTTTCTAAACAATGCTTCCAATTCCCCCATTCTTCACAGCAAAACCGTTTCCTGCATTGATAACTTGAAACATCCCGTTTGAAATGGTTCTTGAGAAAATTCTAATGTTAATGTAAATAACCGAAGAGCAATGTTCTCATTGCCGATAGTGGGCTTCATTCCAATGTTCAAAAAATCCTGAGCTTATTGAACATTTAAGAGAGGGAAAGATGGACGACGGCGATTAGGGTTGGATTTGGCTGGCCGGCATCCGCCTGCCTTACCGATTCCCTAATCGTAGTATCGAAAGGAAATCATCGATCAGCAGTCTGACCTAGTGCCAGCCCAAGCCTTTTCTAGTAGAAGATAGTTTGGATGGGACCAACGAAGAATAGAAGCTGTGCTTGCCGGAATAGCTTCTTTGTCTATCCGGCTTCACAGGGCCGTCCTGGATTGGATAGCTGCAGCAAAAGGGACATTCATCGATGTCCGAATCATAGAAGACGATGGAAAAACAAAAAGCCTCTTGTTTTCAATAATAAAAGCCTATGGAAAATGAAATAACGGGCAATATTTTCCTTACACTATTTCTTATTCTTTGCTTTTTGTGAAATAACAGTTGGAATAATTTCAGAATTATTTCAAGGAGTGCATGATGAATAGAGCAGGACAATTTATTACCGCGCTTGACGGCATAGCCGGTTACAAAGCCTATAAACCTAACCCGTTGCCGCCGTGCCCCGAAATAGAAATGGATGCGGAAATGGTCAAACTGCTTTCCAAGGCGAATTACTTTCTCGGGAAGTTGGATAGGACGTCCGAGCTTATTCCCGATAGGAATCTGTTTTCGGGTGCATACGTCCGCAAAGAGGCACTCCTCAGCAGTCAGATTGAAGGAACACAGGCAACGTTGGAAGACGTTTTAAACCCTAACGTCTCCCTGGCAGTGAATCTTGAAGTAAACGACGTGGTCAATTATGTAAATGCTCTCAACTATGCTATCGAAAAAAGGAAAGAATTGCCTCTATGCAACCGTCTTTTGTGCGCTGCTCATAAGGTTTTAAGGCAAGGGGTCCGCGGTCAGGAAAAAAATCCCGGAGAATTCCGCCACAGTCAAAACTGGATAGGATCGTCAGCTAGTAATTTGCAAACTGCAAGATACATTCCCCCGACAGTGGAAGACAGGCAAATTGCAATGAACGACCTTGAAAAGTTCATAAACAATTACGATAGGAATGTTCTACTCAAAACAGCGTTAGTTCACTATCAATTTGAAGCCATTCATCCGTTCTTGGATGGCAACGGCCGTATCGGAAGAAGGCTTATCACGCTGATGCTACTCGCCGACGGAATACTTTCTCGCCCTGTTTTGTATCTCTCGCTGTATCTGAAAACAAATCGTGTCGAGTACTATGACCGATTGAGTGAAGTCCGGGCTAAGGGCAACTACGAACAGTGGATCAAATTCTTTTTGCGTGGGATTATCGAAACCTGCGATGACGGCATCAAAACAATTGAAAAGATAAATTCGCTTATCCGGTCGGACGAAGAAAAACTTGCCGGGAAAGCCAAAACGGTTTCAAGGGTCTTCCATTATATCAAGCAGCATCCGATTATTTCTATCGGCGAAACCGCAAGCGCACTTGGTTTATCCTACAATGGCGTATCCGGTGCAGTGAAAAAGATGGTTGAAGCTGGCATACTAAACGAAATAACGGCAAAGGCCCGGGACCGGGTTTTCGAATATTCGGGATATATCGATATCTTAAAGTCGGGAACTTAATACGCAGGGGCAACCCTCGCTAACCATTGACATCCCTGTTCCCTAGCCAGGGGCAAAAAACTACTTTGATTCCCCCGGCAAACAGATTCGGTTTATGCTCCATCCTATGCCGGAAAAGGACCGGTTCAGCCATCCCTTCGCGAATCCTCCAAACCTCTTTAGAAACCACGTGACGTTAGAGAAAAGATGGCTAAGATGCTCAAAGTCACCTCTTCCAAGGCCGTTGCTTCCCTGCCGCTTCCTTCCCGCAGCGGCCGAACACGCCTTTGCATCCGCTAAGGCGGTCATGGATGATGACCGTCCCTTTTCCTCTTCTGGGATTATCCTTATCCAAAGTCCGGCATAGGGTCCACTACCTGACTACTAGGCTATGTCTTTCTTAACGCATTATCCGCTTCGAATATGTCTTTAAAGGAACCGCTTAGAAAATTTCTAAGCGAGATTGACTCTTTTCTTTTTCTGACTATAATTCTGTCTTGGAAATGATGTCTTCCGGATATAGGGATAACCTATATCAAACCGCTTTGAAACAGAAAGCTGATGACGTCTATGCTGATTTTCAGCATAGAGGAAATCAGCTTTTTTCTTAGGAGGTGGAAGATGACGGTTTTCTTCACTTTGTTTCTCATTGTCTTTGGCGGCGTAATTCTAAACAGACTGGCAAAAAGGATCCATGTCCCTCCCCTTGTCCTGTATCTTCTTTATGGTATCCTCCTATCCCTCTTAGAGGAGAAGATAGGCTCTTCCTTCACCTTCCTCGATTCCGGAATCAGGAATCTATCCTCCCCGATTCGGAAGGTAGCCTTGATCATTATTCTGCTTAAGGCGGGCCTTTCACTGGATTTATCCGATTTAAAGAAAGTGGGCCGGCCGGCTATTCTAAGGTCCTTCCTACCTGCCTGCACGGAAAGGATAACCGTCGGCATCTTCGGGAAAAGGATTCTCGGTCTAAGCTATACGGAAAGCTTTCTCCTCGGAGCGGTTTTGGGAGCCGTTTCCCCTGCCGTTGTCATCCCTAGGAGGTCAAAGCTTAGGGATGAAAAATACGGAACCGCAGAGGGAATCCCCCAGCTCGTCATTGCCGGAAGCAGCATCGATGATATTGTCAGGATTGTCTTCTACCAGTGCTTCCTCACAAGGGAAAAGGGAGGAAGCCTGTCAATAAGGACCTTCCTGAACATTCCTATTTCCATTGTCACCGGGGTATTAGCCGGAATCCTTCTTGGAAGGCTATTAGCCTTTGCCTTTGAAAGAACAGAGAGGAACGATACTTTAAAACTGCTTTTGCTTCTTTCCCTTTGTTTCGGCCTCACCTATCTAGAAGACGTCCTCTCCCCTTATTTTGGATATTCATCCCTTCTCTCCATCCTTACCTGTGCCATTGTCCTCCATAGGAAAGGAGCACAGGTATCCTTAAGTCTAAAGAGCAAATTCAATGAAATATGGTCCTTAGCTGAAATCTTCCTCTTTGTCCTCGTGGGGGCAGGAATAAAAGTCGAATATGCAGGGAAATACTTCCTGCCAGCTCTTCTCCTGCTTTTCATATCCCTTGCCTTCCGCAGCTTAGCCGTTACCGGCTGTCTGGTAAAAACAAAACTGAATAGGAAAGAAAGAGGATTCGTTGTCCTAAGCTACCTCCCTAAAGCGACAGTACAGGCCGCCATCGGCGGGGGATTACTGGATCTTGGAAACCAGCTTCTGGCCTCGGGAGCCGCAAATGCGAAAAGTGTCATTGCTGCAGGAACGATTGTCTTATCGGTATCCGTGCTTGCCATCCTTCTCACTGCACCAATAGCAGCAATCTCAAGGAACCTACTTTATCCTCATAGGCTGAAAAGAGAGGAAACAAAGTAACGATTCTATAAGATAAAATATTAACATCCTGCCTATAAGAACGAGAGTTTTCGATAGTTCGTGCAAACGGTTGATAGTGGCTTCATGCCTTTTTTAGGCCGAATCCAAAATCCTAAATATATAGTGCTAAAACCTAAGAATGGAGTTTTCTGTCTTCCTATCAAGACAAAGCCGGTCTGCCGGAATACCTATTTTCCGTTGGAACTTTTACAGATTTGCTGAAATTCCAACGCAATTTAATTTGTCAATTCTTCCATTCTTATTTCATTTTACAGCTCAGGATTATTTCGAAAACACTAAGTCAATTGCTAAAATCTTACCGCTTGGGCCAAGTTTAACAGGAACAAATCCGCAATACTTATACCCTTTAGAAGCATAGTCATTAATAATTTCTCTATGACTAGTCAGCTCTGCGTTGGCAAAACGATTGTTCTTAAAATCGATTCTTACAAATTCCATATTATTTAACCTCGCTTTCTATACCGCTTATGAAATCTTTGATCTCCCCGCATTTAATAATGGCCAGGCCTTGTCTTTTATCACCGAAGACCATTAAAGCATCATCAGTTTTAAGTTCTAGAACATCAATAGCATTCTTAGGAAGCAGTATCGTCCCATCTTCTCTGACTTTCGTCACTCCAAAGATATAGCGATCATCTTTAGTGGATTCTTTTAAAAGTTCGTCGATTGGCTTATTGACTAAAGCATCTAAAGAGACATTGTAGAGTTTTGCTAGACGGGAGCATTTATCAATATCAGGATAAGAGACATCCCTCTCCCATTTCGCCACGGATTGTCTAGACACATCAAGGATATTCGCCACTTCCTCAAGTGTTCTACCGCTCTTGGTTCGAAGAACTCTTAAGTTTTCTGCCAGCTGCATTTCTTTTACCTCCTTGCGATTATAATTTTACGGAATCGGTGAATCATTTCCAACCAACTGGATTTAACAACACAGGTTAAAGATAGTTACTTTTTTGCATCAGCAAAGTGCAGAAAATAAAAAAAGGATAAACAATAGTTCTCTTCCCCCTGACAGATTATCGTTCCCATGCTGCATCAGTGAAGTTCAGGAAAGGATCATCCGCATATCTCTCAGTGAACGTGTCTTCGGCCTTGGGAAGAGGTCACATCGGTTTTTGCCAAATGTCCATACAGCCAAAGCCATTGCAAATCCGGGCACTTGTATCCAAGCTGTCGGACGGGACGACGCTCTGAGACAGGTGGCACAAAAGGTGCATGTCTTCCGGCAGACCGCACTGTTAATGAAAGCGGATAAGTCAGAAAATGCTTGAAATCTCCGAAAACAGGGTGCTTTTAGGGAAAGTATGGCTGAACGAAACAAACATAAAGTGCCGATAGGAAAAATTCTGCTCCGTCTATCCTATCAGCTTCGCCTACTGCCTCTTTAGTGAGAAAATTTTCACTTTTCCTAAACTAGGATTTTTCTTCTCTTCAATTTCAAGGGCGAAACATAAAAAGGTAAAATTCTGTTTCCAAAAGCACGTTTTCATTTCCTCGTTTCTAAAAATAGAACTGTTTCAAAACTTTGATGGTGGTTTCCTGTTTTAAACAATATTTGAATGTATTATAATGTAAATGTAATTAAGCCTAAAAAACAACTTCCTTAACAAGAATTCTTCATTAAAATAGTAAATTAATTTTGGGCTTACTAAAGCTTTAGGAGGATGAAAAATGGACAATGGGGATTGGAATTGGATTTGGCTGGCAGGCATTGCCGCAAGTCAAAAGAATGCAGAGAAGAATAAGGAAAATGCTGATCTGGAGGATTTGAGACATAAAGCGGATGAATACAAAATCCTTGCCGAAAATGCCCAAACCGAAAACGAAAAAAGTAAGCTAGGCGCTTTAGCCAAGTATTATCAAGACGAATACGAAAAGAAGAGTGCCGATATTGAAATCAAACGAGAGCAAGAAAAGAAGGTCGGACGAATCAGCCTGGCGGTCGGGGTAATTTGTATAGTGGCAGTAATCATCACAACCATCGTAATATTTGCGGTTCTTTGTTAATGGGCTTAAGAAACCAGACCATGCCGTTGACAAAGAGCAAGGAACATTTGTAGTGGGATCAAACTAAAGCTTAGAACGGTTTCCTCAAGAAGATTGTTTCTTCCACCTCCTCTTTGAGTCAAGCCTTCCTTCCACCGAAGGGAATAGAAGAGCCAGCCGTCTTTTGGTTAACGTTGACCTAATAAAGCTAGGTTATCCTCCCTTCGAGAGCAAATCGGACGTTTATTCACTATTTTCATACGTTTCCATTGAGTAAATCGGACGACTTTATAAAATGAAAACGAAAACAGGAAAGGAGGGAGAAACACGATGTTCATAACCGCCACAGAAGTCAAACACAATCAAGGAAAATACCTTTTGCTTGCGGAAACGACGGATATTTTCATCACACGCAACGGCAAAATAGTTGTCAAACTTATAAATCCAAACCAGGATCGGGTGAAAATGGCTGAACCATTATTTGGCATCCTTCCTGACAATAGGACTATAGAGGAAGCAAAAAAAGAAAGACTTAGCAAGATAGGAAGGCAATAATCGATACCTGCCTTATCGTGGATGCCTTGCAAAAAAGTCAGCCGTTCTTTTCCGATGCAAAAAGAATTTTCCTTCTTTGTGCAAATTTAAAACTTGATGGCTTCCTTAGAGCAAAAGCAACCACGGGCATTTACTACCTTGCCCATCGCCAAACCCATAGGGATGAGGAAACGTGAAGAATCCTGAGAACATTATGCAATCTTTTCACCGTATTAGACACAACTGCCATTGATATCCAAAAGGCAATATCATCAAAGATCTTCGGTTTTGAAGATGCCGTAAGGATTGAAACTGGCATACGTTCAAAGTTAGATTGCGTTGTGATCCGAAACGCATGTGTTTACAGAAAACGGCAATTCCTGTCTATACGCCAGAGGAATTTATTCAAAGAATAACAAACGAAACGAAAATGTCTTAATGCTACCGAATAGTTACCTTATTAAGCAGTAAAACAAGTATCTGAAAATCAAGAAAGAAGGATAAGCAATAGTGTTTCCGGTTCAAAGATGCGGAATACTTTTGTGCTATTTTGATGGGGTTTCGTAGCCAGGGACATGTTGATACAGTAGTTTTCCCCTATGACTGGTCTCGCAACTACAACAATACAAAAGAGCAATGATATTGCAAGGGAGACCCAGCAACACAATTGCTTTCCCTTCTAAAATTGAATATATTTTTTAATGTAATAAGGAGGTAAAAGAATGACTAAAATTTTATGTTTTCTTCTTTTTCCTCTAATGTTTCAGGGAAGCATAAGTATACCTTCAACGAAATCGACAGGTGTGAACCGGTGTTCTTATTCTGAAGTAGTGAATGACTCAGAACACGGACTGGCTTTGCAGGCTGGTCAGGCGAATCCCGATAATGCCTCTTCAGAAGAACTTCAATCTGTCGCAAAGAGGATTAAGCATACCACAGGTTCCTCGTCAAGTTTCTTGCTTACGGACAAAGATGTTACCGAATCTACTAATTCTAAAAATATCATGAATCAAAATGGGGATTACTTTGTATTTCTAGTTTGAAAACGAATATACCTTCGAATCATTCAATGGAGTTTGTGAAATCGTGACCTTGAACAATGATTCGGATTCCCATGGTTATGCACTGAAAATCAATTCGACGATCATTAATGCGGTTGAATATGCCGAAAAGGAGTCAAGGAGTCTATGAATAAAATTCAAAAAGAGGTTGAGGTGTGCCGTTAGTCTATTTGGATTATGGGGTTGCCAGAAAAAAGGCAATATCTCAACATTACTATATACAGTACCGGCAAAGCCGGAGGATTATGTCGCGTATTGCTTTTCGAAAGGGGTCCTCTATCTTTCTGATAAAGGCGACTATGTGTTAGATGAATTTGGCTTTGAGCATTTTCTCGGCTGGAAACCTGCTGGCACCACAGAAACAAAGTACTATAGGAGCAAGAATGGTATTTCCTCCGAAGAACTATCCAAAGATAAGTTCACGGATGGGGAACAGATAGTCTTCGGGTTTGATTCCATGGAGAATTATTCTTCGGCAGGGGTAACGTGTATCTGGAAATACAATGATGCACTTCTGATGCCATGGTTCGAAAGGGAAGGTAAGTTCACAGGTAAGGATTTAGTTGAATTCACCCTGGATCGGAGCACAAACGGAAGTTACATTACCGTTGGGAAGAGAGACGACAATATTTTCACGCATGATTTCAAGTCGTCCAAGAAGAAAAAGGATACCGAATATATTGCTCATGTGAAAGTGACAATAAACGGGGAGCGTGAATATTGCTTTTATACAGAAGCAAAATAAAAGAAGATAAACCATAATATGTCATTCGCCTTCGGCTGATGCCTGAAGGCGGTTATTCTTAAAATCCTCCATTAACTGAACTCCCATTTTTGATCTCATATCAAAGAAGCCTTGATGACTAAAGCGGCTTTGTTAATTGAGATGTTATTTATGGTTGGCATCAAAATGAAGTGAATGCTTTTGTTTCTGTCAGCATTATGGCCGTATCTTCAAAGTAAAGAGGACTATGGATGAATCAAGTCCAGGATATTCCGAAGGTCCTATGCTTTTAGTGAAAGAATCATCCCACTCAGACTAGCTTTCTAAGCCAAACGTAGATTATTTCTTGTTAATTACCCTTGCGTGGTTTCACAATGCTAGAATAGTAAATGAGGTCTTAAATATGAAACAGAAAAAGATTGTATCTTTCATGAGGATTGCCCTTCTCCTTGCCGGATGCGGAAAGGAGCCAGACAAAGGCTCTGTCTCTTCGTCAGCTTCAGCAGAAGCTAGACCGAGTGAAAGTGTGTCTCAGTCTAAGCCGAGCGTCAGTGATTCGACTAACACCAAAACCACGCTTTCTTCTTTCCTTGATTCCCTGAAGACAGGGTACACCAGGAATCTGAAGTTCACCTATCAGAGCGGTGATCAAAGTACGGTAACCGAAGGCGGATATCTTAGCAGCGGAGAAAACAGCTTCAGCTATTTTGAACCTTCCTATGCTTTAAACGGAAATATCGTCTCCGAAAAGAAAGCGTTCTATGAAAAAGGGGAAGGAGACAGTCTTCTTCTCTCCTATCTAAACCTCCATAACGAAGTAAAGAAGGTCCAATATGACGGAAAAGAGAAGTTCTCCGACTTCTCCAATGCTTTCCTTTCGGTAAAGGAGAGCGATTTTACAAAGGATGACGAAAATTATTCTCTTTCCAAGGATTCTTCATCCTTTAACCTTCTTGCCAGTGAATTAAACACGTCAAAAGATAACCTTGAATCCGTCAAGTTCACTCTCAACGAGGATGGGAAGAATTCCCTCTCCCTTAAAATCAAAGGGAGTGAAAATGACTCCTATGAGACAAAGCTTGCGGAAGGAAACATCCTTACCGGAGAAGATAACCTAATCAAAGTCAAGGCTGTCGAAGGAAACGTGGATCCCCTCTTTGCCAAAGGAAGGGAGTGGATCAATAGCGGAAACTACAACAGGAAGTCAACTTTCTCCAAGTACGACAAGGATATCGGAGACTTTGTCCCGTCCGCCATCTACGAAAGGGAGGCCGATAAGGCGCATTCTCTTTCCATCAGCGTCTATGACGGAGAAGGAAACCTGCTGACGCAGTCCGGGTTATCTAAGACGGACAAGGGGGAAATCCAGTCCAGTCTTGTCGTCAACAATGAGCGTTATCCTGACGGAAAGGCAAGGACGGGGGAACTCTCTTCCGCCCTGCCTGCCCCTCTTATTTCCTCTCTCTTCTTTGACAAGACCTATACGGAAAACGGAAATAACGGAAGCAAAGTCCCCGTCTATCGCCTAAAGAAAGATCTACCAGCCTACCTTTCCAAGGAAAATTTCGATTACCTTGACTCCTTTGCCGATGCTTCGATGGAAAGGAAGGATCTCTCCATCGCCATCAGCGACGAAGAAGGGGATGAGTTCATCCAGATCATCAACGAGAACCAGTCGAGAAGATACCGTGTCCTTTTCTCCGACTTTGGCACAGTCGATGATCCGGTCAGGTATTCCTCAATAAATGAAAACTGCGATGCCCTTACCTTCGGAGACTACTTCTCCGGCAGCGAGGATAGCTTCACCATGATTAAAGACGATATCCTCTCCTTGGATGTCTTAGAGAATATCCCAGCCTTTGGGTCCTACTTCGTAAATGTTTCCTTTATCCCAAGCTCAGAGAGCGAGAATAGTCTTTTCGAAATCGAGACTACTCCTGTGACACAGAAAAGGATTACCTTAGCGGAGATTAACTCCCTAAGAACCTCCTACGAAGCAAAGCTCATAAGCGAAGGGTATACGAAAGTAGAACATCCATCCTCGGATCAGCTTGTCGATCCAAACGACACTCTTTACGAAAAGCAGGGAGTAACCTACACGGATGATAACGGGGAAGAAAAGACGGTCACTTTGGAAGTGGAAGTCTCCCTAGTCACGGAAGATGACGGACCACATCTTAAGCTGTATCCGACCTGCAGTGAAGAAACAGATGCTACCCAAAGGGAATCTCTTTTCTGACAGGAATAAGACTAAGACAGAAAGAAAGAGCTAGCCGACTAGGCTAGCCTTTTTCGTTATAGGTCTGCCAGAAAAGAGTAGAACCTGGAAGAAGGGGTTTGGATAGGCCCTTCTCCGCTTGTTAGTTGAAATAGGCTTGCCCGTTGATACAATCCGTCCAGTAAAACGTCACATCTTCCGGATTTGTTAGAATAGGGCATGGCATAAGGCGTACGACTGAGGATTATATTGATATAAATTAGTTCAAAGAATATAAACAACCGATGAATACAAAAACAGATTGGTGTCTTCGGATTATTTCAGTTCATTCAGCATGGTTTCCGTATCGATGACCCGGCTATCATAACATCGTGAGAAATAATTCAGTCCGTCTTCCTGTTTTCCGATGAGGAAAGTCCCACAGGCATCGGCAGGGACGATCGTCTTATATCCTAGATAGTAGGCACTGGCCAAGGTCTGAAGAACACAGATATTCGTGTCAGCGCCAAATGCGATAAGGGTATCCACGCCTAGTTCCTTTAATAAAAGATCAAGATCGGTCTGGAAGAATCCGCTGTATCTTCGCTTAGGAACAATGAAGTCTTTCTCCGTTACATGGAAAGCCGCTAACGGCTTTGCAGCCTCGGTGCCTCTGATCCCATGCTCGCCCCAGAGTTCAAGCTCTTTGTCCAGCCCTTTGATGTGGGCATCACAGGAAAAGATGACTGGGATTTTCAGCTCTCTTGCCTTATTGACAATCTTGACGGCATTATGCACCGCTTCATCCAAAGCCGGGATGTTGCCTAGCGATCCTCCCAATAAGTCAATCACTAAGACGGCGCATTTCTTCAAATTGATTTTCTGGCTATTCTGCCAGGCAGTGTTCTGATGTTCCGGTAAATACATGATGATTAATTTCTCTTTCTTCTACTTTAACCAATAAGGGCATGTTTTGGAAGCGAAAAAATTGTTTCATTTGTGTTTTCATTTTTTTCCATGACCGTTTTCGTTTAAGTGTCCTTTATCTTTGACTACTCTTATCTCCTCTTTTAGGTTTCTTAGTTAAAGCCTTTACTCACAGGCAGCTCATAAATCCTTCTTCACTCTGGCTCATATCCAAAAAGGAAAGCCGAAATTCAATTGTTATTTTCCTTTGGAACTTTTATAGTTTTGTTCAAATTCCAACGGAAAATCGCTTTCCAGAAAGGGAACAGACTATTAACCAATGTCAATAAAAAGGAAAAACTATAGTGTTACTGGGTTCTGAGTTCGGTATATTTCCGCACTATATCAATGGAGTTCCGAAGCCGGGCACAGGTTGATGTAGCAACTTTCCCCTGTGGCCGGTCCCGGAACTTCCGGAAAGGATCATGCGCACCTCTTTTGTTGAGCACGTCTTCGACCTTGGGAAGAGGTCGTGCCGGTCTTTTGGAGAATGTCCCTACTGTCACGGCCATCGTCTGAAGAGGCACAGAAGGCGCACGTCTCCCTGCAGACCGCGCTGCTATGGAAGAGAAAAATACAGAGAATCCCGGAAAACGCCGGAAACAAGGTGCTTTCCGGGGATGTGTGGGTTGACCACACGTACGTAAACGTGCCGATGCCGGAGCGCAGGGGAAGAAAAAAGCGGGGGCTTTCCAGGCGGCTTCTGTAGCCGACCGTCAAGTCGAAGGATGAGGAGGCCCATGGGCTGCTAAGCCCTGTCAACCGGCTGTGCGCCCAGGTAAAGCGGAGGTTTGCAGTCCATCTCCGGATCCACCGCAAGAGAGCGCAGCTCTGGCTGTCGGAGAAGGCGTTCCGCAGGGAAAACGGACGCGGACTGTCATTTGCAGAATACATGCCGTTCTTCTACGGAAAGTTCTTCCTGTCCGGGAAACCCCTCAGAAGACGGGAGGTTTTCGCCCTTTAGCAACACTTTTGTTTATCCTTCTCATTTCAGATACAGGAGGTAGTAACATAGGGCTTGTCCGAGATGGCATCTACCTGTTTATTTCGCCAAATGATAGTGACACCGATGGTGAAGGAATCCATCAGTAGTCCGGCATCGTGCCGATCAAATATCCCTTAATACAAGATAGTATGGACAGAACTAGCAAAAGAATGACGACAATGCTTAGAATAGTAGGATTTCCGTCCGCTAAACTTCACAGATCAGCTCTTGATTATCTGACGGCTGTGACAATTAAAGCATTTACCAAGCCTTAGATTATAAAGGATAGATGTCATTGTCTCT
>ERZ808240.3834-NODE-3834-length-14102-cov-34.364277_pt1 | contig 14102 bp, 8 predicted proteins | sample MGYA00521084_ERZ808240 | MGnify/ENA primary metagenome ERZ808240 (study PRJEB31516, sample SAMN03275571) | gut metagenome | biome: mammalia-associated habitat; material: feces | host: Papio cynocephalus | place: Kenya | collected 2012-08-06 ... | reverse complement strand
TTGTTTTTCATTGTTTTGTTCATTATGTTGTTAGTAATTATTGCTTTACGCCGTCATGACCCTAAACCGCCACGACGGCGAGCAGTGTCATGTCAATAGTCAACCGACGGCAGTATGTTCAGGTCGTTTATCATCCCGCTGTTCTGCCCCGGAGTCGGTTCCGGTTCAGGGTCTGGGTCCGGTTTTGGATCCGGGTCCGGTTTTGGATCGGGGTCGGGATCCGGTTTCGGGTCCGGGTCCTCGCCGCCCGGCTTCCAGTTAGGGTCGAGCGGTCCCATGATCACCACCTCGTCGAGGTAGAACACGGCTCCCGCAGAAGCGTCGCTGTCGAAGGTGCCGAACTGGATTTCCTTCATCTTCGCCCAGGTGAAATGCCCTTCGGACGGGGTGTACGGGTTGCCGCACTCGCAGCTGCGGTAGTCGAAGTCCTTCAGCGGAATCTTCACCTCGTGCCACTCGCCGTCAGCCTTGGCGTTCGCAGCCGTAACCCCATATCTCATCACCCAGTTGTGCTGCTCGGCAGGGTCGGTGAAGCTGTCCTTGTTGTTTACGCACCAGATGCTCCAGCCCACGGACTTGGCGGTGCGGAGGTCTGCCTTGAAGCGGAAACGGATGGAGGTCTTGCGGAGGTTGAACTTGGTGAGGTCCTCGCACTTGCTCTTGAACTGGAAGGTCAGATAGTTCCACGTTCCCTTGACGTCCCACTTGATGCAGTTGGAGCCGACGGCCGGTGAGTCGAAGCTCGGAATCGTCAGATACGTGGCCTTTCCGTCCGCGCCGAACGGGGTCACAGACTCGCCCCAGCCGTCATCATAGAGCACGACCTTGGCGTAGCTGCTCTCATCCTCGTCAGGGTCGTCCCTGTAGGCCGGAGGCACTGTGAGCCCGAGGGCATTGACCAGATCGAGATTCAAGTCCCTGTCGAACTTGACGCTGCCGTCGGTGTTGAAGAGCCCGAATTCCTTGCTGTAGGTCCACAGGGTCCAGGAAACGCCGTTGAGCTCGGCATATTTCCTCACGCACTCGTGCCAGTAGCAGCGGTCGGCGTTGGAAGAGCCCCGGTTGTTCGCGAATGCCCCGATTGCCCCGAATTCGCCCATGAAAAGCGGCACCCCGCGGCGGCGCGCCTCGGAGATGGACTTGTCCATGTCCTGATAGATGGCGTACTCGGTGCCGAGGTAGGAGTAGTTCTGAAGAGCCTCCTTGTAGGTGGAGTTGGTAATCTGGGAGGCAAGCTTGTCCCCGTCAAACTTGTCGTTCCACGGGAAAGGCACCTGCCCGCCGATGGCGTAGAGCTTCGTCCAGTCGCCCGGTGTCCCGCCCTGATGGGTGAAGACCATCGGGGAGTAGAAATGGAAGGTGTAGATGAGGTTTTCGTCCTCATATTCAGGAAGTTCGGAAAGGGAATGGTAGGGGTTCGCGCAGACGATTATGGAGTGCCTGTCATCGACCTTGCGGATTTCCTTGATCAGCTCGCCCTGAAGCTCGTGCCAGTGATCCTTCCACCAGTCTCCGTCCGGCTCGTTCTGAAGCTCATAGACGACCTTGCCCGAACGGTTCTTGCAGTGCTCGGCCACCTGACGCCACACGGATTTCATGAAGCCCTCGGCATGGTCGTCGGGATATTTTGCGACATAGCCCCACTGGTGGTTATCGACGATGACTGTGATTCCCCATTTCTCGCCGAGGTCAAGCAGTTCGTCGAGACGGCTGAGGAACTTGTCCTGAAGCTTGTAGGCAGTGCCGCTCGCAGGCTCGACGAAACGTCCGAAGGTCATCGGGACGCGCACGACGTCGATTCCGAGCTCGGTCAGGTGCTGGAAGGTGTCGTCGTTGATGTAGCCCATCCAGATGTTGTTAGCGTCGCTCCCTTCGGAAACGTCGAAGCACGAGGACAGGTTCACTCCCCGGGTGAAGCCGGTCTTGACCAGCTCGTTGTCCGTCCCCGCCTCCGAAGGCTTGACGCCGTAGAGGTTCCTGGTGCAGCCCACGATGGCAAGCAGCGCCAGAAGCGGAAGCATTATTTTCTGTATTCTGTTCATATACATAGTTTTAATGGTATTGTGTCTTTCTCCGTAAAGTGACCCTATTTGTCCTTGTCCGCATATCCCGGGTTCTGCTTGATGACATCCGAAACATTCAGAATGTGCGTCGAAATCGGGAAGAGTTTCTTGTGGGAATTGTTCGCGCCGTCAGGGGTGTGGTCCCACCATTCTCCGGTGATGTACTGGTTCCAGCGGATGAGGTCGGTCCGGCGGCGGTTCTCCCCTATGAACTCAATCATCCACTCGTCGAGCATCCTCCACTGGTCGAGGTTCTCGGCCGTAGCCTTGTTCGGGTCGTTGCCGTTCTCAAAATAGCGCTTGCGCACTTCGTTGATGAGCTCGGCCGCTCCCTTCCTGTCCCCGCCGCGCCACTTGCACTCGGCGAGAATGTAGTAGGCCTCGGTCAGACGCATGATCGGAATGTCGGGGTTGAAGAGCAGGTTAGCATCGCTGGCATTGGGGCGCGGCGAGAACTTGACGAGACGCACTCCGGAGTTCTCCTCGCCCGTCTCCATCGACGACTCGGTCTTTCCCTCGGAGAGTCTGGCCACCTGATCGACGAGTCTGAGGGTCTGTCCGGAATATTCCTGAGTTCCGGTGACCTTCCACGACGGGTTGTCCGGATTCACGAGTTCACCGAAAAGGAACATCCCCTCGTATTTGCCGTTGCCGAGGTAGCGGTATTTCTTCTTGCGCACGTCCGTGTCCTCGAACTTCGAGAACGGCGAGCCGAGCTTGTAGGCATATGGCTTGCCGGCGCCGTCGAGGGACGGGGTGAGGCAGTACTGGTTGGAGCCGTTGGAGTTGGGGATGCCTCCGAAATAATTGCTCATGTTCGTAGGCATCTGGCGGCCCCACTCGTAGTAGGCGTCCGTCTCCAGCTGGGCGCGCTCGCTCGGGATTGACCATATTATCTCGTTTGACCAGGCGTTCTCGAATCCGAAAATTTTCGTCCAGTCCCTGTCGAGCTCGTATGTTCCGTATTTCCCGTCAATCAGGTCCCGGCATATCCTCGCAGCGTCGTCGTAGCGCTCCTCCCCAATGTAGGAGATAGCGTTGAAATAGAGCTTGGCGAGCCCGAGAGCGGCCATGGCCTTGTGAATCTCACCCTTTTCCTCCGCGCCGAGAGCCGTCTTGGCCTCAAGGTTCGGAAGGGCATCCTTGAAAAGCTTTTCTATAAAGTAGAAGGTCTCCTTCGCGGTCGAGCGGGGACGTTCCTCCTCCGCGCTCTCGGCGTAGAGCGGGAGACCGCCGAAGCAGTCGAGATCCTCAAGGTAGTAGAGTCCGGCAAGGGCAGTCAGCTGCGCCGTCCAGTTCTCCCATGTTCCGTCCGGGAAGCCGAAGCTCGCGAGATCGACGTCACGAAGGTCGTCGAGCGCCGCCCAGCACCTTGCCACGCCGACCATCCTCGACGCATAGACCTGATAGCTCGCGCCGAAGTAAATCGGGAAGTCGTGGTAGTGCATCTTGTACTCCTCTCCCCTGGAGGCGTTCTGGCCTCCGCGAACCGGATTTATGAACTCGTCTGTGGTGAGTTCCTGAAGAGTGAACGGGCTTCCGTCCTGGGCAAAGGTCCAGCGGGCGTGGGTGAAGGAACGGTAGTAGCGCTGCCACACCGCGTCCTTCGAGTCATAGAACGTGTCCGGAGCCACCTGCTTGTAGAAGACCGGCTCTATGTCGCAGCCTGCGAGCGCCGCGAGGGACAGCAGCAGGAGCGTAAGTTTCAATATGTTGTGTTTCATGTCTGTCATAATTTATGGTGAACGCCAAATTTCATGTTCAGGCCGGAGCCCCGTCAGAATTTGAGCTGCACGCCGAGGGTCCATGTGCGCGACATCGGGTAGGCGCGTGTGTAATAGTCTATTCCGCCGTCATATCCGGTGATGTTCACCTCCGGGTCGAGTCCGGTGTAGCCGGTGAAGGTGGCGACGTTGCCGCAGGTCGCGAAGACACGCAGGCTGTCGACATATTTCGTCCACCTCTTTATGTCCAGGGTGTATCCGAGGGTTATCGCGTCAATCTTGAGGAACGAACCCTCTTCGAGGTAGTAGTTGCTCATGAGCTTCTCGTCCTTGATGTGGGCGAAGGTTGAGTAGGCGTCGCGCAGGACATTGCACTCGCCGTTGCGCCGGGCTATTCCCAGACACATGGCATAGGTGTTATAGACGTCGAAGCCGAGCCAGCCGTGCATGCTCACGCCGAGGTCGAAGTCTCTGTAGCTGAGGCTGTGGCTCCAGCCGTACATGACCTTAGGGGTGAAGTTCCCGAGGAGTTTGCGGTCGTCGGCAATCTTCGACGAGGACGGGATGGTCCTGCCGTTGCGGTCGCTGATGAGGAACTGGCCGTCCGTTGAGAATCCGGCGAACTCATAGATGTAGAACTGTCCCACGACGCTCCCCTCCTCAAGGATGATGGACTTGCCAGGAGAGTTCGGCCCGGGCATCTGACCGCCGTCCCAGCGGGTGTTGCTGCCGTCCATGGTGAGGACGCGGCTGGAGGAGTGGCTTAGGTTCAGCGAAGTGCTCCACTTGAAGTCCTTGGTGCGGATGATGTCGCCCCCGAGCTCGAACTCCCAGCCCTTGTTTTCCATGGAGCCGATGTTCTGCCACTGGTAGCCCCTGATGTACGGAGGCTGCGGAACCCTGACATAGAACAGCATTCCGGAAATCTTGCGCCTGAAGAGGTCGGCCTTTCCGTATATCCTGCCGTCGAGGAAGGAGAAGTCGAGTCCCACGTTCCATTCGCCCTTGGTCTCCCATCCGAGGTTGGGGTTCACGTCCTCGCTGCGGCCGTAGGTATATTTCCATGTCCCGTTAGGAAGTATCCACCTGTTCTCGTCGGCGCCGATGAAGTTACCGGAATACGTCGCGCTGAAATCGTTGTTTCCGGTGACTCCGTAGCCTGCGCGTATCTTGAGGTCGTCAATCCATTTCACGTTCTCCATGAACGGCTCATTGGCTATGCTCCAGCCGGCTGAAACCGCCCAGAAGTTGCCCCAGCGGTTCTTCTTTCCGAACTTGGAGGAGCCCTCGCGGCGGTAGGTCGCGGAAATCATGTAGCGGTTTTTGTACGAGTAGTTGGCCCGGGCGAAGTATGCCATGAGCTTTTCTGTGACCTCCTTGGAGGATGACATGGAGGCGAGGCCGTCGTTGAGGTAGGAGCCTTTCTCCATGTCCCAGTATTTCACGCCGTCGACGGTGAAGTTGCTGTTGGACATGCTGAAGGATTCGCCGTCGTAGCGGTTCCATGAGTATCCGAGCACGGCGTTCACCTTGTGCGCGTCGCCGAAAGTGCGGTCGTAGGAGAAATATCCCTCGGTGTTGATTCTCTCGGTCTTGGAGAATCCGAGCGTCGCCGTGCCGTTGATGCTGTTCGCGATGCTCTCGCGGTGGAACATGGACCTGTAGGTGTGAGGCTCGCTCTGGTAGTTGGAATATCCGACGCTCTGGCGGTACGACAGGCCCTCGACCGGAAGGATGTTCAGAGTGAACGAAGCCTCGGGCTTGAACCACTTGTCGGTGGAGTTGCTGTCGTAGAGGGCGGCGTCGGCGATGATGTTGTAGTCGTTTGACTCGCCTGTCCAGATGTTGTAGCCGGTGCGGGAGTTCTCGTCATACGGCGAGCGGGTCGGGTTGTTGAGCAGGGCCTGTCCGAAGTACGCGCCCTGATTGTTGCGCTTCGCCTGACGGTAATCGACGTTGGTGCGGATTTCAAACCAGCCGTCGAACATGGTGTATTTCGCGTTGAGCCTTCCGCCGAAGTCCTTGCGCCACTCTCCCGTGGCGATTCCGTCCTGCTTCTCGTAGAAGAACGACGAATAGACGGTTGCCTTCTGCGTTCCGAAGTTCACCGCGATGTTGTGCTTCCGGGAGAAGTTGCGGTGGTTTATGGCCTCGTCCCACCAGTCGGTGCGGCTGCCGTAGTCCTTGCCCACGCCGTTGGCGACATATTCCTCGGCGGAGAGGATGTCCGGCTTTCCGTAGGCCTGACGGTGAAGAAGCTCGGCGCTGTAGGTGAGGTTCAGCTTGCCTTCGGTGTCGGTGCCGCTCTTGGTGGTGATGAGAATCACGCCTGCGGCCGCACGGGTTCCGTAAATCGCGCCTGCGGAAGCGTCCTTGAGCACGTCGATGGACTTGATGTCATCCGGATTGAGCGAGCGGATGTCGCCGCCCGGGAATCCGTCGATAACTACAAGAGGCTCCTGCCCCGCGACGATTGACGCCATGCCCCTGAGCTGGAGCTTGGGAGAGGAGTTCACGCCCTTGGTCTGGCCTATCACGAGACCGCCTATCTTGCCCTGGAGCGCCGTGGTGATGTCCGCGCCGCCCACGCCCTTCATCATCTCGTCGGCGGAGATGGAGGCGATGGAGCTGGTGACTTCCTTGCGGTCGAGAGTTCCGTAGCCGATGACGACGGCCTGGTCGAGGAACTCAATCGAGTCCTTGAGCGTGACGTCGATGTTCTCGGACGAGCCGACCCTCATCTGTGCGGTGTTGTAGCCGATGCAGCTGACGGAAATCACCGGAGACTTGACACTCCGGGGAATGTCCAGGGAATATGCGCCGTCGGCGTCGGTGTTAGTTCCTGTCTGCGTGCCGCTGATGAAGACGAACGCACCCGCTACAGGCTCGCCGTGGGCATCGGTGATGTGTCCCTGAATGTGCGAGACAACCGTCGCGGCACGGGCTTCACCGTCCGCCGTCTCATGGGCGGCTTCGAGGACGATGTTGCTCCCGGAGATGCTGTAGCTGATGCCCGAGTCCCTGAAAATCTGGTCGAGCACGCCGCGCAGCGGCTTTGACTTGGCCTTGACCGTCACCTTTCGGGAGAGGTCGCAGCTCTCGTCATAGACAAAGAGGTAGCTGGTCTGCCTCTCCACTTCGTCCATACAGCTCTTGAGCGTCGCATCCTTCCTGTCGATGGAGACGGTGACGCTCTGGGCCGCAGCGGTTCCGCAGAAGAGCAGCAGCGTGCAGAGAAGGGCGGTGAAGATTGGAATCCGCCTTCCGTGCGAGTGGTTAGTTACTGTCATTGTTTTGTTGTTTATTGAATTATAGGATTGTGCACCCGATTGAGGCGCAATGTGTGTCTGAGATTATATATATGAGAATGATGTCCGGGGCCGGCGCTATCTTATGCGCACCTGCTTGGTGTCGTAGTCTATCTCGAATGAGTGACCCGTGCCGGCGAGGATTATGCGAAGGGCGTGTTCAAGGCCGTCGGCGGTGCGGATTTTTCCCCTGTTCTTGACAACCGGCTCGGAGGCCTCCGTCATTATCCTCACGTCATATATCCTCTCAAGCCTCGCCGCGAGCCTCGCGAAGGACGGGGTGTTGAGGGAGAGTATGCCCTCTATCCACAGGTAGTCGTCCGCGTTCGCCATTTCCTCCGTGTGCAGGCGCCCGTCCCGGAGCTCGGCAATCTGTCCCGGCGCTAGTTCCACGCTTCCGCCCTCGCCGCTCACCCGGACCTTTCCCCTGAGCAGGGCCGCGGAGAATGTCCCGGTCTCCTTCTCGGCCAGCACGTCGAACTTCGTCCCGAGCACTTCCACCTCCCCGGCGAATGTGCCGACCACGAACGGCTGCCTGTCGTCCCTGCGGGTGACGTCGAACATGGCCTCTCCGGAAAGCGCGACGCGGCGTTCACCGCCGGCGAATGCCACAGGGTATTCAAGCGTGGAGCCGCCGGCGAGCCAGACCTTGGTGCCGTCCTGAAGGGTAAGGTTCACAGTCTGTCCGGCAGGCGAGCTGAAGGCGACGGTCTGCTCCGCGAAACGGGAAATCTTCCATGAGCTGTAGAGGTAGCCGCCTCCGAAGACAAGAGCCGCGCAGGCCGCCGCGACTGCGGCATAGCGGAGCACGAGGCGGCGGACCTTCCCGCTCCCTTTCGTGCGTTTCCCCTCGGCGTCCGCCCCGGCACGTCCGCCGGCCATTTCCTGTCCCGCATATTCCCCGGAGGCTCCCCGGACCGCAGCCACAGGAGCATGAAGGACCATGGCGTTGAAGGTCTCGTCCAGCTCGTCCATTTCCCTGCGGTTCTCCTCGCTCTCGTCAAGCCAGTCAAGGACGGCCTTTTCCTGCTGCGTGGTCGTCCTGCAGAGCATATAGTCTATCAATGTGTTCTTGTCCATATATTGTTTGTATTTTCGGGCCATATTCCTTTTTTCATCAGTCGTGTACGCCCGGTACACTCTTTCTTCAAAAAGAAATCTATCCTCGAAAATACTGCACAATATCTCCGAGGTACTTATATAACAAATGAAACGGGGAGGCTTACAGCCTTTTTTTGAAAAATTTTGACCGCGGCCCGAGATTGATGCCAGAGAAGGAACTCAAGTGATTGTACGCGGGTCCTGATGATGATTCTGCAAGGCTTGAAGAGCTCAGGAGACGTTCAGCAGCCAGAGAATGAGGGAGGCCGGGAGATAGTCCTTAAGGGCATTTCTCATGAGGGCGAGGGCGCGCTGCATCTCGGAAGTGACGCGGCGCCGGGAGATGCCGAGGATCTCGGCGATTTCGTCGTAGGTCTTTCCGTAGAACCGGCTGAGTTCGAAGACCTGCCGGGTGACCTGCGGCATGGCGCGCATCTCCCGCTCGACGATTGCGCGTATCTCGTCGGTGAAGAGGCGCTGAGGGTCGCAGGCGCTGAGGGAACGGATGCTCGCCGTGACACTGCGTGAATGAAGGCTATGGATGTCCTGCTGCTTTGCAAGATGGAGAGCCTGCGCGTTCAGCCAGTTCAGGCAGTTGTTCCGGACGGAGGTGGCTATATATGCCGGAAGATTGGTCTCCGAAGCAATCCTCTCACGGTTTTCCCAGAACGAGGCGAAGCTCTCCATCACCAGATCCTCGGCCACGGCCACGTCACGCACATATCTCCGCGCGATTATCACGAACCGTGCGTAGAACTGAGAATATATCTCCTCAAACTGCGTATGGCCTATACCCCCCCCCACCATTTATACCATTGAATATCATATATTTATCAAATATCCTGATTCCTCCGAATCCGTCGTCACCCCCGGAACTCCGCACAAATATATCAAGTTTTTTATTTATTTTTGTAAATATTTTAAATTTTACGGAACATGAGAAAGACATTCGCCATTGCGGCGGCAATCATCGGCCTTGCGGCGTCTAGCGGAGCCACGGCGGCCGAGAAAAAGGCAAAGATATGGACGGACGCATCCGATTCGAGGATCACCTATGTCGGAAGGGTACTCAGGGACGGGGGCGACGTGTCGTTCGACTGGTCCGGCGTGCAGTGCAGGGTGAGGTTCAACGGGGCGGGCATCGCTCTCAGGTGCTCGGACACCAAGGCAAACTACTATAATGTCTGGTTCGACAAGGGCACGGAAGAGGCTCCGGACCTCGTCATCAGGACTGCCGGGAAGGACACGACCATCGTGCTCGCGGAAAGGCTCGGAAAGGGGACGCACTGCATGACGCTCCAAAAGCGCACGGAGGGCGAGCAGGGACGCACTACCTTCCACGCCTTCGCGACTGCCGGGGAGCTGCTTCAGGCCGAACCGCTGCGGGAGCGCTACATCGAGTTCATAGGAGACTCCTACACCTGCGGCTACGGCACCGAGGCTCCGTCGTACAGGGAGCCGTTCAGACCGGAGACCGAGAACTGCAACCTGACCTACGCGGCGATTGTCTCGCGCTATTTTGGAGCCGACTACAATCTTGTCAGCCACTCGGGACGCGGAATAGCGCGCAACTACGACGACTGGGGCAAGGACATCCCCGGGACGACGATGACGGCCAAGTACGGCCTTCTCTTCGACGAATCCCCGGAGCCGGAATGCCCTCCGGCCGAGAGGATTCCGGATCTTGTGGTCATCTATCTGGGAGTCAACGATTTCTCATGCGGAAAGCAGCCGTCCATGGATGCGTTCTGCGAGAACTACATCAGGCTTCTGAACAAGATTCGCGAGCGCTGCGGCAAGGATGTGCCGGTGCTCTGCCTCGCGGCGAAGCTCGACCCGGGAATATATGCCTATGTCCACGAGGCCTGCCGCAGGAGCGGTCTTGAGGGAATTTGGGATATGGGCTTTCAGAGCGGCGTCCACGACAACGACGGCGACCTCGGGGCCAGCTGGCATCCGAACTATTCCGGCCACAGGAAAATGGCAAGCGTCATAATCCCCTATGTCTCAACCATAACGGGATGGGCGATGGAGGATAAGGTCATCCGGTAATTTTAATGAGGGAGCATGAAAGCGTTCAGGGGATTCGCGCTCACGGGACTTGTCGTCATTGCGGTGACGGCGTTTTCGCTCGTGTCACCGGCAAAAATCGGCGGCGTGCAGCTCGGACGCGCCAACCTCTGGCAGGGTCTGCTCGAATATGACGATGCGGATCTGTCCGACGAGTTCGCCCCGGACTTTGAAAGCCTGAACAGTCAGGTCGGAAATACTGCGGAAGAGCTGCCGGCCGAGACCTCGTTCTGGTGGAATGCGGACAGCCTCACGCTCGGAAAGACCTACAGGATAGCCTTCCTCGGGGATTCGTTCATCGAAGGCGACATCCTTGTGGGAGACCTCCGCGAGAGCCTCCAGTCCGAGTTCGGCGGGGGCGGGCCGGGATTCGTTCCGTGCGAGCCGCCGTTCGGGGTATATCGTCACACGGCGAAGGTCCGCGGAAAGGGGTGGAAGAAATATGGAATACTGAAGTATAAGGGCGTGCCCGAAAGGCTCCGGGGAGATTTCCTCTTTTCCGGATATATGGACTGCGGCGGAAAGGGCGCGGAGATGACATGGGAAAGGGGAAGCGGATTCGGGCATATCGACAGCAGCGACGTCTGCCGCATATTTTTCATGAACCGCGCCGACTGCTCGCTTGAACTGCGGATTGACGGAGGACGGAGCAGGACATTCTCCGCCAAGGGCGCTCCGGCCCTGCGGCAGATTGTCGTAGGGGCTGATACGGACACGCTGAGCCTCAGGGTTCTGTCCGGAAGCCTCGTCTGCTACGGAGCCTCGTTCGAGTCCTCCCGGGGAGGGGTGCAGGCCGACAACTTTTCCGTCCGCAGCAACAACGGCGGGGCCATGTTCCGCAGCAACGCCTCCCTCAACAGGCAGTTCGCGGAGATGGTCGGATATGACGCGGTCGTGCTCCAGTACGGTCTGAACATCATGCAGCCGGACAAGAGCAACTACACGAAGTATCAGAAGCAGGTGGAGGACATGATTCAGTTCGCGAGGATAAGCTTCCCGGGAAGCGAGATTGTCGTCATGGGAGTGACCGACAGGGGCGTGAAACGGGACGGGGACACCACCTACACCTCCATAAACTCCGCGCCTGCGCTCTCGCGCCACCAGAAGGCCGCCGCCGACAGCCAGGGCGCTCTGTTCTGGGACACCTGCGAGGCCATGGAAAGGCACGGCGGGCTTGAGACATTCGCAGACAAGGGATGGATTGCGTCCGACAGGGTGCACTTCAAGTTCTCCGGCGGGAAGGTTCTTGCCGAGGAGATGGAGGGATTCTGGGAGGAGATGATTGCGCGGAAGGTCAGGGAGAGCAGGAAGGAGTCAGTGATTGAAGCCGTGGAGGCCGACAGTTCCATGTTCGGGACGGCGGAGGTCCTCGACAGGGTTTCGAGGATTGCCGGGGCAGGGACAGAAGCCATGTCCGGCAATGTCGGGAAGGCGGGCGGCCATCCTGCAAACGGGAAAAGCAGCGAATCCGCCACGGCGGTTGAAGGGACAATCCGCTGAACATTATGGACGGCATCCTTCATAGCATCGGTCTCCCGGAAATCAGCCCGCTCTGGAAGGAGCATCTTGCCTCGGCGATGCTCTATGACCCGGCGGCTCCGCTCCAGATTCCGAGCGCGTTCATGCTCGCGTCCCTGCTGCTGTTCCTGCTCGTCCACGGAATTCTGCACCGGCGACGCGCCGCACGCAACCTGTTCACGGCACTGTTCTCACTCTACCTCTACTACAAGCTGGCGGGAGCCTATGTGCTTCTTCTGCTGTTCATTGCCGTCTCGGACTTTTTAATCGCAAGGGCAATCGGGGGCTCTTCGCTCCACGAAGCGGACGATTCCGGTCACCATGCGCCGGGTAATGACGAGACAAAGACATCCACTGCCTCCGAACACGCAGACAGACAGGCGCGGAGAAACAGACTGCTCCTCGCCCTCAGCGTCGCGGTAAATGTCTCGATTCTCGTGTTCTTCAAGGCCAACGGAGTCTTCGCTGATTTTGTCGGAGCTCTTTCCAACGGAAATCTGACGCTTCGCCATATCGCCGTCCCCGCCGGAATCTCGTTTTTCTGTTTCCAGTCAATCTCCTATGTCGCGGACGCATATCACGGGAAAATATCCCCACTCCGCCGATTTTCGGATTATCTCTTTCTTCTCGCGTTTTTTCCGAAGATGTTTCTCGGACCTCTGGTCCGCAACTCGGATTTCATCGCGCAGATGCAGCGGGGCGACATCACGGTCACGAAGGAGGACTGCGGCGAGGCCACGCGGCTGATTGTCTCGGGGCTTCTGAAATTCTGCATACTCTCAAAACTCATGGGACAGATGTTCGTGACCCCGGCCTTCGCGGGTGCGCTCGGGGAAGACGGCTTCACCGCCCTCATGGCGGTTTACGCCTTCACTTTCCAGCTCTACTGCGACTTTTCCGGCTACACGGACCTCGCGTCGGGAATTTCCCTGCTCATCGGCTACCGCCTGCCGCTGAACTTCAGGCTGCCCTACCACAGCGCCACCATCACCGAGTTCTGGCGCCGCTGGCACATAACCCTCTCGTCATGGCTCCGCGACTACCTCTACATCCCCCTCGGGGGCAGCCGCAGGGGCACCGTCCGCACCTATCTCAACCTTCTGCTGACCATGCTGCTCGGCGGCCTGTGGCACGGAGTGGGCATCATGTTCGTCCTATGGGGTCTCTGGCACGGTGTCCTGCTCTGCCTGCACAAGCTCTGGATGCGCATCGTCCCGGAAGCCGCTCCGACAGGCAGCGGACTTCCCCTCTGGAGACGCGCCATAGGCGTGGCCGTGACATTCAACGCCGTCGCCTTCGGCTGGCTGATGTTCCGCAGTCCGGACTGGAGCACGTTCACACAGATGCTGCACAGCATCTTCTGCAACTTCACCCCGGAGACCGTCACGCCTGTCCTCGCCGCCAACACCCCGGCGTTCTCCGCCCTCGCCGCCGCAGTTCTCCTCCACGCCCTCCCCTCCTCGGCTCTCCCCCGCCTCGACCGCCTCTGCACCTCCGTCCGTCTCCCCGGCCAGGCGTTCCTGATAGCCCTCGCCATCTGGCTCGCCCTCCAGTGCCGCGCCATATTCTTCTCCGCCGCCACCTCCGCCCTCCCCATCTACGCCAACTTCTGATTCCATGCGGGCTAAGGCAACTGCACAAGGACATCCTCTTACGAAATTTTTCCGGAAAATAAAAACTCTTTTTGTTGCAAAATTGCAACTGAAGACATATTTTTCCATCCAGCTTTTTTCAGTCACTTTGCAGAAAAGAAAACAATTGCAAAATGACGGACATGATGGACAAAAATAGAACGGGTATTCCGAAATATGCGAGTCTCCTTTCGGACTCGGGGTTCAAGGCGGTGCTGGCGGAGCCGAGGAACAAGGAGATTCTGCGGCAGCTCATCAACCTCATCCTTCCGGAGGACAGGCAGGTCGCGGAGATTGAGGAGTACGAGGACAGGGAACTGGACGGATTCACCGCGTTCTCAAAGAGCGCGAGGGTTGACGTCCGCTGCCGGGACATTCACGGAAGGACGTTCATCGTGGAGATGCAGCGCAAGATGCACGACCGCTTCATACAGCGGTGCATCTGGTACGGAGCGAAGGCCTACGGGAAGGATCTCTCCCCGGGAGCCGAATACGACGACCTGAGGCCCGTCTATGTCATCGCGTTCATTGAGGAGAGCCTCCCGCACGAGGACGAGGGGCTCTGGGACGGGGACAACTTCGTCGCCTGCTATCAGATGACGGAAAAGAGAACCGGAGAGTTTGCTCCCGACGCTATTTTTTGTATATTTGTCGAGCTGGGAAGGTTCCGGAAGGATGCCGCGCTGC
>ERZ808240.3832-NODE-3832-length-14106-cov-52.542951_pt1 | contig 14106 bp, 14 predicted proteins | sample MGYA00521084_ERZ808240 | MGnify/ENA primary metagenome ERZ808240 (study PRJEB31516, sample SAMN03275571) | gut metagenome | biome: mammalia-associated habitat; material: feces | host: Papio cynocephalus | place: Kenya | collected 2012-08-06 ... | reverse complement strand
TTGTTAATCCAACCATTCTGTTGTGGACAATATTCCAGAAGGCAATTGATTTCAACCCCAAAAATGGCGTAAAACATGCAAAAATTAAAGTACGACATCAGTAAATCGACCGATCCAGCCATGCCTCGGCTCGGAAAAGGTACAGAATGTGTGCAACTGTTGCTCTCGCAAATGTCCCAAAATATGCACGAACCGATGGTTCAGATGCTGCTTCCGATACTCGGAGCGCAGATTAGCGAGGTAAAATTTCAATATCTGGGCCATAGCTGGAAGGAAATGTGCGGCATGATGGGCAATTTCGTATCAGATTCGGGCTTGTAATAAAGGGCAGCTTACGAATATTGCAGAAGCACTCCACCATCGCGTACTTGCCAATTTGGGATGTCGCAACTATGTATTGCGATTCAAAAAGATGCCTGAAATCACTTTCCCAGTTTGAGCAAAAAAATCCCCCAGTTGGGAAAAAGTTGGGCTCATCCGATATTTGGAGTGATATCATGTGCCCCCACAGATAGCACAGATGGCACAGATTTTTTCTAAATACAGGCTATGCCCACAGATTTAGTGTTGCTGGCTTCGCCGCAAGATTACACAGATGAAAGCTGATTTATATTGAATTTATCATAGAATCTGTGTAAATCAAGCCACGAAGTAGGCGACCCCACATCTGTGGCATTGCCTTACTGTCTGCATGGAAAATCTGTGATAATCTGTGCTGTCTGTGGGGGCACATGATGTCACTCCATATTCCTGAAGAACCAAAAGTTGGTCATATTTCTTATCCCGAACAGCGTTAAGACAATAGTCTTTTTGTCGTACTTTTTAAGCAACAAGACATACGTCTTAACTCCTTTGACTTCTTGATATGCGAAAGTTCAGCAAATTAGAAACTGCTAAATAAAAAAGGATGTCGTCTAACTCTTATAACAGACGACATCCTTTTTTTTGTTGTATGACAATATGTGTGAGATTTAGTTTTCCATGAACTTCTTGGCAGCTCTGAGCTGGTGTCTCATCACGCTGAGGAACTCCTGGCTCTCTTGCAGAACGTTCAGATAGACGAGCGAGATTTGCATCAGCGAGTTGTCATTCATGTTCTGCAGGCGGTCGATGTGCTTCTTTCTGAGCACGGAGAGCTCGTCCTTGCAGGCGTCTGCCTCGGCGAGAATCTCACGGTAGTTCTCGTAGCGGCTTGTCTCTATCTGCTCGCAGCTCATCTTCATCAGGTCGTTGATCTTCTGACGGATGGGCGTGAACTCCTTGATGTACTCGGCTGGCAACGGGTTGAAGTTGTTGTCGACATGCTCCTTGATGGGGTCGAGGATACGGCGCAGTGTGTAGATGTACTGCTGGTTGCTGTTGGCGCCGAGGTGGAACCATGTGTTGCGCTCGATGGCAATCTCCGTTGGCGAGCGCTTCAAGCCCAGCATCTCCTGGCGGCGGAACTTCTTCAGCATGTCCTGCTCCTTCTTCAGCTCCTTGTTGGCATGGCGCAGTTCGCGTGTGTTCTCGTTGGCGAGGCCGTCCATGATGAGGTTGAACTCGTTTAGGGCGAAGTGGCAAACGAAGCTCTGTGTGCGTGACACCTGGCGGCGAAGCAAGTCCCATACTATTTCTGCATCGTGCGAGCGCATCATCAGCTGGAATGTGCTACTCTTCTTGTTCTCCTCCTTCGATTTTTTGTTGTACTGGATGTTGCTGCGTATGAGCATGAAGATGACGAGGAGCATGAAAGCTGTCTGCACGATGATGCCGCCAAAATGCATGGCAAGGCAGACGATGGCGCAGGCTGCGAAAGCCACACCGGCTGTGATGAACCATCCACCGATGACGCTCAGCACGCCTGTCACGCGGAATACGGCGCTCTCGCGGCTCCAGGCCCTGTCGGCAAGCGAAGAACCCATGGCCACCATAAAGGTAACGTAGGTGGTGGAGAGAGGTAGCTTGAGGTTGGTGCCGATGGTGATGAGCATGGAAGCCAATACCAGGTTGACGGCTGCGCGAACCACATCGAAGGCTGCGCTTTCCTCCAGCTCTACGTCCTTCTTGTCGAAGCGGCTGTTGATCCAGCTCTTCAAAGACTTTGGCAGGAAGCGATTGAGCCAGGAGTCGGCGTTCTGGCAGTTGCGCACGATGACCCGTGCTGCCGATGAACTGCCAAACATCTCGTCGCCCTCGTCCTGGCGGCTCAGGTCTACGGAAGTCTTGATCACGTTCTGTGCTTTCTTGGAGGTCGCCATGGCGACAATCATCACGAAACCTGCGATGAGCAGATAGACGGGAGTGGTCTTGGCACTCTCCATCAGCGATGTCATCATGTAGCTGTCGGGACCCACGCCGTTGGCATTGGCCATATAGTCGTTGTAAGAGGAAAGACCTGCGAGAGGCACACCGATGAAGTTCACCAAGTCGTTGCCGGCGAAAGCCATGGCCAAGGCAAAGGTGCCCATCAGCACGGTAATCTTGAAGATGTTGACGCGGCAGAGGTGAAGGAATTCCATCACGATGGCGGAAACCACAAAGGTGGCACAGAGTAGCGAACCGATGTTCTGGTCAATGAAATCGCGCCATTCCACAGGCAGGTAAGGACTCTTTCCCAAGCCCTTCATGAAGATGAAGTAGGAGAGGGCTGTGAAAGCGATGCCGCCGAAAATGGCGATTGAATAGCGGGAGTGCTTGCGGTAGTTGAAGGTGAAAACCACACGCGAAAGCCACATCACAAGGACACCGAAGACAAAGGCGATGATGACCGACGAGAAGATACCCATGATGACCTCCAAGGCCTTGTTGCTGTTGAGCAGCACGCCATAGTTGAGGCTGTCGTCGCCCATCATCTTCAGCGTGGCGAGGATGAAGGCTCCTCCTAACAGCTCGAACACCAACGAGACGGTGGTGGAGGTAGGCATGCCGAGCGTGTTGAATACATCAAGCACAATGACATCTGTCACCATTACCGCCAGGAAAACCGTCATTACTTCCTCGAAAGTGAAGTGATCCGGACTCATGATGCCATGACGGGCGATGTCCATCATTCCCGACGACATGATGGCTCCGAGCACCACGCCGCAGGAGGCGATTATGAGGACCGTGCGAAACTTTGCCACCTTGGCTCCGATGGCTGACTGCAGGAAGTTGACAGCATCGTTGCTGACTCCCACGAAGAGATCGAACACTGCCAAACAGAGCAGGAAGATCACAATGCATAGATAAATAGTACTCATGTTTTTATAAATTATTGTTTCCCGATGAAATGAAAAACGAGACTTTGCCTGACTGTTTTCTGGCTTTTCATCTGCTTTCCCCGAGCATTCTTTCAGCCGTCGCCTTTCTTTTTGGGTGCAAAGGTACTCATGCGATATTACAGGTGATTTAAACAAGTGTTACAATTCTGTTAAGAAATGGGTGGGAGTGGGATGGTTCATGTATATGAACCTTGTTTGTTTTTGTTTCTCGGCATCGTGTTTCTGCGTGCTTCTCAGCACATCTTCGTATTCTTTCTCCCTGCTTTTGTAGCGTTACCGTGTGTGGGGTAATAGATAGGTGTCTCCTTTCATACGACTGAATATAGCTGTTTATTTTGTAAGAATATTGGAGTAGTCTGGCAACTCTTCTAAATATAAATATTTTTTACTTTCATAATCCATCTTGCATACATAGTGTTGCAGCCCGTTGCTCACCACCAAGTAGCCTACATGCAGCAACAGATTATAGGTGGCGATTTGGTCGAAAACAGTTTGCGTGACAGGGATGTGGGGAGCCTTGTATTCTACGATCATGACAGGTTGCAGCTGCTTGTTGTAAAGGATGGTGTCGGCTCTGAGAACCTTGTCGCCCACATGCAGCGAAACCTCGTTGGCAAGCAGCGAGGCAGGGTAGTGACGATGCTCCACCATGAAGTGGACGAAGTGCTGCCGCACCCACTCTTCGGGAGTGAGGCGGACGTAGCGTCTTCTCAGAAAATCAAAAATCAGAGGCGCCTGTTTCGTGCCTCTTAAGCGTACGTCGAAAGGCGGTAAGTTGAGACTTGTCATGTTTGTTTTACCTTTTGTATATATGGCCGCCGATTTCTTTCCTTTCAAAAGCAGATTGTTAGAAAAATATTTCGTATCTTTGTGGCTGAAATATATTTCCGGCATCGGCGAAGCTGATGCAAAGGTACAAAAAATATCGTAATGGCAGAAAAAAAACAAGGCGTAAGTTATGAGTCGGTCATGAAAGATATGAAGGCTCGCAACTTTGCACCCGTCTATTTGCTGATGGGTGACGAGTCGTACTATATCGACAAAATTTGTGATTACCTGATGGAACATGCGCTCCAGCCGGAAGAACGGGATTTCAACCAGGTGGTGCTTTTTGGTTCTCCCACCGTGACGGCTGTCCAGGTGGTCGACCAATGCAAGGGCTATCCTATGATGGCAGAGCATCGGGTGGTGATTCTGAAAGAGGCCCAAAATTTGAAAAATTTCGAAGCACTCGACAAGTATCTCGAAAAACCCGCAAAATCGACCATCTTATGTGTGTGCTACAAAAACGGAACTTTGAAGAGTCCGAAGACGCTCCTTGCCAAGGTGGCGCAGATGGGTGTTCTCTTGGAGAGCAAAAAAATGAAGGATTACCAATTGCCGGGTTTCATAGAAAAATATCTGAAAACTCGCAACACCACCATTGAGCCGAAAGCCACGCAGATGATTGCCGATCACATCGGCTCCGACCTGCATCGCCTTACCTCCGAGCTGGACAAAGTGCTCATTTCGTTGTCGGAAAGCAACAGGAGAGTGACACCCGAAATCGTGGAACGCGAAATTGGGGTGAGCAAGGATTTCAATGTCTTTGAACTGAGAAATGCCATCATTAACAGGGATGTTTTCAAGGCAAATCAGATAGTACAATATTTTGACAATAATCCAAAGTCGGGTGGAGCCTTCTCGCTTCTCCCGTTGCTCTTTTCTTATTTCCAAAATTTGATGTTGGCGTATTATGCACCCAATAAGCAGAACGAAACAGAGCTTGCGAAGTTCCTGGATTTGAAATCAACCTGGGGTGTGCGCGATTATATGACAGGAATGAGAAACTACAATGGATTAAAGGTGATGCGGGTTATTGCCAAAATGAAGGAGGTGGATGCCAAGATGAAAGGCTACAACAATCCCAATACTTCGTCTGGCGAACTGATGCAGGAACTCATCTTTTTCATCCTTCATTAAGCCGATCGAGGAGTAATCTGTTTTTGTTTTCTACTCTTTGGGTGGGTTGTTTTATAATCTGTTTTTTGATAGAGTTTTCTCAAAAATACAATGGGCAATCCTTTCCGGGGGTTGCCTATTTTTCGTATTTCTGATGTTGTCCATGTGGGAGTTTTTCGATATGAAGTTGGACTCCTATTGCAGAAAATGAGCCTGAATAGATTCCTGAAAAAGTAAATAATAGGTCTCTTGAACGAAAATAGGGGCAAAAATGGACTAAAAATGAAGCAAAATAGCCAAAATCGTCTCTTTTTCTCCTCTTTTTCTCTTATTCCCGATTTAGAAGGAGATTTCTTGAAAGCAGTCTTTGTTTCGTGTAAGGTATTGATAAATAGTATTTTACATCTCTTAATCGTTGTTTGTCCTCTTCAAAACTTGCGAATTTGGCGGTGGGTTAGCCTGTGGTAAGAAAAACAGAAAAAATGAAAATTTGAGCAGTTTCTTAGCTTTAAATATTTAGCATTTAAATTTATTAAGGTTTATGATATTGAATTCCAGAAGTTTATATTTTATAAATTTAAAGTATTGATAGCATGCATTTAAGTTTTGAAAGTAAAACTAAATAGATTTACTTAAATAAACAATTTAGTTATATAAACTAAACTAAAAGTATCACAAATATAAATGAATAAATATACATCGTTATTTTTGAATGTGTAAAGCTCTGAAAACCAATTATTTATGTAAATTTATGTACTTGAAAAGCATAAAAACAGATTTCTATTCGTCAAAATTTGCATAAAGTGCTATTTATGCGCCTATTTACATGAAATATTTAGCTAAATACCAGTTTATTGGCATTTTATTATGAACAAAACATTAGTAAATAATTTGGAGTACTAAATACAGATTTATAAATATAAACATGAAAACTCGCACTTAGTAAACTTAGATTTATGAATTTAAAATAGTAAACATAAACTTTATAAATTAAAATTTACTTTAGGTTTCTTGGTTGTTTCAAAAAAAATATTTATCTTTGTAAAATCTTAGAAAAAGTACAAAAATAACACCTATTTGGTATGAAAGATAGAATTAGAAAGATTATGGAGGATCAGCATCTCACCCAGCAAAGCTTCGCTCAGATGACTCAAATCTCCACTCCTACCCTGAGCAACATCCTCACAGGTAAGAGCCGCGCCACGCTCAATACGGTAGAGCTGATCAAGCGTAAGTTTCCACGCATTAGTCTCGACTGGTTGCTCTATGGTGTCGGTCCGATGTATGTTCATGAAGGTGCTGCTCCTGCTCCATCGGATGCAGCCTCGGGAGATAGTTCGGCTGTGCGTCATGAGCCTACGGACATGGCTCTCGATTTCTCGGATGACAATCCTGCTGAAGTTTCTTCGTCCCCTCAGCCGGCTTCTGCAGCCTCTCTGTCGGCTCATTCTCCCTCGCAGGTCTCTTCGGCTTATCCGTCAGGTTCGCTTTTCGATGCACCTATAAGTAATAGTGTAAATAATACACGCAAAAATATAGCCCAAACGGAAGTTAAATATATTGACAAACCGCAACGTAAAATCACAGAGATTCGCATCTTCTATGATGATCAGACATGGGAGTCTTTCGTGCCTAAAAAATAGTCGTTTTCCGCATTCTTTTCATTTGTCAGATTTTTGTTTTGCGTTCCCTATTTTTTTTCGTACCTTTGCATTCGACTTGCTATGGATGCATCATATATGCCAAGGTGGCACCATGAGTGGTGCGGGGTGTCATGAAGGTTGTATGTACATGTATATGCGTGCGATTTTTATAGGTAAAGAATAGAGATCCGTCGTAGGCAAGGACTGAATTCAAAACAAGGCGAACTAAAATTCAAATCCTAAAGATGAAAAAATACATTTTAGACCTCAAGGTGGTTTCGGTGGAACCGTTGAGTGACAAGCACGTGTTAATTAAGTTGACCGACGAAAATCCGCTCCCAGAAATCCTGCCAGGGCAGTTTGTGGAAGTGCGTGTGGACCATTCGCCCGTCACGATGCTTCGTCGTCCCATTTCCGTCAATTTTGTAGACCGTGAACAGAACCAGCTGTGGCTTCTCGTGGCTGTTGTCGGTGACGGCACACGGCAGTTGTCCAAGCTTCAGGAGGGAGATATGCTCAATTGTGTGTTGCCTCTTGGCAATGGTTTCACCATGCCTTCAGCCCCTGGTCAGCGTTATTTGCTGGTGGGCGGTGGCGTAGGCGTGGCTCCGCTGCTCTACTTCGGCAAGCAGTTGAAGTCTCAAGGTGCAGAACCCGTGTTCCTCCTTGGAGCCAGGACGGCTTCCGACTTGCTCGAATTAGACGAGTTTGCCAAGTATGGCAGAGTGTGCGTCACTACCGAGGACGGCAGCGTGGGCGAACAAGGTTTTGTCACCAACCATTCCGTCCTACAATGTGAACATTTCGACATGATCAGCACTTGCGGCCCCAAGCCCATGATGATGAGTGTGGCGCGTTATGCCAAGAAGGCAGACGTGGAGTGCGAGGCTTCGTTGGAGAACAAGATGGCGTGTGGTGTGGGAGCCTGCCTGTGCTGCGTGGAGAAGACCGTGAGAGGCAATCTGTGTGTGTGCAAGGACGGTCCGGTTATCAATGTGAAGAATCTGCTTTGGAATTGAATCTTCTGTTTTTCTGTCAATATTTTATACTGGTTAAAATTTCTTATTTATCCTTTTTTTGTAAGGGAAAATGAATAAAAATATCTGATTTGTTATGGCATCATTAAGCGTAAATATACATCATCTAAGGCTCAAGAATCCTGTTATGACAGCCTCGGGGACTTTCGGTTACGGGCTGGAGTTTGCCGATTTCGTTCCTCTTGACGAGATTGGCGGCATCATCGTGAAGGGAACCACGTTGGAACCTCGCGAGGGCAATGATTATCCACGTATGGCAGAAACACCTCAAGGAATGCTCAACTGCGTGGGCTTGCAGAACAAGGGAGCCAACTATTTCTGCGAGCATATCTATCCGCAAATCAAGGATATCGGCACCAATATGATTGTCAACGTGTCTGGCCATTCGCCGGAAAACTATGCAGCCTGTGCGGCTCGTATTGGCGAATTGGACAAGATACCAGCCATCGAACTCAACATTTCTTGTCCAAACGTGAAAGACGGAGGCATGGCATTCGGTGTGACTTGCGAGGGGGCTGCCCGAGTGGTAAGAACCGTACGCCATGCATACAACAAGACGCTTATCGTCAAGCTGTCGCCAAACGTGACCAATATCGCCGACATTGCCCGTGCCTGCGAGGCAGAGGGAGCCGATGCAGTTTCGCTCATCAACACTCTCATGGGTATGGCTGTAGACATAGAAAAGCGTCAGCCGCTGCTGAGTATTCGTACTGGCGGCTTGAGCGGTCCGTGCGTCAAGCCCATAGCTCTCCGTATGGTGTACGATGTATCTCATGCCGTCAAGATTCCTGTTGTAGGCTTGGGTGGAATCACCACAGCCAAGGATGCCATCGAGTTCCTGATGTGTGGTGCCACGGCGATAGAGATTGGCACGGCCAACTTCCTCGATCCTGCCGTGACAAAGAAGGTGAAGGACGGCATCGACGAATGGCTCGACTCTCACGGTTGCTCTTCCGTCCAGGAGATCATCGGAGCAATCGGGTAGAAGGTGGATAGGGAGTTTTCTCGCGAAAGGGCAAGGATATAATCTGCTGTTCAAGTGATCAAGGTTTGTGTTTTTGCCTTTTTCCTTTTTTTTTCTTCTCTTTTCGTCTTCATCTTCACCTTCATCTGTCTTCGTCTTTCCATTGGGACTTTATACCTCTGAATAACTCTATTTTTTACTCGTTATAGATCCAAAATGCCGAAGTGGAAGAAGAAAGCAAAATCTGAAACATTTTCTTAAGGAAATGGGTGGGCGTTCCGAAATAAATTTGTATCTTTGCATGCGCTTAGAAGCATTTAAACAATAACGTTATAATTTTTTATGAACTTTACACTATTTATCACCGTTTTGCTGACGGCTGTAACCTTGGTGGTGGCTGCTTACGTCATCGCTAAGCTTATCGGTCCGCGTTCATACAATCCGGTTAAGGGTGAACCTTTCGAGTGTGGTATTCCGACTCGTGGCAGCTCCTGGTTGCCATCCCACATCGGCTACTATCTCTTCGCCATCCTTTTCTTGATGTTTGACATAGAGACCGTGCTGCTTTACCCATGGGCAGTCGTAGTTAAGCAGTTTGGACCTATGGCTCTCGTGAGCATCGGGTTCTTCTTGTTGGTATTGGTATTTGGCCTGGCTTACGCTTGGCGGAAAGGAGCATTGGAATGGAAGTAAACAAAAGAGCCTCTATCAAGAGTATTCCTTACGACGAGTTTAAGGACAATGACACTCTCGAGAAGATTGCGCAAGAGCTCAACGAGGGTGGTGCCAATGTGGTAGTTGGTTCGCTCGACGCCGCCATCAATTGGGGACGTAGTAACTCTCTCTGGTCTCTCACTTTCGGTACCTCTTGCTGTGGTATCGAGTTCATGGCTGTAGGTTGTGCGCGCTACGACTTCTCTCGTTTCGGTTTCGAGGTAACACGTAACTCTCCACGCCAGGCCGACTTGATCATGTGCGCTGGTACTATCACCAATAAGATGGCACCTGTGTTCAAGCGTTTGTATGATGAAATGGCTGAGCCTAAGTATGTGGTGGCTGTCGGTGGATGTACCATTTCGGGTGGTCCTTTCAAGAAGAGCTACAACGTAGTGAGAGGCATCAGCGAGTTGGTGCCTGTGGATGTCTATATCCCAGGGTGCCCTCCACGTCCTGAGGCTATCCTTTACGGTATGATGCAGTTGCAACGTAAGGTAAAGGTCGAGAAGTTCTTTGGTGGTGCCAACCACAAGATGAACGCCGAGGAGAAGGAGTTGAGTATGAGCAAGGGTGGTCTTCATGGCTTGAGCAATGAGAACCTTTCTGATACAGAGAAACTCGGACACAAGGAACCTATCATCGTAACAGAAGTGCCTGAGGACTTCGACCCTCAGAAAGGTCTAACTGATTAATATAATAAGGTATAAGAACATGAAACTGAATAATATTGAATTGAGTTTTGACAATTTCGCCGCTGAGATGGCGAAGTTGAAGAACGAGAAGCATTTCGACTACCTTGTTACCATCATCGGTGAGGACTTCGGTGAGGAAGGTCTCGGATGTATCTACATTCTGGAGAACACTCAGAACAACGAGCGCCAGTCCGTGAAGACCATCGCCAAGAAAGTGGATGGCTCTGATGTAATCCCTACAGTAGTGAACCTCTGGAAGGTAGCTGACTTGTTGGAGCGTGAAGTATTCGATTTCGTCGGCATCAAGTTCTTGGGACACCCGGACATGCGCCGTCTCTTCCTCCGCACCGACTTCAAAGGCTACCCATTGCGCAAGGACTTCGACATGAGCCCTGAGGCCAACAAGTTCCCTTGCACCGACGAGCCTGAGGATGATTTCACCGTGGAATACACCTTGAGCGAGGATGGTCACTTGGTAGCAACCCAGAAGCGTCGTTTCGACGATGATGACTATGTAGTCAACATCGGTCCTAACCACCCATCTACCCACGGTGTGCTCCGCCTCCAGACCGTTCTCGACGGCGAGACCGTGAAGCGCATCTATCCACACCTCGGTTATATCCACCGTGGTATCGAGAAGATGTGGGAGGGTATGACTTATCCTCAGACCTTGGCTTTGACCGACCGTCTGAACTACCTCTCAGCCATGATGCACCGCCACGCACTCGTAGGCGTCATCGAGGAGGGTATGGGTATCGAACTTTCCGATCGCATCCACTACATCCGTACCATCATGGACGAGCTTCAGCGTATCGACTCCCACTTGCTCTACCTCGGTTGTACCGCACAGGACTTGGGTGCCCTCACAGCATTCCTCTACTGCATGCGCGACCGTGAGCACGTATTGAACGTGATGGAGGAGACCACAGGTGGTCGCTTGATTCAGAACTACTACCGCATCGGTGGTTGCCAGGCTGACATCGACCCTAACTTCGTGCAGAACGTGAAGACCCTCTGCAAGTATCTCCGTCCGATGATTCAGGAGTACCTCGACGTATTCGGCGACAACGTGATTACTCACAACCGCTTGGAAGGTGTAGGTCCGATGAACTTGGAGGATTGTATCAACTATGCAGTGACGGGTCCTGCCGGTCGTGCGTCTGGTTGGAAGAACGATACTCGTAAGCGTCATCCATACGATATGTATGACAAGGTGGAGTGGAAGGAAATCACCATGACAGGCTGCGACAGTATGGATCGTTACTACTGCCACATCCAGGAGTTGTACCAGAGTCTCGACATCATCGAGCAGCTCATCGACAACATCCCAGCTGGTGACTTCTACATCAAGCAGAAGCCAATCATCAAGGTTCCGGAGGGACAGTGGTACTTCTCTGTTGAGGGAGCCAGCGGTGAGTTTGGTGTCTATCTCGACAGCAAGGGCGACAAGAGTCCTTACCGTATGAAGATGCGTCCGATGGGCTTGTCTTTGACAGGTGCGCTCGACCCAATGCTTCGCGGTCAGAAGATTGCCGACCTCATCACAACGGGTGCTGCCATCGACTTCGTCATCCCAGACATCGACCGTTAATATATATAATAAGGTATAAACATTCTCAATAACATAAGAAATGTTTGATTTCAGTATAGTAACAACATTCATCGACAATCTCCTTCGCCAGACATTGGGCTTGGGTGATTTCTTGTCGATTTTGATAGAGTGCGTGCTCGTCGGTGTCTGCATTTTGACTGCTTACGCTTTGATTGCTATCGTACTTATCTTTATGGAGCGTAAGGTGTGTGCCTACTTCCAGTGCCGTCTTGGCCCTATGCGTGTAGGTCCTTGGGGTATCTTTCAGGTGTTCGCCGACGTGCTCAAGATGTTGATCAAGGAAATCTTCGCTGTGGATAGAGCCGACAAGTTGCTCTACTACATGGCACCTTTCCTCGTGATCATTGCCTCTGTGGGTACTTTCTCGTTCCTTCCTTGGAACAAGGGTGCGCATATCCTCGACTTCAACGTGGGCGTGTTCCTCATCACAGCCGTTAGCTCTATCGGCGTGCTGGGTATCTTCCTCGCTGGTTGGGCTTCCAACAACAAGTACTCTGTGGTATCTGCCATGCGTGGTGCCGTACAGATGATCTCTTACGAGATGTCACTCGGCTTGTGCTTGGTTTCTGCTGTCGTGCTCACCGGTACCATGCAGATGAGCGGTATCGTGGAGGCACAGAACCACGCTTGGGGCTGCCTCTTGATTCAGGGTCATATCCCAGCCATCTTGGCTTTCTTGGTATTCCTCGTAGCAGGTAACGCCGAGGCAAACCGTGGTCCTTTCGACTTGGCGGAGGCTGAGAGTGAGTTGACCGCAGGTTACCACACCGAATATTCTGGTATGGGCTTCGGTTTCTACTACTTGGCTGAGTACCTCAACCTCTTCGTAATCTCTGGTATCGCCACAGCCGTATTCCTCGGTGGTTGGGCTCCTGTCCAGATTGGTGTGGATGCCTTCGACACCGTGATGGGCTACATCCCAGGTATCGTATGGTTCATGGGCAAGACCTTCGCAGTGGTATGGCTCTTGATGTGGGTACGTTGGACCTTCCCTCGTCTCCGTATCGACCAGATTCTGAAGTTGGAGTGGAAGTATCTGATGCCATTGTCATTGGTTATCTTGATCTTGATGACCGTATGCGTATCAATGGGTTGGACCATCGCTTAATCCACAGATCATAAACAGTACACATTATTATAATAATAAGAAAGTATGTCTAACAATTCATATTTCGGCGGTATTGCCGAGGGCTTGAAGACCCTCGCCATCGGTATGAAGACTACCATGAAGGAGTACTTCACACCTAAGAGCACTGAGCAATACCCTGAGAACCGCAAGACTACACTCCACATTTCTCCACGATTCCGTGGTCGCTTGGTCTTCGTTCGCGATGAGAACGAGGCTTACAAGTGTGTGGGCTGTACATTGTGTGAGAAGTCATGCCCTAACGACACCATCAAGATTCAGACCGAGATGGTGGTCGATGAGGAGACTGGCAAGAAGAAGCGTCGCTTGGTCGATTATCAGTACGACCTCGGCGACTGCATGTTCTGCGAGCTCTGCGTCAACGCATGTAACTTCGGTGCAATCAAGTTTGTCAACGATTTCGAGAACGCTGTGTTCGACCGCAACAAGTTGGTGATGCACCTCGACAAGGAGGTATATAAGGGCGGAAGCCTTCCTAATATCATCGACGGTGGCGCACCGCTCGAAATCGGTAAGTTTAACACCAAGACTAAGTAAGGAGGACATTAGACAATGATAACAGCATATTTATTCATGTTCGTCATCTTGGCTGTAGTCATCCTTGGCTCAGCCATCATGTGCGTAGCTACCAAGCGCATCATGCGTGCGGCAACATTCCTGTTGTTCGTGCTCTTCGGTATCGCTGGCATGTACTTCTTGCTCGACTACACCTATCTGGGTGCCGCTCAGATCAGTGTCTATGCAGGTGGTATCACCATGCTCTATGTTTTCGCCATTCAGTTGGTGTCAAAGCGTACCCTCCAGGGTCTCTTGGAGCACGTGAAAGGTAGCAAGGTCATCAGTCGCGCCCTCGTTTGTCTCGTCGGTTTCGTCATGTTGACCGTTATCGTTCTCAAGAACCATTTCATTGACATGGCTGCTTCTGTAGCCGACACCGAGGTGCCTATGGACCAGGTTGGCCAGGCACTCGTAGGTGCTGACAAGTATGGCTACGTATTGCCATTCGAGTTTATCTCGGTCTTTTTGTTGGCATGTATCATCGGTGGTATCTTAATCGCAAGAAAGGAGGATAAGAAATGATTCCAGTACAATGTTTCTTCGTGCTCTCAGC
>ERZ808240.3830-NODE-3830-length-14110-cov-3.803486_pt1 | contig 14110 bp, 13 predicted proteins | sample MGYA00521084_ERZ808240 | MGnify/ENA primary metagenome ERZ808240 (study PRJEB31516, sample SAMN03275571) | gut metagenome | biome: mammalia-associated habitat; material: feces | host: Papio cynocephalus | place: Kenya | collected 2012-08-06 ... | reverse complement strand
AAGGTCACGACCGACACCGGCACGCGCCGAATTGCCCGTGCGGCGTTCGACTATGCCCGCCGCAGCGGCAAAACGCGGGTGACCGTCGTCACGAAGGCGAACATACTCAAAAAGACCGACGGCAAATTTACCGCCGTCTGCCACGAGGTGGCCGCCGACTATCCGGAGATCACCGTCGATGATTACTATATCGACATCATGGCGGCCAATCTCGTCAACGAGCGGGTGCGCGGGCAGTTTCAGGTGCTGCTGCTTCCGAATCTGTACGGCGACATCATAACCGACGAGGCCGCGCAGCTGCAGGGCGGCGTCGGCACGGCGGGAAGCGCCAATATCGGAGACCGCTACGCCATGTTTGAAGCGATCCACGGCTCGGCTCCGCGCATGATAGAGCGCGGCATGGGCGACTATGCCAACCCCCGGAGCATTCTGTGCGCAGAGGCAATGCTGCTGCGGCACATCGGCCGCACGGCTGCGGCGGATAAGCTTGAGGCGGCGCTCGAGGCATGCCCTGTCGTAATTACCGGCCAACCGGACGGTGCGACCTGCGCCGACTTCGGCGACGGGGTACTGAAGCTGATTTGAAAATAAAAAGAAGGGCGCATGACCTGCGCCCCGAAGATTAAAAAACCAAGAATTAAGTTGTAGCTGTAACAGAATGAGCCCGGCGCTGTGCCGGGCTCATTCTCTTGATTTTATGGGTATCCGTTCATGATCGCAGCAGAGCACGTGGCTCGCCGCAATTTTTGCACCGATATCGCACAACTCCGCGTTGCGCGAAACGCTGCGGTTTATGCCGGTGCTTCGAACCGGGCGACCGCAATAAGCGTATCCGCAGCTGCGTCCGTTCGCCTATAAAACTAATTTTTGAGGCTCTGGAGGGGGGCGGGGATGCGGCCGCCGCGGGCTATAAAGCCCGCGCTCTGCGCTCTGTGCACGGGCATAACGGGAGCCGAGCCGAGAAGACCGCCCATCTCGACCACATCGCCGACATCCTTGCCCTCGACGGGGATGATGCGAACGGCGGTGGTCTTGCCGTTTACCATGCCTATGGCCGCCTCGTCGGCAATGATCGCGGATATCGTCTCGGCGCTCGTATCGCCGGGGACGGCGATCATGTCGAGCCCGACCGAGCACACGCAGGTCATGGCTTCGAGCTTGTCTATCGTAAGCGTGCCGCTCTCGGCGGCGGCTATCATGCCCTCATCCTCGGACACGGGAATGAACGCTCCCGACAGTCCGCCGACGTGGCCGGAGGCCATGATGCCGCCCTTTTTCACGGCGTCGTTTAAAAGTGCGAGCGCGGCTGTCGTGCCGTGCGTTCCGCAGGTCTCAAGCCCCATTTCCTCAAGTATACGTGCGACGCTGTCGCCCACGGCGGGGGTCGGCGCAAGCGAGAGGTCAACGATGCCGAAGGGCACATCGAGTCTGTGGGAGGCCTCGGCAGCGACCATCTGACCCATGCGCGTTATCTGGAACGCCGTCTTTTTTATTGTCTCGGCTACGACGTCAAACGGCGCGCCCTTGCATTTTTGCAGCGCGTGGTACACGACGCCGGGGCCTGACACGCCGACATTAATGACGCTGTCGGCCTCGCCCACGCCGTGGAACGCGCCGGCCATGAAGGGGTTATCCTCCACTGCGTTGCAGAAAACGACGAGCTTTGCGCAGCCGAGCCCGTCGGTATCGCGGGTAAGGTGCGCTGTCTCTTTGATTATTCTGCCCATTTTGGCGACGGCGTCCATGTTGATGCCGGCGCGAGTGGAGCCGATGTTCACGCTCGAGCAGACGAGCTCGGTCTGCGCCATCGCCTGAGGTATCGCGCGCAGAAGCAGCTCGTCGCCCTTGGCAAAGCCCTTGTGCACGAGCGCGGAGTAGCCGCCGATGAAGTTTACGCCGCAGGTCTTCGCCGCACGGTCGAGCGTCAGCGCAAAGGGAACATAGTCCCCGGTCTCGCAGCTTCCCGCAACGAGCGCAATGGGCGTGACGGAGATGCGCTTGTTGACGATGGGTATGCCGAACTCGCTCTCGATATCCTCGCCGGTTTTAACGAGCTTTTCGGCGCGGCGGCAGATCTTATCGTATATTTTTTCGCAGCAGCGCCCGGGATCCTCGCTCACGCAGTCGAGCAGCGATATGCCCATGGTGATCGTGCGGATATCGAGGTGCTGCTTGTCGATCATGTCTATGGTGTCGAAAATGTTGTTAAGGCTCAGCATGGCGGCACCTCACAGCTTGTGCATCGCATCGAAAATATCCTCACGCTGGATGCGGATCGACAGGCCGCGCCCCTCGCCGTAGGTTTTCAGCACGCTTTGCAGGCTTGCAAACGGCTCGTCGCAAAGCGCAAGGTCTACGACCATCATCATCGTGAAGTAGCCCTCCATGATGGTCTGGCTTATATCCAGAACGTTTATGCCGTGGTCTGCAAGCGTGTTGCACACGCCCGCGATTATGCCGACCTGATCCTTGCCGACAACCGTAACTATAGCTTTCATATTTCTTCACTCCATTGCTGTGTTAGTTAAATTATTATATCCGATTATCGGTCGGCTTTCAAGCGTTTGAACGGCCGCCGTGCTCATGCGCGCAGTCTGCGCTGCCCTCGCCGCGGAGCATCTCAAGCCCGTGGCCGATGGCATCAATGACGGCGGCAAGGTTCTCCTTCGCCGCTTTTTCGCTGCCGGGCAGGTTTATTATAAGCGTTCTGCCCCGAATACCGGCCTCTGAGCGCGACAGGCAGCCGCGCGGCGTAATGCGCATGCTCTCGGCGCGCATGGCCTCCGGTATGCCGGGGGTGCGCCGCTGTATGACCTCAAGCGTCGCCTCGGGCGTGATATCACGCGGCGAAAAGCCGGTGCCTCCGGTGGTCAGAACAAGATCCGGCTTAAGCTCGTCGGCACAGCGCACAAGCTCGGCCTTTATTCTGTCCTTCTCATCCGGAACGATGCAGGTATGGCAGACAAAAAAGCCTCTGCCCTCCAGAACCGCGCACAGCACAGGGCCGCTCGTATCGACTCTTTCGCCCGCAGAGCATTTGTCGCTGACCGTTATGACAGCCGCGGAGTAATTCATGCTTTCTCCTCCATTCTTCAAAAAACCGTGCCGCCCGCTTTTCGCGGCGGCAATATCCTACGCCCCGTACAGCTCGATGAATCGTTTCGTTTCCTCAAAACGGGGCGAGCTTATAATTTCATCGGTCGGGCCGCGCTCAACGAGCCTGCCGGAGTCAAAAAACAGAGCCTCATCCGTAAGCCTCTCGGCCTGACGCAGACTGTGAGTCACAACAATGAGCGTGCAGCCGGTCTTTTCTCTGTATCGGGCAAGCAGCCGCTCGGCGAGGACCGCCGACTCCATGTCCATTGCCGCGGTCGGCTCATCGACGATAAGAAGCTCATAGTCTCTCATAAGAAGCCTTGCAAGCGCCATGCGCGCCGTCTCGCCGCCGGATAGCCTGTGCGCCGGACTTCCGGCAAGATGCTCTATGGCAAGAAAGCTCATAAGTTCCCGTGCGCGCTCGGGCTCATTTGCGTTTATAAGAAGATTGTTTTTCGTGCTCATGCGGAAGGCAAAGCACTTTTGAGGCATGTATCCGGTTCTGAGCCCGAGCCCGACGTCCTTTTTGCCGTCGGTTTTTTCAACTCCGGCAAGGATCTTGGCCAGTGTCGATTTGCCGCTGCCGTTTGCGCCTATCACGGCGTAAGCGCCGCCCGCTTTGAGCTCCGTTTCAGGCATGTCGAGGACGCGTCTTGCGCCGTAGGTCTTTGTGAAAGCCCGTATCTTCACTTGCTCAGCCTCCTTTGCAGCAGGGACAAAGCTATATTCACGGCAAACGACAGCGCAAGCAGGATAATGCCAAGCGCGATGCCCTTTGAAAAGTTGCCCTTGTTCGTATATTCCATGATCGCCGTCGTCATAACGTTCGTTTTCCAGGCGATCGCACCGCCGACCATGGCGACCGCGCCTACTTCGGCAATGGCTCTTGCAAAGGCGAGCAGATAGGCAGAGAACACCTGATATACGCACTCGTTGAGAAGCAGCGCAAACGTTTTGCCGCCGCTAAGTCCGAGGCCGCGTGCCGTCTCGCGCACGGCGGGCGCGACCGACGAGGCGTAGGTCTCCATATTCCCCGCGACTATCGGCGTTATCAGCACGACCTGCGCGAGCACCATTATCTCGACCGTAAACAGAAGCTGCGCGCTCCGAAACGGCCCGACGCCGGAGAAAAACAGATAAAATATAAGTCCGCACACAACGGGCGGCATGCCCATAAGCGTTCGGTTTATTACGATAAGCAGCCCGCGCCCTCTGAATTTCACGGCGCCCAGCAGCAGTCCGAGCGGCACACCCAGAAGCAGCGCTATAATAGAGCTCGACAGGCTCATCCTTGCCGTTACGCCGAGGATATTCAAAAGCTCCGCGTCGCCTGACAGTATCAATTCAATTGCCTTTTCAAAAGCGGTCTGCATATTTTCCCCCAATGAAAAAAATCGGGTCTGCCGTAAATCATCTTACAACAGACCCGATAAGAATGTCAATCAGTCCATAACGCCGTTGTTTGCAACGAAGGTGAGGAAGGTCGCCTTGTCGGTCAGGATGTAGGCGTGCATCTGCTCTGCCATGACGAGGCAGGCGCCCATGCCGGCGTTTGCAGAGATGTACCAGTCGGTGTAATCGGCAAAGCTCTCGGGCTCTGCGCTTATGCCCAGAGATTCGGGCCAGAGCGAGAGCTCCTTGGTGTGCGTTCCGGAATTGTCGCCGCGGGAGATGAATTTATACTTGCCGTCGGCTATCTTCGCAAACGCGTCAAGTACGCTGTCGCAGTCCTTAACGCCCGCGGGATCGTCGGACGGGCCGCACAGCACGAAGTAGTTGTACATAAAGCACAGGCGCTCGGAGTCAAAGCCGGGCAGAGCGTAGGAAAAGCCCTCGCTGACGAAAGCCTCCTCCTGCTTCTTCGAGTGGACGAGGATGAGATCGGCGTTGCCGTATTTTGCGGCGGCTATAGCCTTGCCCGTGCCGGCGGACTGCACCTCGACCTTGTAGCCGTAATCCTTCTCAAAGACGGGGAGCAGATAGTCCAGAAGACCCGAGTCGTTAACAGAAGTAGTCGTGGAAAGGCGGATGACCCTGGTTTCGTCGTTCGCGGCGGCTATCTTGCCGTCGTATTTGGGCGCATCGTCCTTGAGGTAGAACAGCTTATCACCGTATTCCTCGACGCCGTAGTCTGCTATGAGCTCCGACGCCTCGGACAGCATCCACTCGATGAGCGCCTGAGCGCCGGCAGTGTTTATCTTTACGCCGGACACTGCGTTTCCGTCGGCGTCGGTGAAGGGTGCGTCGGGGTTGACCGCAAGCAGCGAGTAGTTGTTTATCATGTTTTCATCCTCTTCCATGAGGATGCAGGTGTCGACCTTCGATACGCTTTCGGTCGCCGCGGGCGTTTCGCTTGCCTCCGGCTTATCCGCGCTGTTGCATGCGCACAGCGAGAAAACCATCAGCAGAGCCAACAGCAGGGTGATAAATCTTTTCATTCGTTTTCCTCTCTTTCACTTATTGAATGTATTAAACGTAAAAAAATAAAGCCTCTCCAAAGCTGCCGCTCCGCAGAGGCAAACGCCCTGCGGTCAATGCAGTCCTTGGAAAGAGGCTCGTCCACCGCTTTCAAAGTATTTGTAAATATTGTACCATATGCAAAGAACCATTGCAACAAAAAAGTTGCCGGAGCACATGCTCCGGCAACTCAGACTGTCAAAAAACCTATGCTGCTGAGCTAAACAACAGAGCAGCGGGGGAGCTCGAGGGGGCAAGACCCGCCTCGAATTTGATCTGCCGCCACATAAAAAGCCTTGTTTTTCAAGGCTTTTTGCGAAGCGCCATTTTGAAGAGTTTCAAAATGGCTGGCGGCATTGGCGCGGTCAAAGACGCCACATTTTTTGTGAAAATAGATTTTCACGAAAAATCTCGCCGCGCTCGTCAGAAATCCTGATTTGCGCTTCTGAGCAGGGCGGCAAGACCGATCCGCTTTTCGGGCTTTTCGATGTATTCCGGCCAAAGGTTTGCGAGGTTTTCCCTGCCGTCCGGGTCAAGCTGCGGTATCATCTTGATCGCGTCTATCGGACAGCGGACAAAGCATTTTTCGCAGCCGATGCAGCGCTCCGCGCCCTTGAGATACGCGTGGGTGTGTATATCCCCGTGCTTTGCCGGACCTGTCAGTTCGAGCGCATTCATGGGGCACTCCTCAATGCAAAGCGAGCAGCCGCTGCATTTATCCGGATCGATAAACGGCATGCCCCATTTTTCCCAGCCCTTATACGGGCTGAAGCTGCCGTCGGGCGCTTTTATCGCATTTTTCTCGCAGAAGCACGAGCACAGGCGGCACGAAACGCAGTACTCGGCGTCGATGCTGTTCTTTTCGGCCTTTGCGTCATGGGATATCGCATTTGTCGGGCACACGCTCGAGCATGCGTCGCAGCCGCTGCACAGCTGCCTGTCTATCACATACGCCATGGCTCAGCCCCCCGCAACGGCGGGAACAAGATGGATAACATCGCCGTCGTTGAGCCTTGTTCCCGGACTTATCTGTCTGCCGCTGCGCGACAGTATGCAGCCCTTAACGTCCTTTATCGTGAGCGTCGTGTCGGGATCGCGCCGCTTTACCTCCTCCATGATGATGGGGTAAAGCTCCCTTGCGCATTTAACGTCGGCCTGAAGCTCCTTAAGGCCGCTGTCAAGGCGGAAGGTGCCGAATATTTTGACTGTTATCATACCGCGTCCTCCATCTTCTCGTCCGTTATTTCGAGCCTGCGCAGCTTGTTTTCATCCGGCAGACCGTCGCTGCCCCAGCCGCGGGCACGGTAATAGGTCTTCTTCATCTGCTCGAGCGGTACCTTCGTCTTCGGGTTCTTCGGATCCTGCGGAACATCTGTCAGGCGCTTGGGGAGCTTATCGCAGTCCGCGTTCACGCCGAACTTTGCGTTCACCGCGCGCTCGACATTGTAGCTGCGCTCGCCGATGCGGATATATTTGCCGAGATCCATTTTCATTCCGACAGCGTACCGCAGCTCGTATGTATGCGGCAGCAGCGGAAGATTGAAGCGTATTGCGCGCGGGAATTTGTTTATGAGCCTCACCGCGGGGCCTATGTAGGGCATGACGGCGTTTACCGTGCGCGTTATGAAGCTGTTAGGCCCCGTCAGCAGAAAGCTCGGAAACAGAGCGTAGGATGTAAACAGGCACTGCCCGCCCGAGGAGACCGATTCCATGAGATCCTGCATGAGCACGCACAGATCGGCCTTCGCGTGCGGAGTCTGGCTGTTCATGTTAAGACCAAGTCCCTCGAGTATGACGAGATAGCCGCCGTTGAGGTGGCAGCCGCCGCGGTTGGACACCGCGTAGCCCAATCCCTGGCCGACCGCCCTGCGCGGCTCGTATGCCGCAAGCTCCAGCCCCTTTGACTGGATGGCAAAGTCCTTGCCGCCGTATTTACTGCTCAGCGTGCGCGTTCCCTCGGCAAGCTCGTTTCCTATGCCCTGTCTGTTTGCTATGCTGCGGAAAACAGCGCTCAGGTTCTTCGTGTTCCCGAATTTCAGGCCGTTTTTCCACAGCCCCTTTTCGTTTGCCTCCATCGCCCAGGCAATGGTGCTCGCGCAGGATATGGTGTCCATTCCCAGCTCGTCGAGCTCGTAGTTCCACTTGCATATGAGCCTGAGGTCGTTGTTCATGATGCCGCCGCCGAGAAGCCCCAGCGTTTCAAGCTCGGGACCCTTCACCTCGTGATCGCCCACCTTCACGGTGCGCGCACACTTCATCGGGCAGGACAGGCAGCCCTTGTTTACTATGTTTATATCCTCGGCCAGCGTTTCGCCGTTGACGAGCTCAAAGTCCTCGTACTGACCCTTTTCGTAGTTGCGCGTTGACAGAAGTCCGCGCATCTGCATCGTCGTTACAAGCCCCGCCGTACCCATTTTGGGCAGCTGATTTCCCGTAAGCGGATGCTTTTTTAAGGTCTCGACCCATTTTTCGTGGTGACTTTCGGTCTTTTCCGGATCGAATATCCTGACCTCGTGCGTACCCGAGACGGCTATGCCCTTGAGGTTTTTCGAGCCGAACACGCAGCCGACGCCCGCGCGCCCCGCGGCACGCTCGTTGCTGAACACGGATGCGTACTTGACGAGATTTTCGCCGGCAGGGCCTATGACGACCTTGCCGCACTTGACTTCGCAGCCGCGCTCCTCATCGAGCTTTTCCTGAATGCTCTCCTGAGTTTTCGTCGTGTAAAAGCCCTTCATATCCTCGGCATCGTGGAATTTTATCTTATCGTTATGTATCTCTATCCACGTCAGCTTCTCGCATTTGCCGCAAAGGATCAGCGCATCGAAGCCGGCCTTTTTCAGATAGTGGCCGAAATTGCCGCCGCAGTTCGAGGAGGTAGTTATCCCCGTCTGCGGAGAGAGCGTCGATATGTTGAAGCGGCTTGAGCTCGGCGCGCCCGTGCCGGTGAGAGGCCCTGTAGATATGACGATGATGTTTTCCGGGCCGAGAGGCTTTTCCTCGCCGGTAAAATTATCGTACATTATCTTTGACGCCATCGCCTTGCCGCCGAGATAAAGCTCGCGGTCTCTGTCCGTCCACGGATACTCGGACACCTTTCGCGTGCCGAGGTCAAGCCTGATGATCTTTCCCATGTAGCCGCAATAGTTTGTCATTATGCTCCTCCCCTCAACTGTATATAATTATACATATATATTATAAAATACTGGCTGCCTGTAAAAAAGTCCGAGTTTGCCGAGGCTTATTCCCGGCAGGAATAAGCACAGCGGAAAAACATGCGCCTTAAGAGTGCGTTTTATGCCGTTTTTCTTGAAAAACAGCGCAACATCAGGTAAAATATCGTAAAAGCCGCGTTGAAGCGGCTTTGCCAAAGCAAAAATAATTATCCTGTTTGGAATAAGCAAATTATGAACACAACACAAATTCGCCAATTCACGACCGTCGCGCGGCTCGAAAGCATGTCGCGTGCGGCGCAGATGCTGCACGTCACGCAGTCGGCTCTGTCAAAAAGCGTGGCTCAGCTCGAGCGCGAGCTTGGCACGGCGCTGTTTGACCGCAGCGGGAAGCGGCTTCGACTCAACGCCTCTGGCGAGCGATTTCTCGAATGCTGCGAAAAAATGCTGCGCGAGCTCGACTCGGCGCAGGCGGATCTGCGCATGCTGACAAGCGGTCACGACCACCGTCTGAACATCGGCTCCGTCGGCTCGGGAGAGAAACTTCTCGGCTGCCTTGCGGAGTTTTCACGGCGGCACCCGGAGGCGGAGCTCAACCTGCAGTGCGAGCTTGACGGCAGCGAGCTTCCGGATATATCGCGCTTTGACGCGCTCGTGTATCCCGACAACATAAAATATCGCAAATTCAGCGGCTATCCGCTGTATGAGGATCGGTATTTTGCTGCCGTTCCGGCAGGGCATGCGCTGTGCGCCCGCGCCGCCGTGAGCCTCGGGCAGCTTGAGGGGGAGAGCTTGGTGTTCCTCCGCCGCGGAGACAGCGTCGAATACCCGTTCAATGCCTGCGCAGCGCTCAACATACGCCCCGGAAAGAGCAGCTTTGCCGATACCCGGCAGGCTCACCGCGCGCTCATCGCAGCAGGCACGGCCGTCGGCTTTGTTCCCGCGTCGGAGAGGGACGAGTACCTGCGCGACGACGGCATAAGGCTGCTCCCCGTCATGGACAGGAACTTCCGCCAAACGTTCTGCATCTGCTTTCGCCGTGAAAAATACCTTTCCGAGCTCGGAAAGGTATTCAGAGACTTTGCCGTCGAATATTTCGAGATTTTTAAAGCTCTATGATCTGCTGCTGCATGGTCAGAAGGTCGGCCGTAAGCAGCTTCCCGAAAAGCTCGCAGGGTCTGCCCAGCAGAAGTGAGGATGCCTGAGCGCACTGCACCGCGGCGCAGCATGCCGGGGTAAACGGCAGCACGGTGCTTCCCTCGGGCTCTGAGGCGTTTGCATATATCCTTGAAAGCATCCCGCTTCCGGGCGGCACGACGGCGGCCTGCATCGACCAGCCGCGCACCGCGCCGTGCACGAGCGCTATCCCCTCGGCGGCGCAGGCATTCTCAAGCGCGAGCCGCGCCTGTATGCTGTCAAGAGCGTCGAAAGCAAGGTCGCTTCCGCGTATAAGCTCCGCTGCGTTTTCGCTTCCGAGCCTGACCGTCAGCGCGTTGAAGCGCATGTCCGGCGCGATGAGCGCCATGCGCTTTTTGAGCGTTATCGCCTTGCTTTCTCCGAGCGAGGCCGTGTCGGCTCCGAGCTGGCGGTTCATATTCGAGACGTCGAAAGCGTCGGGGTCGGCGGCCGTTATCCCGCCGATGCCGAGGCGGGCCATGTATTCGGCGATCCATCCGCCGAGCCCGCCGCAGCCTGCGATGAATATTTTCCTGCCGAGCAGCATGCGCTGCTCGGCTTGGCTTATTGCTGGCATGTTTCTTGAAAGACGCTCGTATTCAAGGCTCATACGCCGTCCTCCCGCATGTAATCAATGAGCTCGCCGGGCGAGCTGAGCGTATATCCGCCCATTTCGGAAAGCCGCTGTGCAAATTCCGCGCTTCTGAGTATGCTCAAAAGCCTGCGCACAGGCGCTGTATCCCATGCGTCCTTTGATACGATAAGATCATATTCCTCCGTGCACACGGGCAGAAAATCCAGATCGTACAGCTTTGCCGCGGAATATATGCCCATTCCGGCGTCGGCCGAGCCCGAGGCTATCTGCGCGGCAACGGAGGTGTGCGTAAGCTCCTCGCGGTCGTAGCCGTATATGCTGTCGGTCGATATGCCGTTTTTCGCGCACAGGCAGTCGGCAAGTATTCTCGTGCCCGAGCCCTTCTGGCGGTTGACGTACCGGACGCCCTTGCGGGCGATGCCGCCGAAATTGCCGATGTGCAGCGGATCGCCCTTTGCGACCATAAGTCCCTGAAGCCTGCCGACGCATCTTACGAGATATGCGCCGCCATTGGGAAAATACTTTCGCATAAAGCTGAGGTTATATTCGCCGCTTTGCGTATCGAGCAGGTGGCAGCCGGCAATATGCGCTTCGCCGCGCTTTATCGCCATGATGCCGCCCATGGAGCCGACGTGCGTCGAGCTCAGGCTCATGCCGTGGTCTGCGCGATGGAGCATATCCGCGAGCTCGTCTATGAGCGGATCGTGGCTTCCCATGACGACTATGCTGTTTTTGAGCCGCCGCTCATCCGTCAGGAGGCGGACATTGACCGTCTGTCCGCGCTCAAAGCCCTCGGCCTCCTGCGGTATCTCCATTATTCCGTCGGCCTTCATGAACGAGGACACGACCCCGCTGCCCCTCGGCAGCGGCGAGGCCATGAGCCTTCCGCCGACACAGCCCATACGCACGCGGACATATTCGCGGTATTTAAGCCCCGACACCACGGGGCGCGTGAGTGTCGCTTTAACATAGCGCCTTTCGTCCGCCGCAGAGCCTGTGAGCATGTCAACGAGCGGCTTTAGCAGCTCCTCAAGCACGATAATGCCCGAGACCGGGTAGCCCGGAACGCCGAGCACGGGCTTTGCTCCGCACACGCCCAGTATCGCCGGCTTTCCCGGCTTTATGGCGATGCCGTGATACAGCACCCGGCCGAGCTCGGCTATGACCGAGGCCGAATAGTCCTCGCGCCCGGCAGAAGAGCCGGCGTTCAGAAGCACCATATCGCACTCGCCGACGGCGCGGCCGACCGCGCTTTTTATTTTTTCGTAATCGTCCGGAACGATGGGAAAAACCACGGGCTGCGCGCCCCACTCGCCGAGCATCGCCGAGAAGATCGAGGAGTTAAACTCCATTATATCGCCCGGCTTCGGATCGGCGCACGGCGGAACGATCTCGTCCCCCGTGGGTATTATCGCGATGCGGGGCTTTTTAAAGACCTCGACGCTCAGAACGCCTCCTGCAATGAGCGCGCCGACCGCCGCGGGAGTTATCTTTGCGTATGACGGGAGTATCATCTCTCCGGCGCATATGTCCTCGCCTATCTGCCGGACGTTTTTCCACGGTGCGGCGGGGGAGCGGATCGTGACGCTGCCGTCGGGATTGTGCACAAGCTCCTCGACCATTATGACCGCGTCGCAGCCGTCGGGCAAGGGATCGCCCGTATCGACAACGGTAAAGCTGTCCGTGCCGAGCGTTACCGGGGTCGTGTCCGTTGCGCCGAAGCTGTCCTTTGCCGCAAGGGCTATCCCGTCCATGGCGCAGGCGGCGTAATGCGGCGCGCATATGGCGGCGTAAACAGCGCTTGCCGTTACCCTGCCGCAGGCGTCCTTGACCGGTACGCTCTCCTTTTGAGGAGCAAAGCCGAGCTCTTTCAAAAGCGCGATATAATCTTCTCTTGCCTTGTCAAGAGGCACATTTGTCAAATACGAAAAACCCATTGTTTTCTCCCGTCAGCTTATCGTTACCTCGACCGCCGCGCCCTTCGGCAGACCCTCGCAGTCTCTTTCGATGCAGAAATATCCGTCCGCGCCCGCAAGATTGGTTATAAGGCCCGACTTTGTTCGCACGGGACGGGCAAAAAGCTCGCCGCCGAGCCGTTCGAGCCTTGCGCAGATATACTGCGCGCGCCCGTCGTTTGCGTTCACGCTCTCGGTGAGCCTTGCCCTTACCGTGCAGCGTCTGAGCGTTTTTCCGTCGAGCCTCGCTATGAGCGGCAGGGCAAATATGCGTGCGGTGAAATACGCCGCGACGGGGTGTCCGGGCAGTCCGAGTATCGGCTTATTGCCGGCTCGGCCGAGTATCGTCGGCTTTCCGGGCTTCATGGCAACGCCGTGGAGCAGAAGCTCACCCACCGACTCTATAACGCGGACGCTCGCGTCCTTTTCGCCGACGCTGCTCCCGCCGGACATTATGAGTGCGTCGCACTCGCCGAGCGCACGGCGGACGAGCGCTTCGAGCGTCTGCTCATCATCGGGGCAGATGCCGTAGCTTTCGCACTGCGCCCCGAATTGCTCGAGCATAGCGCAGAGCATCGGTGCGTTCACGTCGCGCATCTGCCCCGGCTTTGGGCAGCTCTCCGGGGAGACAAGCTCATCCCCGCTTGATATGATGCCGACCCTTATGCGCCGCAAAACCGGCACGCTCGTCACGCCGACGGCGGCAAGTGCGCCGATGTCCTGCGCCGAAAGGGTGCGTCCTTTTGAAAGTATCGTCTTTCCGGGAAAAACGTCGTCTCCTCGAAAGATCGTGTTCATTCCGGGCGCGCCGGGCTTTGATATACCGACGGTCCCGTCGCCGTAGTCCTCGGCGTATTCGAGCATGACGCAGCAGTCCGCGCCCTTCGGTACCTCGCCGCCGGTCGGGATCTTCAGGCATTCGCCCTCGCCGAGCGCAGCCTCTGTCCGACAGCCCATTTTGACGCTTCCCGCAAGCTTCAAAACCGCCGGCAGCGAGTCCGAGCAGCCGAAGGTATCGGATGCCAGCACGGCGTAGCCGTCAACCGTCGAGCGGTCGAAATCGGGTACGAATTCCGCGGCGCAAATATCCTCGGCAAGCACTCTGCCTGCCGCGTGCGTAAGCCCGACGCGCTCGATCTCGCGCTCAAGCGGCGAAAACTCCCGTTTGATAAGTCCGAGCACCTCGTCCGGCGTCATAACACGGAGCATCTCAGCGCCTCCAATCACTTCATTAATTTTTAATTATTATAAAATTTTCATGTGCGCTCTGTCAACAAAAAAGCGTCTGCTGTCAAGTCGGCAAAATCCGCAGGCTTCGTGCTTCTGATATCCGACTTGCGTTCAGGATAAATTCCCGCTATAATCATATACACAAACTGCCGACCCCGCAGGGGCTGTCGCTGGGAATACTTACGCAGGAGCGTCAGGGTCAAAACGGAACGTACACCGCTGTTCTGTACAGCCCCCGGGCGCAGCAGTTCATATTCGATAACATCGAAGCCGTCGAGCAGCACAGCCGCGAGCGACCGTCGCTCAAAAAATAAACGCCGCCGCGTTTTGATGCCAAATGCCAAACAAGAAAAAAGCACCGCTCGGCGGTGCTTTTTTCAGACTGTCAAAAAACCTATGCTGCTGAGCTAAACAACAGAGCAGCGGGG
>ERZ808240.3828-NODE-3828-length-14115-cov-4.098578_pt1 | contig 14115 bp, 8 predicted proteins | sample MGYA00521084_ERZ808240 | MGnify/ENA primary metagenome ERZ808240 (study PRJEB31516, sample SAMN03275571) | gut metagenome | biome: mammalia-associated habitat; material: feces | host: Papio cynocephalus | place: Kenya | collected 2012-08-06 ... | reverse complement strand
CGGGGCCCACGGCGCGGGAACGGTATTTTTCTCCGGATGCAATCTCCGCTGCCGCTTCTGCCAGAACCGGCCCATTTCTCAGGAGGGCGTGGGGAAACCCCTGACGCCCCGGCGGCTGCGGGAAATCTACCGGGAACTGACCGCCCAGGGAGCGGCCTGCATCGACCTGGTGACCCCTACCCACTTTACGCCGGCGATTCTGGAATCCCTGGCGGAGCCGCTGCCGGTGCCGGTGGTATGGAACTCCGGAGGATATGAAAAGCCGGAAACTCTGCGGCTGCTGGAGGGAAAGGTACAGGTCTATCTTCCGGATCTGAAATACGCTCTGCCCGGACCCGCCAAGGCCCTCTCCGGCGCGGAGGATTACTTTTTCTGGGCCTCCCGGGCCATTTTGGAGATGTTCCGCCAGACCGGGCCCTATCAGATGAAAGACGGTCAGCTGGTTTCCGGCGTCCTCATCCGGCACCTGATCCTGCCGGGAGAGCTGGAGAATACCCGGCGGGTCATCGACTGGGTGTCGGAGACCTTCCGCCCGGGAGACGTGCTGTTCTCTCTGATGAGCCAATACACGCCTCAGCCGGGCGCCGCGGGAAATCTGGCCCGCCGCCTCACCAGAGGCGAATACCGCGCCGCCGCGGCTTATCTGGAAAACTGCGGCGTCACCGACGGTTACACTCAGGAGCGGACATCCGCCAAAGAAGAGTATACGCCGGATTTCGACCTCACCGGCATCTGAGCCCATACAGCGGCCCGCGAAAAAACATCCTCCCGGGGAAGGATTTCCCTGAGAGGATGTTTTCCCTGTTTTGGGAGTCCCGGCGGGGAGCTTAGAAATATCTCGTTCCCGGCGTCATGGCGTTCTCGTAATCATAGAGATTACCGTCGGCGTCATGGACTCGGCCGTTGCGGAGCATTTCCTCATAGGTCGCGCCGCGGATCATCTGTCCGGAAGTGCGTTCCACTGCTTCCCCGGTGTTCCGGATGGCGTTTCCGGTGTCCCGGACCATTCGCTCCGTGCCCTGAATGACGTCATTGGCGCCCCGGACCACCGGGCTCTGGCTGCGGGTGGTTCCATTGGCGCTGCCGGCCGTTCCGTTCTCCGCAGGAAGCTGAGACGCGGCGCTTCCGCTGCCGGACGCTGCGCCGTTGTCCAGGGTTCCCTCATTCTCCGTTCTTCCGGCGGCGTCGTTGTCCGTCATGGAGCCGGAGCCGTTGGGAGTAACGCTGCTGGAGCCGCTGCCGTTGGCGGCGTTATTGGCGGCGTTGTCCTTCTGATTGGAGCCGCAGGCCGCCAGCGCGAACAGCGCCATCAGCGTCACCAGCAAGAGTGCAAAGCTTCTTCTCAAAGCCGTTCTCCTCCTTTTCATGGAGTTCCGTTGTCTGCGATACCCAAGTGCTATTGTCCCCCGGATACCGGAAATCATTGCAGGAAAATTCTGCGGATCCGGCCGGCCTTTTCAAATATTTGCCCGCGGGCGGTTTTGTACCGCCGCCGTTTTATGTTATAATAATGAGGGGAATGTCATCGCGCCGGGACGGCGTATGGAATTTCTCCTATGCCGCAAACTATGCAAAATCTGTTTTGAAAGGAGCAGCATCATGGAACTGAAAGGAAGCAGGACGGAGGCCAATCTGTGGAAGGCGTTCGCGGGGGAATCCCAGGCCCGAAACAAATACGACTATTACGCCAGCAGGGCGAAGAAGGACGGCTACGAGCAGATCGCCGCGATCTTCCAGGAGACGGCTCTCAACGAGAAGGAACACGCCAAGCTGTGGTTCAAGGCGCTGGACGGCATCGGTTCCACGGAGGACAATCTCCGGGCGGCCGCGGCCGGGGAAAACGAGGAGTGGACCCAGATGTACGCCGAAATGGCCAAGACCGCCGAGGAGGAGGGCTTCCTGGCGCTGGCCGCTCAATTCGAGGGCGTGGGAAAGATCGAGAAGACCCACGAGGAGCGGTATCTGAAGCTTCTGGAAAACCTGAAAAACGGCGAGGTCTTCCGGAAGGGCGAGAAGGTGATGTGGTTCTGCCGGAACTGCGGCCACGTGGAGATTGCGGACAGCGCCCCGGCGGTCTGCCCGGTGTGTCACCATCCCCAGAGCTATTTCCAGATCAAAGCCTCCAATTACTGAGGAGCAGATATCCCGGCAGGGCCGTGCGGAAACCGCACGGCCCTGCTTTCTGTCTGCCTACGACAGCCAGACGCCCAGCAGCAGAAACACCACCGTCAGCAGGAAAAAACAGACAATGAGCTTCCACACATACCGGAACCAGCGGTCATAGCCCACATGGCCCAGCGCCAGAGCGCCCATCACCACCGCCGCGGTGGGGGTAATGATGTTCACCAGGCCGGAGGCCGCCTGAAAGGCTGTCACCACCAGATCCCCGCCCACGCCGGCGAACTTTCCCAGCGGCGCCAGAATGGGGATGGACAGCGTCGCCAGTCCGGAGGAGGACGGGATCAGGATGCTCAGGGGCAGATACAGCGCAAAGACCATCAGGGTGAAGGCCGCGGAGCCTGCGCCGGACAGCGCCTCTTCACCCCAGTGGAGGATGGTGTCCGTCACATGGGCGCCGTTCATCACCACGGTGATGCCCCGGCTGATGCCGATGATAAACGCCACGCCCAGCAAATCGGCGCAGCCCGCCACAAAGGTCTCCGTCAGCTCCTGCTCGCTCATGCGGTCCACCAGTCCGATGACCACGCCGCTGACGAGAAACAGCGCGCTGAGCTCCGGGAACCACCAGCCCGCGGCGGGCAGCGGCAGGCCCATCTCGTCAAAGGGGATGACGCCGTAGATCATCACCAGAAACGTCAGGGCGAAAATCACCAGAATGCCCTTCCGCTTTCCGGTCAGGGGCACCGGCTCCGCCGCGCTGACGTGGAGCTTTCCCGCCCCGACGCCTACCACGGAAGCGGTGGGGTCCCGCCGCACCCGGGCGGCGTAGGCCATGACAAACCAGATGGCGGCGCTCTCAAAGGCCAGCCACATCAGAATCCGGAGCAGAATTCCCTCCCCCAGGGACACTCCGGCAAAGCCGGAGGCAATGCCGGTGGCAAAGGGGTTGACGGTGGAGGCGATGACGCCGCTGCCGGCTCCCAGCAAAATCACGGAGATGCCCACCACCGCGTCGTATCCCGCCGCCAGAAACACCGGAATCAGCAGCGGATAGAAGGCCATCGTCTCCTCCCACATGCCGTAGGTGGTGCCCCCCAGTCCGAAGAAGATCATCAGAATGGGAATCAGCCACTTCTCCCTGCCTCCCAGGGAGCGGATGACCCCGGAGACGCCGGCGTCGATGGCGCCGGTCTTCATCACCACGCCCAGAAAGCCGCCCACCATCAGGATAAACAGGCACACATCAGAGGCGTCGTAGAAGCCCTCAAAGGACGCTTTGAGCACGTCTCCCACCGTGGCGGGACTCGGTTCCACCAGATGATAGGTGCCGGACACCGGCACCTCGTCCGCGTAGTCATAGCTTCCGGCGGGAATAAACCAGGTGGAAACCGCCACCAGGATAATCAGCAGCAGGAGGATGGTATACGCCGTGGGCATGTGAAACTTCGTTTTGGCCAAGGGTCTCCCCTCCTCGCGTTATTTGCCGATGGTGGCCACCAGAATGGCCTTGATGGAGTGCATCCGGTTTTCCGCCTCGTCAAAGACCACGGAGTGCCTGCCCCGGAACACCTCGTCGCTGACCTCCCGGATGTCCACGCCCTTGTCCTGCCATTCCTTGGCCATCTTTGTCTCAAAGTCATGGAAGGAGGGCAGGCAGTGCATATACAGCACGCCCGGGTTGCCGGTAGCCTCCAGAGTCTGCTCCGTCACCCGGTAGGGAGACAGCAGTCTGGCCCGCTCGGGAATCAGGGCCTCCTCGCCCATGGACGCCCAGATGTCGCCGTAGATGACGTCGGCGTCCCTGACATCGTCCGGATTGTCGGTGATCTCGATGAGGCCGCCGTTTTCCCGGGCGGTGGCAAAGGTTGTTTTCACGATCTCCGGGTCCATCTCCCGGGCCAGCTGCTCCGGGCCGATGCCCACAAAGTGCATGCCCATCTTTGCCGCGCCGATCATCCAGGCGTAGCACATGTTGTTCCGCACATCGCCGGGGAACACCACCTTCACCTGGTTGAGCGGCTTGCTCAGATGCTCCTCAATGGTCATCATATCCGCCAGAATCTGCGTGGGATGGTCCGCGTCCGTCAGGCCGTTCCACACGGGCACGCCGGAGTATCTGGCCAGATCCTCCACCACGGACTGCTCGTAGCCCCGGTACTCGATGCCGTCAAAAAACCGGCCCAGCACCTTGGCGGAATCCTCCAGGGATTCCTTTTTTCCCATCTGGGAGGAGTTGGCGTCCAGATAGGTGACATGGGCGCCCTCCTGTGTGGCCGCCACCTCGAAAGAACACCGGGTGCGGGTGGAGGTCTTCTCAAACAGCAGCACAATGTGCTTGCCCTTCAGCGTGGGCTCGCAGATGCCCGCCCGGCGCTTGGCCTTCAGATCGTGCCCCAGATCCAGCAGATACCGGATCTCCGACGGGGTAAAGTCCTGAAGGGTCAAAAAACTTCTGCCTTTTAAATTCACTGCCATGGTGATTCTCCTTTTCGATCTGATGGGCGGCGAGCGCCGCCGGATTCGGAAGGCTGTCCGCCTCCGGAATTACGGGTCCTCCCGGATCAGAGGCATGCTCATGCATCTCGGCCCGCCCCGGCCCCGGCTCAGCTCCGCGCTGGGAATGACGTGGAGCTTGACGCCGGCTTCCTCCAGCGAGCGGTTGGTGACATAGTTTCTGGAATACACCACCACCTCGCCGGGGGCGATGGCCAGCGTGTTGGACCCGTCGCTCCACTGCTCCCGGGCGGCGTCGATCTCGCTTCCCTGTCCGCAGGGAATCAGGGTCACCTGATCCAGATGGAGGTGCTCTTTCAGGATGTCCTCCAGCCGCCCGTCCTCCTGGTGAATTTTCATTTTTCGGTTCTCATCCAGCTCCATGACGAACACGGTCATCTGCTGGAGAATGTTGGGGTGGACGGTGAACTTGTCCCGGTCCACCATGGTGAAGACCGTGTCCAGGTGCATGAAGGAACGGCTCTTGGGAATGTTGAAGGCCAGCACCTTCCGGAAGGTGCTGCTCCGGGTCAGCACCGTTTCCGCCAGCTGGTCGATGGAATCCTCCCGGGTCCGCTGGGAGATGCCCACCGCCAGCACCTCCGGCGACAGGATCAGAATATCGCCGCCCTCCAGAGAGGACGTCTCGCCCCGGTCATACCAGCGCGGGACATTCTTGTATTCCGGGTGGTACTCGAAAATGAATTTTCCAAACAGGGTTTCCCGGTTTCGGGTGGCGGTGTGCATCCGGTGGATGGAAACGCCGGCGCCAATGGTGGCAAAGGGATCCCGGGTGAAATACAGGTTGGGCATGGGGTCCACCGCAAAGGGATAGTCGTCTCCGGCGGCGGAGACATAGTCCCCCAGTCTGGCCGTCCCGCCCCGCAGCTCCGACTTCCGCACGCCGGCCATGCAGGTTTCAATCAGCTCCTGGTCGCTGAGAGACGAGAGATAATGCTCCAGGCTGTCCCGCATCCGGGCGTCCTGAAGGCCCGCTTCATCCAGGAACTCGCGGATAAAGGATTGCCGGACCTCGCTGTTCACCAGGCTCTGGGCCGCCAGATCCGCCAGGTAGACCACCTCGACGCCGCTGCGGCGAAGGCAGTCGGCAAAGGCGTCGTGCTCCTTCTGAGCCTCCTTTAAATAGGGGATGTCATCAAACAGCAGCCGCTCCAGGTACTCCGGCATCAGATTTTCCAGCTCCCGGCCGGGACGGTGGAGCAGCACCTTTTTCAGCCGCCCAATCTCCGAGGTATTGTGGATTCCAGTCTCCAAAATCAGCTCACTCCTTTTTCAGAGTCCAAATATTATTGGGATGGTTCTGAATTAGAATCCCTGATTTTCGCGGTTTCATGCACCGGCGGAAAAATTTTTGCCGGCAATTTGAATTTTTCAGGCTCAGCGCAGAGCGGCAGGCATAAAAAAAGCCGTCCCCGGTACGTACCGGGGACGGTTCAGTCCTCAAAAGCCGCGGCTTTGCAAAAAGGTTCAGTTATTCCGGCTGCATGGCGGAGCGCAGCGCGTCGGTGACCGCGCCCTCAAACAGCTCCGTGGCGTGGGCGTGGAGGGTTTCCAGCGCGCCGGCGGAGAGGGTGCAGGGCAGCTGACCGCCCATGGACAGGTCCATGTCGAAGATGAACTTCACCTCTTTGTCCTGCGGGGCGTTGGGCGCGCTCTGCTTGAGAAGGCCCGGACCGGCGTGAATCTTTGCCTGGCAGCTAGAATCCAGCTTGATCTGAAGCTGGGTGGAGCAGTTCAGAATGTCCGCCTCCCGGACATCAGGCTCCCGCAGGGGCCCGGTGTAGGCGGGGGCGATCAGCTCCGTCCAGGGCGTGCCCTGCAATCCCAGCTTTTCCCGGGAGAGGATGTTCACATAGCGCAGGCCCACCCGCTCGAAAAAGGCGGGCTTGTAGATGGAGATAAACTCCGCCAGGGGCTTGTCCAGCTGGTGGGCGAAGTCCTCCCAGCCAGTATAGCGGAGGGTGGACAGGGCGATAAAATTCTGCGTGAGATTCAGCTTCCACAGATTGTCGGAGGAAAGGAAATTATAATTGGAGATGGGCGGCAGCTGCCGGATCTGGGGATTGGCGCTTCCCAGACCCACCACCTGCGGCGGCACGTTCTCCTGCCGCTTGACATACCGGGGGAACACGTCCCGGATGGCCTCCTGAAAATCCGCCGGCTCGGTGTTGTTGATGGAGAGAATGGGGGGAAAGCGGAACTGGCAGATCACCTCATGGATGGGGGACCGGCCGTAAAGGCTCCGCGGATGTTTGGAAAGCAGCATGGCGAAAACTCCTTTGATTTGGAATTGCTTTTATTGTATCCCGTCAGAGGAAAAAAGTCAACGCCGGGGAAACGGAATCCGGGAAAAGCCGGACCGCTCCTGTTCTTTTCCCGCCGGATATGGTACAATAACAAAAGCAATGCGCAAGAAGGAGGGAAATCCATGCTGACCATCCTCATGGGGCGGGCCGGGGCCGGGAAGTCCGGCCGGGTGCTTCGGAAAATCCGGGAGCTGGGGGATTCCAGCCGGCAGCTCCTGCTGGTGCCGGAGCACGTCTCCCACGCGGCGGAGGTGGATTTATGCCGGGCCTGCGGCGACACCGCCAGCCGCCACGCCGAGGTGCTGAGCTTCCGCCGTCTGGCCACCCGGGTGCTGACCCGCACCGGCGGCCTGGCGGACGTGACGCTGGACGCCGGCGGCAAGCTGCTGACTCTTCAGAAGGCCCTGTGCGAGACGGCGCCGGTGCTCCGGCTCTACCGCCGCCCGTCCCGGAAGGCGGCGTTTTTGCAGGACCTGCTGGCCCTGTTTGACGAGCTCCAGAGCTACGAGGTCACGCCGGAGGCCCTGGCCGGACAGGCCTCCGCCGTTTCCGCCGCCACAGGAGAAAAGCTGGCGGATCTGAGCCTGCTGTACGGGGCCTATCTCTCCCGGCTGCACCAGCCCGGGCGGGACGCCCGGGATCGGATGAGCAAGCTGGTGGACCATCTGGAGGAATCCGGCTACGTGGACGGAAAAGACCTGTTCCTGGACGGCTTCACCTACTTCAACGCCCAGGAGCAGCGGGCCGTGTCGGTTTTCCTCCGGCGCGCGAAATCCGTTACCGTTACGCTGCTGGGAGAAGCCCGGGGCGGACGCAGCGAGATCTTCGACGCCTCCTACCGCACCCGGGACGCGCTGACCCGGCTGGCGGCGGAGGCTGGCTGCCCCTGCGAGGTGGTCTATCTCCCCGCCGGAGAGGACGACAGCCCGCTGCGCCATCTGGAGCGGTGCTTTTACGGACAGACCCTTCCCCGGCCCGGCGGCGCGGGGGATTCCATCCGCCTGCGGGAGTCGGCGGATCTCTATGCGGAGGTGGAGCAGACGGCGGCGGATATCCGCCGCCTGACGGCCTCCGGCCGGTACCGCTACCGGGACATCGCCGTCTCCGCCCGGAATATGGCGGACTACGAGAGCATTATCCAGAGCGTGTTCGGGCGCTATGAGATCCCGGCGTATCTCAGCCGCCGCAGCGAGCTTCTGGAAACCCCCGCCATGGTTCTGATGACCGGCGCGCTGGCGGCGGTTACCGGCGGGTGCGAATACGAGGACATGTTCCGCTTCCTGAAAACCGGTCTGGCGGGCCTGACGCCGGAGGAGTGCGACCGGCTGGAAAACTATGTCCTCACCTGGGATATCCACGGCTCCATGTGGTGGAAGGACGCGGACTGGACCGCCAACCCCGACGGCTACGGCGCTCCCTGGGGGCAGGAGCAGACGGAGTCTCTGGCGGAGATCAACGCCCTGCGCCGCCGGGTCCGCGGACCGCTGTCGGCGCTGAAGGACGGCTTGAAGGCCGCCGGCACCGCCGGGGAAAAGGCCGGCGCCCTGTACGATTTTCTGGAGGCCGTGGGCCTTCAGAGCGCTCTGGAAGAGCAGATGGCCCGGCTGGCCCGGGCCGGGCAGCTCCAGCGCTCTGAGGAGACGGGCCAGCTGTGGGAAATTCTCTGCGGCGTGCTGGACCAGTTCGTGGAGCTTCTGGGGGACGAGCAGATGGATACCGAGGAATTTGCCCGCCTGCTGCGGCAGGTGCTGTCCCAGTACAGCGTGGGCACCATCCCGGTGTCGCTGGATCAGGTCAGCGTCAGCGAAATCACCCGGAACGACCGGCATCCGGTGAAGGTGCTGTTTCTGCTGGGCGCCAACGACCACGTTCTGCCCGCCCCCGGCTCCGGCGGCGGCATTCTGAACGACGACGACCGGGATCAGCTGGTGGCCCGGGGAATCCGTCTGGCGCCCCGGGGAATGGAGCGGCTGAGCATGGAGCTGCAAAATCTCTACGCCGCCCTGTCCCAGCCTACGGAGCGGCTCACCGTCAGCTATCCCGCCTCGGACGTCTCGGGAACGGAGCTGCGGCCCGCGTTTGTCATTGAGCGGATACAGGCCCTGTTTCCGGACCTCCGGACGGAGCGGGACGACAGCCGGGCGGAGCGCCTGACCGCCCCGGTTCCGGCGCTGGAGGCCGCCGGAGACGCTCCCGGCGGAAGGCTGTGGCAGTATTTCGCCGCCCGGCCCGCCTTCGCGTCCCGTCTGTCGGCCATGGACCGGGCCGCGGGCATGGGACGGGGACGGCTGTCCCCTCCGGCGGTGCGGCAGCTCTACGGCAGCCGCTTCCAGATGTCCGCCTCCCGGATGGAGCGGCTGAACTCCTGCCACTTCGCCTATTTCATGGAATACGGCCTCCGGGCGAAGGAGCGGGTCCGGGCGGACTTTGCCGCTCCCCAGATCGGTACCTTTCTCCACTTTATTCTGGAAAACGTCACTCGGGACGCCATGGGCCGGGGCGGCTTCGCGCAGGTGCCGGATGAGGCGCTGAGGCAGCTGACCGATCATTATATCGACCTTTTTGAGCAGCAGGAGTACCGAAATTTTCAGGAACGCAGTCCCCGGTTCCGGTATCTGTTCCGCCGTCTGCGTTCCACCGCCTGGGCGGTGGTGCAGGAAACGGCGGAGGAGCTGCGCCATTCGGACTTTGTCCCGCTGGAGTTCGAGCTGTCCTTCGGGGACCGGGGGACGCTGCCGGCGGTGGTGGTATCAGAGCCGGGCGGCGAGCTGCGGGTCAACGGCAAGGTGGACCGGGTGGACGGCTGGCTCCGGGACGGAAAGCTGTATGTCCGGGTGGTGGATTATAAAACCGGCCGCAAGAGCTTCGATCTGGCGGAGGTCCGGATGGGGCTGGACATTCAGATGCTGCTGTATCTGTTCACCCTGCAAAAGGAGGGCGGGCCCCACTTTGGCCGGGAGATCGAGCCTGCCGGAGTGCTGTACCTGCCCGCCCGGGACGAGCTGCTGACGGCGGAGCGCGGCATTTCTCCGGAGGCGCTGGTGTCTTTGCGGGAGAAGTCTCTGCGCCGCAGCGGCCTGCTGCTGGACGACCGGGAGGTGCTGGAGGCCATGGAGCACGAGGCCCTGACGGAGCCGCACTATCTGCCGCTGCGGATCAACCGCAGCGGGGACATCACCGCCGGCGTGGCCTCGGCGGCCCAGCTGGGAAAGCTGAGCCGGTATGTGGACCGGCTGCTGCGCCGGATCGCCCGGGAGGTGCGGGACGGCAACATCGACGCCGACCCCTGCTGCCGCAGCGAGGAGGACGCCTTCTGCCAGTTCTGCCAGTGGGCCCCGGCCTGCCATTTCGAGGACGGGCGGCAGGGGGATCACCTGCACTATATCACCCCGGTGAAGCCGGAGGAATTCTGGAAAGAAATCGGAGAGGAGGAAGACCCCCATGCCTGACATTCAGCTGACAGCGGAGCAGCAGGCGGTGGTGGAGAACCGGGGCGGCAGCCTGCTGGTGTCCGCCGCCGCCGGCTCCGGCAAGACCCGGGTTCTGGTGGAGCGGCTGTTCCGGTACATCACAGAGGAACACTGCAATGTGGACGACTTCCTCATCATCACCTACACCCGGGCCGCGGCAGCGGAGCTGCGGAGCAAAATTGCCGGGGAGCTGTCCAAACGGATGGCCGCCCATCCGGAGGACCGGCATCTGCGGGCCCAGCTGCTGCGGGTCTATCAGGCGGATATCCGGACGGTGGACGCCTTCTGCACCGCCCTGCTCCGGGAGAACACCCACCTTCTGACCCGGGAGGAGGATGACCACGGCCTGTCCCCGGATTTCCGGGTGCTGGACGAGAACGAGGCCCAGCTGCTGCGGGAGCGGGTGCTGGACCGGACGCTGGAACGGTTTTACGGCCAGCTGGACCCGGCGGGGGAAGCACTGGCGGGCACCCTGGGCTTCGGCCGGGATGACCGGGCGCTTCCGGCGCTGGTGCTGGAGCTGTACGGAAAGCTCCAGAGCCACGCCTGGCCGGAGCGGTGGCTGTCGGAAAACCGCGCCCGCTGGGAGGCGCTGTCCCGGGGGGATGCGTCCCTGGAGGACACGCCCTACGCCGGGGTTTTGCTCTCCGGCGTCCGCCGCCGGGCGGATTACTGGGCCGGGCTTCTGCGTCAGGCGGCACAGGGCATGGCGGACTGCCCGGCCCTGCTCAAGGGCTATGCCGGACGGTTTGCGGACGCGGCGGGAACGCTGGAAGCGCTGGCGGACGCGGCCGGAAGCGGCTGGGAGGCCGCCCGGGCCGCCGCGGGGCAGGTGGTCTTTCCCCGCCTGGGCGTGGTGAAGGACGCCGACGGCGGCGAGCAGAAGGCCCGGGCCAAAAAGCTCTGGGACGGCTGTAAGGACGCCGCGAAAAAATGGAACGCCCTGCTGGCGGTCTCAGAGCAGGAGGCGCTGACGGATCTTCGGGACGCCGCCCCTGCCATGACCGCCCTGCTGCGTCTGACAGCGGACTTTTCCGAGGACTACCGCCGGGAAAAGCTGCGGCAGAACGCCGCCGACTTCTCCGATCAGGAGCACATGGCCCTGGGAATTCTCACCGGGGAGGACGGCCGCCCCACGGAGCTGGGCGCTCAGGTGGCCGCCCGGTACCGGGAAATTCTGGTGGACGAATATCAGGATACCAACGAGGTTCAAAACGCCATCTTCCAGGCGGTCTCCCGGGACGGGCGGAACCTCTTCACCGTGGGCGACGTGAAGCAGAGCATCTACCGCTTCCGGCTGGCGGAGCCGGCGATCTTTCTGGACAAGTACGCCCGGTTTCCCCTGTGGACTCAGGCGGCGGAGGGGGAGCCGCGGAAAATTCTCCTGTCGAAAAACTTCCGCTCCCGGCAGGAGGTGCTGGACGCCGCCAACTTCATTTTCTCCAACATTCTCTCCCGGGAGATGGGGGAGATGGACTACGGCGAGGACGAGTCGCTGCACTTCGGCGCGTCCTACTATCCGGAGCGGACCGGCTGCCAGACGGAATTTCACCTCATCTCCGTCCCGCGGCGCCAGGCGGGAGAAACCCGCCCGGTGAAGCGGCTCACCGCCGAGGCCCGGTTTACCGCCGCCCGGATCCGGGCGCTGCTGGACGAGCCGTGGCAGGTGACGGACGGCGGTGCCCTCCGCCCCTGCCGTCCGGAGGATATCGTCATTCTGATGCGCTCCCCCGGCAGCCGGGCGGCGGCCTACGCCGCGGCGCTGGCGGAGCAGAACATTCCCTGCGCCTTTGAGGAAAGCGGGGAGTTTTTCGAAACCATGGAGGTCTCCACCATGCTGGCGGTGCTGGAGATCATCGACAATCCCCGGCAGGACGTGCCGCTCATCGCCGCCCTCCGTTCCCCGGTGCTGGGCTTTTCCCCGGACCGTCTGGCGGAAATCCGGGGAAAGACGCCGGGGGGGAGCTTTTTCGACGCCGTATCCGCCGACGGCGGGGCGGACTGCGCCGTCTTTTTGTCCCAGCTGAAGGAGCTGCGGCTGCTGGCCCGGGATATGAGCGTCCATCAGCTGCTCTGGCAGATCTACAATCAATGGAACGTGCTGGGCATTTTCGGGGCCATGGACGGCGGCCGCCGGCGGCGGGAAAACCTCATTGCCCTGACGGAGCAGGCGGAAAAGCTGGAGGATTCCGGCTTCCGGGGCGTGTTTGCCTTTGTAACCCAGCTCCGGCGATTGATGGAGACCGGCCGGGCGCCTCAGACCAAAAGCGCCGCCGTCAGCTCCGGCGTCCGGATTATGAGCATCCACAAATCCAAAGGCCTGGAGTTCCCGGTGGTCATCCTGACGGATCTGGACCACGCCTTCTCCGCGCAGGACTTCCAGACGCCGGTCCTGGTGCATCCCACGCTGGGTCTGGGTCCGGTGGGCATTGACCTCAGCCGGAGGATCCGCTATCCCACGCTGGCCCGGAAGGCGCTGGAGGAAACCCTTCTGCGGGAAAACCGGGCGGAGGAGCAGCGGATTCTCTACGTGGCCATGACCCGGCCCCAGGAAAAGCTGATTCTGGTGGACGCCATGCACCACGCCCAGACCCGGATGGAACGCCTGATTCCGCTGGCGTCCTGCCCGGCGCTGCCGGAATCCGTCCGGTCCGGGAAAAACTTCGGAGACTGGCTTCTGCTGCCCCTGCTGTGCCGTCCGGAGGCGGCGCCCCTCCGGGCGCTGGCGGACATGAGCACGGAGGCCCTCTGCACAGGGGGCGGCGCTCCCTGGCGGGTGGAGCTCCATGACGGCGCGGCCTTCCGGGACCCGCCGGCCCGGCGGCCCGGCGGCCCGGCGGAGGGGGCGGCGGAGCCGTCCTTTGACCCGGCGCTTCTGGCGTTCGTCTATCCCCGGGAAGCGGAGACCCGTCTTCCCGCCAAACTCACCGCCACCCAGCTCAAGGGCCGGGAGGTGGACCGGGAAATCGCCGAGGAAGCGGCGGTGCCGCCGTCCGTCCGGCCCCTGACCCGGCCCCGGTTCCGGCAGGAAGCCGCAGGCCTCACCGCCGCCGAAAGCGGCACCGCCACCCATCTGGTGCTGCAATATCTGGACTTTTCCAATCTGGACGTGGCGGGTCAGGTGGAGGAGCTGCGCCTGAGGCATCTGCTGACGGAGGAGCAGTCCGCCGCCGTCCGGACGGCGGAGCTGCGGAGGTTTCTGTGCTCCCCGCTGGCGGAGGAACTGCGCCGGTCCCCGGAAATTCTCCGGGAGTATCCCTTCACGATTCTGATAGACGCCCGGCAGGCCGACCCCTCCGCGGGGCCGGAGGATCAGATTCTTCTGCAGGGCGTGGCGGACTGCTGCTTCCGCCAGCCGGACGGCACGCTGGCGGTGGTGGACTTCAAGACCGACCGCGTCTCCGGCCCGGCCCTGCTGGACCGGGCGGAGGAATACCGCCCCCAGCTGGAGGCCTACAGCGCCGCCCTGACCCGGGTTCTGGAGCGGCCGGTAACCCGGCGGGTGCTGTACTTTCTTCACACCGGGCAGGCGCTGGAGCTTTGAAGACGGCTTTTTCCCGGAACGCGAAAAAAATCCTTGCATTTGACAAATGATTGTGATAAGATAATTGAGCCTTTGTAAGAGGACTTTTGATTCGGAAAGGGGTGAACCAGAGCAATGAAAGAAGGAATCCATCCCAATTATCAGCAGACTACGATTACTT
>ERZ808240.3827-NODE-3827-length-14115-cov-15.631152_pt1 | contig 14115 bp, 11 predicted proteins | sample MGYA00521084_ERZ808240 | MGnify/ENA primary metagenome ERZ808240 (study PRJEB31516, sample SAMN03275571) | gut metagenome | biome: mammalia-associated habitat; material: feces | host: Papio cynocephalus | place: Kenya | collected 2012-08-06 ... | reverse complement strand
AGGCGCCGCTGGCGCCTCCTTTGCGTGCGGAACTCGCGACCAACTTAATGCCCAACCGGCAGTCCGGCCCCCTCGGGTTGGGGCGCTGCCCCAGCTGGTTGGTTTGCTGAAAGAAATTTGGCGAAGGCCCCGTTTGGGGCCTTCTTTTTATGAGATGGGGGCGCCGCTCATACAGAGCTGCGCCCCCATCGTCGTTTCGCTGTGCGGGTTCGTTTTCCTATTCGATGAAATCGCCCACGCGGTGGACTTCGGGTTCGAGGTCCACGTCGAATTGGCGCTTGACCTCGGACTGGATGTGGCGGATGAGTTCGTCGACGTCGGCGGCGGTGGCGTGGTCGGCGTTGACGACGAAGCCGCAGTGCTTCTCGCTCACCTGCGCGCCGCCCACGGCGTATCCGCGAAGTCCCGCGTCCATGATGAGCTTGCCGGCGAAGTGGCCCTCGGGGCGCTTGAACGTGGAACCGGCGCTCGGCATCTCGAGCGGCTGCTTCTCCTCGCGGCGCTCGCGATAGCCGTCCATGTCGGCCTTGATCATCGCGGCGTTGCCCGGTGCCAGGCGAAACGTCGCGGAGAGCACGATGAAGCCGTCGCTCGCGATGCGGCTCTTGCGGTAGCCGAGGTTGAGCTCGTCCACATCGAGATCGATGATGGCGCCGCTGCCGCGAATGCCGTCGTCGACCGCGCGGGCCGGCTTGTAGACACGCACGGACTCGAGCACATCGGCCATCGAGGAGCCGTAGGCGCCGGCGTTCATGTAGCACGCGCCGCCCACCGATCCCGGGATGCCCGAGAGCGGCTCCATGCCCGTGAGCTCGGCATCGGCGGCCGCCGCGGCGACGTCCGAGAGCAGCGCGCCGGCGGCCGCCGTCACGCGGTCGCCCTCGACCGTGATGTCCGCAAGGCCGGATCCGAGCGCCACGACGACGCCACGGATACCCTTGTCGCCCACGAGCAGGTCCGACCCGTTGCCCACGATGGTGAGCGGCAGGTCGCAGCGGTAGCAGGTGTCGAGGGTCTTGACGAGCCCCTCCTCGCTGTCGGGCGTGATAAAGATGTCGGCCGGCCCGCCGATCTTGAACGTGGTGTGCTCGCGCATGGGCTCGCTCATCTGGACATTGTCCTCGCCGGCGGTCGCGGCGAGCGTGCAGAGCAGGTCCTCATTGAAGAAGTCGTTCGAATGCATATGGGTTTCCGCCTTTTGGTGGTCGTTGTCATGCGAGTAGGAATATACCCCATGGGGCGTTTCGCTATGTGCGCCCACGGCGGTAAAGTTGCCGTTTGGCGATGAGGTAAAGCGTTTACCATCGAGGTCGCGGGGCGGCCACTATAATCTCTTGCGATTATGCGCGCAGCGCGGGAGGAGCAGTATGGCGAACAAGGTCACCCTGAAGCAGATCGCCCAGGAGGTCGGGCTCTCGCCCTCCTCGGTCTCGCTCGTGCTCAACAACCGCCCGTGCCGTATCTCGGAGGAGAACCGCAAGCGCATCAAGGAGGTCGCGGCGCGCGAGCACTACGTGCCCAACCAGATCGCCCGCAGCCTTGTCATGCGCGAGTCCCGCACGCTCGGCTTGATCGTCCCCAACATCGAAAGCCGCTTTTTCGCCGCGCTCGCCGGCAGCCTCGAGAAGCGGTGCCGCGAGGACGGCTACGCCCTCTTTATCACGAGCTCGGGCGGCAGCGCCGACGACGACCTCGAGCTGCTGCGCCAGCTGGTGACCCGCGGCGTCGACGGCGTCTTTCTGGTCGTGGGCGACGAGTTCTCGGACGACCGCGCCATGCGTGAGGAGCTGAGCCATCTGCCGATACCCGCGGTCATGGTCGACCGCGCCATCGAGGGGCTCGAGTGCGACAAGGTGATGTTCGACCACGAGCTCGGCGGCTACATGGCCACACGTCATCTGATCGAGGAGGGGCATCGCCGCATCGCCTGCCTGGTCAACGCGCGGCGTTCGAACACGGGGCGCAAGCGCTTGGCCGGCTACGAGCGGGCGCTGCGCGAGGCGGGGCTTCCCATCGACGCGCGCCTGGAGTTCGAGAGCGAGTACTACATCCCGAGCGCCTACGAGGCGTCCGAGGCGGTACTCGCCACCGACGCCACCGCCGTGTTCGCGAGCTCGGACAACATCGCGCTGGGACTCCTCAAGCGCCTGCACGAGTACGGCAAGCGGATCCCCGAGGACATGTCGGTCGTGAGCTACGACAACTCGGCGGCCGACGTGCTCTTCGAGCCGGCGCTCACCGCGATCGAGCAGAACCCCGGCGAGCTCGCGGACCATGCGTTTTCCTGCATGTCCAAGCGTTTGGCCGGCACCGGTCCTAAACGGGTTGAAGAGATTGTGCTCAAGCCTCGGCTTATCGTTAAAAACAGCGTACTTCATATCGATAAACAGAATTAAACGCGTTTATCATGTGCGGCGCGGTCGAATGTGGACGGATTGTGATGCCCGCGACCGCTGGTCAGGCACCGAGTTGGGCCCCCGTATCGCGATAACGGGATGATAAAACGTTTTTTCAGCATGATAAAACGTTTTAGCAACTACACTGGTTCCAGCATGGGACACAGGACCGCGCACAAGGCGCGGCCGCATCGCGAAGGGAGCCGGACATGGCCAAGACCATCGGCACGCCGTGGCAGAAGCTGGGACACGAGGTATCCGAGGAGGAGCTCGAGGGCGTCGACCGGTATTGGCGCTGCGCCAACTACCTGTCCGTCGGTCAGATCTATCTGCGCTCCAACCCGCTCATGCGCTCCGATTTCAAGGACGAGAAGACGGGCGAGATCCGCGACTTCGGCCGCCCGGACGTCAAGCATCGCCTCGTGGGCCACTGGGGCACCACGCCGGGCGTCAACTTCCTCTTCGGCCACGTCAACCGTCTGATCGCCGACCACGGCCAGAACGCCGTCTTCCTCATGGGCCCCGGTCACGGCGGCCCGGCCGGCACCGCGCAGTCGCTGCTCGACGGTACCTACCGCGAGATCCGCCCCGACATCACCGATGATGAGGCCGGCCTGCAGAAGTTCTTCCGCCAGTTCTCCTACCCCGGCGGCATCCCGAGCCACTTTGCGCCCGAGACCCCCGGCTCCATCCACGAGGGCGGCGAGCTCGGCTACACGCTCAGCCACGCCTACGGCGCCATCATGGACAATCCGAGCCTGCTCGCGGTCGCCGTGGTGGGCGACGGCGAGTCCGAGACCGGTCCGCTCGCCACGTCCTGGCAGTCCAACAAGCTCGTGAACCCTGCGACCGACGGCATCGTGCTGCCGATCCTGCACCTCAACGGCTACAAGATCGCGAATCCCACGATCCTCGCCCGCATCTCCGACGAGGAACTCACCAAGTTCTTCGAGGGTATGGGCTACAAACCGCATTTCTTCGTCGCCGGCTTCGACGACGAGTCGCACGCGAGCACCCACAAGCGTTTCGCCGCGCTCTTCGAGCAGGTCTTCGACGAGATCTGCGACATCAAGGCCACCGCGGAGGCCCAGCAGGCCGCCGGCGAGACCGTCACGCGCCCGGCCTACCCGATGATCGTCTTCCGCACGCCCAAGGGCTGGACCTGCCCCAAGGAGATCGACGGCAAGAAGACCGAGGACTCCTGGCGTGCGCACCAGGTGCCGCTGGCAAGCGCCAAGGACACGCACGAGCATTTCCGCGTGCTGCGCAGCTGGCTCAGGTCCTATAAGCCCGAGGAGCTCTTCACGTCCGAGGGCCAGGTCCGCCCTGAGGTCACGGCCTTCATGCCCGCCGGCGAGCTCCGTATCGGTGCGAATCCCAACGCTAACGGCGGCAAGGTGCGCCGCGAGCTCGAGCTGCCCGATATCCACGCCCACGAGATTCCCGTCGCCGAGAAGGGCCACGGCTGGGGCGCGACCGAGGCGGCGCGCGTCTTCGGTGAGTACACGGCCGACGTCCTCGCCAAGAACATGGACGATTTCCGTATCTTCGGCCCCGACGAGACGGCGTCGAACCGTCTGCAGGCCGCTTACAAGGTGACCAAGAAGCAGTGGGACGCCGGCTTCTACGGCGACGACGCCAACGACGAGCTCCTCGCCGGCACCGGCAAGGTCGTGGAGCAACTGTCCGAGCATCAGTGCGAGGGCTTCCTTGAGGGCTACGTGCTCACCGGGCGCTCGGGCGTGTGGAGCTCGTACGAGAGCTTCATCCATGTGGTCGACTCCATGGTCAACCAGCACTGCAAGTGGCTCGAGGCCACGCGTCGCGAGATCCCGTGGCGCGCGCCCATCAGCGGTCTCAACATCCTGCTGTCGAGCCATGTGTGGCGCCAGGACCACAACGGCTTCTCGCATCAGGACCCGGGCTTCATCGACCTGCTGCTCAACAAGGCCAACGACACGCATGTCGTGAACGCCTACTACCCGGCCGACGCCAACATGGCGCTCGCCGTGGCCGAGCGCGTCTATCGGTCGACCGACTGCGTGAATGCGATCTTCTGCGGCAAGCAGCCGGCGCCGACGTTCCAGACGGTCGACGAGGCGCGTGTCGAGCTCGCCGAGGGCGTGGCCCAGTGGGCCTGGGCGTCCACGGCAAGCTCGCTCGACGAGGCCGACGTCGTCGTCGCCACGTGCGGTGACGTGCCGACGCTCGAGGCCCTCGCCGCGACCGACATGCTCCGCGAACTCGGCATCAAGGTCTGGTTCGTCAACGTGGTCGACCTGCTCAAGATCCAGAACGCGAGCGAGAACGACGAGGCCATCTCCGACGAGCGCTGGGCTGAGTTCTTCGGCCGCGGCGAGAAGCCCGTGCTCTTCGCCTTTCACGCCTACGCCGGCACGATCCGTCGCCTGATCTGGGACCGTCCGGGTCACGACGCCTTCCGCGTCCACGGCTACGAGGAGAAGGGCTCCACGACCACGCCGTTCGACATGCTGCGTCTCAACAACATGGACCGCTGGGCGCTTGCGGCCGATGTACTGCGCATGGTCGATGCCGAGAAGTTCGCCGCGAAGATCGACGAGTGGGAGGCGTTCCGCGACGAGGCCTTCCAGTTCGCCGTCGACGAGGGCTACGATCACCCGGCCTTCACCGACTGGGTGTGGCCCGACGCCGCCGCGGCCACGGCCGAGGACGGCGCGCTCTCGGCGACTCAGATGACCGCGGGCGACAACGAGTAGCCAGCTTCCCCAGGCACCCGACCTTGCCGCTCAAACCGTCGCTTGCGTACTCAAGTACGCGGCGCTCCTCTTTCGCGGCAATCTCGGGCACCTGGGAACCCGGCGGGCTGAGACCGGCTCGCTGACTCGTGTTCGACCTATGTGGTTTCTTAATTTGGGGCTTTGAGATTCAATTGACCCTTTCCTCTGCCCGTCGACCGTTGTTTCCGGTCGGCGGGTTTCTTTTTCACGTGCCTATAATGGGGCGGTTTCATAGGTTTCGATCTTGAGAGGCGGAAGATGAGTTTCACGAGCGTGGCGCTTGAGATGGTGACGGTCTCGCTGCCGATCCTGCTGGGTTGGGCGATCGCCAAGCTGGGCTTCATGCAGCCCGAGTTCGAGCGCGAGCTGTCGCATCTGCTGCTCAAGGTGGCGCTTCCGTGCCTCGTGCTTTCGTCCGCCCTCGGCGACGACGTCAAGCTGCCGAGCATCGGCGACACCTTCTCGCTCATGGGGCTCACGGTCGCCATGTACGCCGTCGCGGTCCTCATCGCCTTCGCGATCCCGGCAATCATGCGCGCGCCCAAAGGCACGGAGTGTTCCTATCGCTTCGCCGTGCTCTTCGGCAACGCGGGCTTCATCGGCTTTCCCGTGATCCAGGCCGTGCTCGGCAAGCAGGCGCTGCTCTATGCATCGATCGCGCTTATCCCCATGAACTTCTTCATGTTCTCCGTCGGCGAGATGCTCTTTCGCGACGGCGCCGGCGGGTTCAAGAAGACGATGCGCAGTCTCGCGGCCTGCTGCAAGAATCCCGGGCTCATCGCGAGCTTGATCGTGCTCATCGTGGTGCTGACGGGTTGCACCGACTGGGGCGTGCTCGGCGATTCCATCAATATCGTGGGCACCATGACCACGCCGGCGGCGCTGCTGCTCATGGGTTCCTCGATCTCGCGTTACCGCCCGGTCGAGATGCTCACCAACTGGCGCGCCTATGTGACTGTGGCGGGGCGCCTGCTCATCGTGCCGCTGGCGAGCCTTGCCCTGGCCCGCGTCTGGCCGGGCATGAACCGGATCTTCATCCTCACGCTCGTGCTCGACATGGCCATGCCCGTGGGCAGCAACGGCACGCTCTACTGCCTGCAGTACGGCCGCGACGCGCGCCCGATGATGCAGTGCACGTTTTTGTCGATCGTCTGCTCGATCCTCACGATCCCCTTTGTGACCGTGCTCGCTGCGATGTAGAGGGATCGAGGCTGCCCGGCGACCGGGACGCACCTGCCAACCGCGAGCCCCAATGTTTCCAATTGAATACGCGGTTGGTTGTTTTGGGCGATTTATGCTGCGAGCACTCTAGTATGCTAAAGTATCGGGACATGTCGGCGGAGCCATGCCGACATCTCTGCAATTGATACGGCGATACATGAGGAGGCTCACCAGATGACAGCCACACCGTGGGGATTCCGGGATATCCTGCCCGAGGAGGCTCAGACGCGCGAGGACATCGCGCAGACGGTGAAAGGCTGCTTCAAGGAGCACCATTGCCTGCCGGTCGAGACCCCGATCCTCGAGGACAAGGCGTCGCTCGAGGAGGGTGGCCGCATCGCCGACACGCCGTTCACGCTGTTCGACGACGACGGCCGTTTGCTCGTGGTGCGTCCCGACAACACGCTTCCCATCGTGCGCCTGGTCGCGAACCGCATGAACGCCGGCGACCTGCCGCTGCGCCTGCGCTACGAGGCGCCGGTGGTGCGTGAGCTCCGGCGCGGGGGCGGCGGGTCGCGCCAGTTCACGCAACTGGGCTTCGAGCTGATCGGAGAGGGGGATGCCGCGGGCGATACCGAGGCCGTCTCCATCGTGGCCGAGGCCCTGCGCGCGCTCGGCCTGCCCGCCCCGCGCATCGTCTGCGGCAGCGTCCGCCCCTTCAAGGCGCTGCTCGCCGTATGCGAGGACCGCTCGCTCGCCGAGGAGGCCCTGCGCCTGGTGCATGCCAACAACTTCATCGATCTGGACGAGCGCGTGGCCGCGAGCGGGGAGAGCGATGCCGTCAAGGCCGCGATACGCGAGCTGCCCCGTCTCGCCGGCGGTGCCGAGGTGCTCGACCGCGTGGACGAGCTACTCGCCGCGGCGGGCGTGTGGGGCTCGGCGACATCCGAGCTGCGCGCGCTCGTCGAGGGGCTCGACGATCGGGACGCGGACACGCTCTCGTTCGACTTCTCGATCATGAACTCGTTCGACTACTACACGGGGCTCGTCTTCAAGGCCTATGCCGGCGGCCTCGCCGATCCGGTGGGCTCGGGCGGCCGCTACGACTCCATCTTCACCGGCGTTTTCGGCCGCGGCATCGAGGTGCCGGCGGCGGGGTTCGCCTTCTCGCTCGAGCGCCTCGAGGCGGCCAAGGCCGCGGACGAGCCGAGCGCGGCGGCGGACGGCGATGCGCAAGCGCCGCGCCCCCTGCGCATCGCCGTGCCCAAGGGCTCGCTCAAGGCCGACACCATCCGTGTGCTCGAGGCCGCGGGCATCGATGCTTCCGAGTTCGCCGATCCCGGGCGCAAGCTCATCGTGCACGGGCGCGACACCGCCGGCGACATCGGCGATATCGAGTTCGTCATCGTGCGTCCGAGCGACGCGCCCGTCTTCACCGCATGCGGCGGCGCCGACTGCGGCATCTGCGGCTATGACTCGCTCATCGAGGCGGACGTGGAGCTTTTGCAGCTCGTCGACCTGGGATACGGCGGCTGCCGCTTTATCGAGGCCGAGCCCGCATGGCGCGCCGGCGAGGCCGAGCGCAACTATGCCCGCCTGGGGGCGCTGCGCGTGGCGACCAAGTATCCGCGCATCGCGAGCGCCTGGTACGCGAGCCGCGGCGTCAACGCCGAGATCGTCTCGCTTCACGGCAACATCGAGCTCGGGCCCATCGTGGGGATGGCCGACCGCATCGTCGACATCACGGCGACGGGCGCGACGCTGCGCGACAACGACCTCGTCATCACGGGCGAGATCATGGAGTGCACGGCGCGGTTCTTCGTGAACCCGGGCGCCGCGCGTCTGGACCCGCGCGTGCGGGAGCTGGCGGCGCGCCTCGCCACCGCCGTGGAGGGGCTGCATTTCGAGCCTGTCGCGGGCTCGGCCCAGTGACGGGCGCCTCAGCCAAAGCCGTGACCGTTGACCGGACGACGGAGCTCAAGCTGCGCTGTCCGAAACCTCGACCGATAGGGGATTGAAGATATGAAGACCATCAAACTCGCTCCCGGCGAGCGCCTCGTGACCGATCAGCTCAACCGCAAGGGCGTCCTTCCGGCCCAGATCGTCGATGCCGCGCGCGACATCGTGGCGAACGTGCGCGCGAACGGCGACGCGGCCGTGCGCGACTACTGCGCCCGTTTCGACGGCGTGGAGCTCGAGAGCTTCCGCCTGCCGCAGGAGCAGGTCGACGCCGCGCTCGAGGGGCTCGATCTGGCCTTTGTCGAGGCGCTCGAGAAGGCCGCCCGCCAGATCCGCGATTTCCATCGGCGCGAGGTCGAGCAGAGCTGGTTCACCACGCGCCCGGACGGCACAATGCTCGGCGTCAAGGTGACCCCGCTCGCCGCGGCCGGCATCTACGTGCCGGGCGGTCGCGCCCAGTACCCCTCGACCGTGCTCATGAACGCGATCCCGGCCAAGGTCGCCGGCGTCAAGCGGGTGGTCATGGTCACGCCGCCGCAAAAGGACGGGCTCATCAGCCCCTACACGCTCGCGGCGGCCAAGCTCGGCGGCGTGGATGAGATCTACATGGTGGGCGGCGCGCAGGCGGTCGCCGCGCTCGCCTACGGCACGGAGTCCATCCCCAAGGTCGACAAGATCACGGGTCCGGGCAACGCCTTCGTCGCCGCGGCCAAGCAGATCGTCTCGGGCGATGTGGGCATCGACATGGTCGCCGGCCCCTCCGAGGTCTGCGTGCTCGCCGACGCCACCGCCAAGCCGATGGTCGTCGCCGCCGATCTCATGGCCCAGGCCGAGCACGACCCGCTTGCGGCCTGCTATCTCGTGACCTGCGACGAGGAGTTCGCGCGCGAGGTCGAGGCCGGTATCGACGTGCTCGTGGCGCAGTCGCCACGCGCCGAGATCACCCGCGCCTCGCTCGACAATGAGGGCACGATCGTCGTCGCCGCCGACATGGCCGCGGCGGTGGAGGCCGTGAACACCGTAGCGCCCGAGCACCTGGAGCTCCACTGCAAGGATGCCCTGGGGCTCCTCGGCGGCATCCGCAACGCCGGCGCCATCTTCGTGGGCGCCTGGAGCTCCGAGCCGCTCGGCGACTACGTGGCCGGCCCCAACCACACGCTTCCCACCGGCGGCACCGCCGTGTTCTCGAACCCGCTCTCCGTCGAGGAGTTCGTCAAGCGCTCGAGCGTCATCTGCTATACGCCCGAGGGCCTGCTCGCCGACGCCCCCGCCACGCAGCGCCTGGCCGAGGCCGAGGGTCTGTGGGCGCACGCGCTCTCCGCGGCGCTCCGCCGTCGCGTGCTCGAGCAGGGCGATGCGTCCGTGTCCCGCGATGCGCTCGCCGCCGCCGACCTCACGAAGGTCGCGTGGCCGGGCGATGCGCCGGAGACGGTGGCCGGAGGCGTCGACCTCGCGGCGCTCGATGCGGCTGCGGCGGGGGCCGCGGCCGGCGGGGAGGCGTAGGCGCGATGGCTGAGCTTTCCGCCCGCATGAAGGAGCTCGTCCAGCCCTATCTGGCCGGCATCGAGCCCTACGACCCCAACTTCACGCCCTGCCGCATCAACCTCTCGGCCAACGAGAACACCTATCCACTGCCCGAGGGCGTGCGCGCAGCCGTCGATGCGGCGCTCGCCGCCACGCCGCTCAACCGCTATCCCGACCCCATGTCGAACGACCTGCGCGACGAGCTCGCCCGCTGGCACGGTGTCGCACGCGAGAACATCTGCGTGGGCAACGGTGGCGACGAGCTGCTCTATAACTTTTTGCTCGCCTTTGGCGGCACGGGGCGCACGCTCCTCAACTGCCCGCCGTGCTTTAGCGAGTATGCGTTTTTCGCCTCGCTCTGTCAGACGGAGGTCCGCGACGTTTGGCGCGATCCGGTGACGTTCGAGCTCGACCAGGCGGCCGTGCTCGAGGCGGCGCCGGCGTGCGACCTCGCGATCGTGACCTCGCCCAACAACCCCACGGGCGACCTCGCCCCGCGCGACTTTGTCGCGGCGCTCTGCGACGCCTGCCCCGGCATGGTCATGGTGGACGAGGCCTATATCGAGTTCGCGGACGGGTCTTTCGGCGCCGAGGCCACGTGCCAGGAGCTGCTCGCCGAGCATGCCAACCTCGTGATCCTGCACACGCTTTCCAAGGCCTTTGGCGCGGCGGGCTGCCGTCTGGGCTACGTGATCGCCGCGCCCGACGTCATCGACGTCTTCGGCGCGATTCGCCAGATCTACTCGGTGAACGTGCTCACGCAGGCAGCGGCGACGGCTGCCGTGCGGGCGCGCGATGCCTATGCGCCCGTGGTCGCGAAGATCGCGGCCGAGCGCGAGCGCGTACTCGCGGAGCTGCGTGGCCTTGCCGCCGAGGGCCTGCCGGTGGAGGTCTGGCCGAGCACGGCGAACTTCTTGCTCGTGCGCCTGCCGGGCGCTACCCGCGTGCGCGAGCGGATGCGTGACGAGTATTCGATCCTGGTGCGCGACTTCAGCTACGCGCCGGGGCTCGCGGGGTGTCTGCGCGTCACCGTGGGCACGCCCGGGGAGAACGACGAGGTCCTGGCGGCGCTTGCCGCTCTCGTGAAGGAGGAGATGTAGATGGCCCGTACCGCGGAGGTGACCCGCACGACGGGGGAGACCGATATCACCGTGAAGCTCGACCTGGACGGGTCGGGCACCTGCGACATCTCGACCGGGGTGCCGTTTTTCGACCATATGCTCAACGCCTTTGGCCGCCACGGCCTGTTCGATTTGACGGTGCACGCGACGGGCGACGTCGAGGTCGATGCGCACCATACCGTGGAGGATACGGGCATCGTGCTGGGCGAGGCGTTCGCCCGGGCGCTCGGCGACAAGGCGGGCATCACGCGCTTCGCCGACGTGGCGATCCCGATGGACGAGACGCTCGTCATGGCGGCCGTCGACATCTCGGGTCGCGGTCAGGCGTACTGCGACCTGCCCGTTCCGACCGAGCGCGTGGGCACGTTCGACACCGAGCTCGCCGTCGAGTTCTTCTACGCCTTCGCGCGCGATGCCAAGCTCACGCTGCATGTGCGCGAGCTCGCCGGCGAGAACTCGCATCACATCATCGAGGCGGCGTTCAAGGCCGTGGGCCGCGCGATGCGCCGCGCCTGCGAGCTCGATCCCCGCGTTCACGGCATCCCCAGCACCAAAGGAAGCCTCTAGGCAACCTGCAATTTAGGGACAGGTTTATTTTTACAGGTTTTATCTGCGGAAACGCTTCGATGGGACCGATGCCTGCCCTTAGCTGCTTTGGGTGAACGTTTAACCTGCAAAAATAAACCTGTCCCTGATTGGCAGGTGAAAGGAGGAGCGACATGTCCAGACCCCAGATCGCCGTGGTCGACTACCACAAGGGCAACCTGTCGAGTGTCGCGCGCGGCCTTGTGCGCGCCGGTGCCGACGCTGCGGCATCGGACGACCCGGCGGCCATCGCGGCGGCGGACGCGCTCGTGATTCCCGGCGTGGGTGCCTTCTACGACGCGATCGAGTTCATGCATGCGAGCGGCCAGGATCGCGCGATCCTTACCGCCGCGGCCGCGGGCAAGCCCGTGCTCGGCATCTGCCTGGGCCTGCAGCTCCTGTTCGAGCGCGGGGACGAGGGCGTGCCCGACGGCGGTGGGGCCGTGGTGCCCGGCGACGCTGGGGCCGCGGTGCCCGCCGAGGGCGAGGCCGCGGTGCCCGGCGACGGTAGCGTATACGGCGCGGGACTCGAGCCGGGCACGGTCTTTGCAGCCGAGGGCCGGCGCTGGGCGCGGGGCCTCGGCCTCATACGCGGTAGCTGCACGCGGCTTGAGTCGAGCCGGCTCAAGGTGCCGCACGTGGGCTGGGACCAGGTGCACATGACGCCCGCCGGCGCCGCCGACCCGCTGCTCGCGGGCGTGCCCGAGGGCGCCGATGTCTACTTCACGCACAGCTATGCCGTCGACGGCGATGTCGATGAGGCCTGCGTGCTCGCGCGGACGCATTACGCGCGGAGCTTCGCGTGCGTCGCCCGCTCCGGCAGCGTGTGGGGCTGCCAGTTCCATCCCGAGAAATCCTCGGCCACCGGTGCCCGGATCCTCGGCAACTTCGTCCAGATCGCCCGGGAGGTGCGCTCATGATCCTGTTTCCCGCCATCGACCTGATCGGTGGCAAGGTCGTGCGCCTGGAGCGCGGCGACCGCAGCCGCTGCAAAGTGTACTCCGACGACCCGGTCGCCGTGGCCCGCTCGTTCGCCGAGCAGGGCGCGGCTTGGGTGCATGTCGTCGACCTGTCCGCCGCGTTCGAGGAGGACGAGGAGGCGCGCGCGGCCAACAGCACTGCCATCAAGGCCATCTGCGCCGTCGACGGCCTCTCGGTCGACGTGGGCGGCGGCGTGCGCTCGCTCGCCCGCATCGACGAGCTCGCGGGCTACGGGGCCCGGCGGATCGCGCTCGGCACCGTGCTCGTGACGGAACCCGGGTTCGCCGAGGTCGCGGCCCAGGGCTTCGGCAGCCTGCTCGTGGCGGACATCGCCGCGCGCGACGGTCAAGTCAAGGTCAACGGCTGGCGCGACGGCGCGGGGCTCTCGCTCGAGGAGGCCGTGGGGCAGCTCGCCGAACTCGGCTTCAAACACCTCGTCTACACCGACATCGCGCGCGACGGCATGCAGACGGGCATCGACGTGGGCGCATACCGCCGCGTGGCGGAGCTTGCGGGATTCCCCGTGGTGGCCTCGGGCGGCATCTCGACGCTCGATGACATCCGCGCGCTCGCGGCCGCGGGGCCGGACGCCATCGAGGGCGCCATCACGGGCCGTGCGCTCTATGAGGGCAATTTCACGCTCGCGGAGGCGCTCGCCGCCGCGAGGGAAGGGGAGACCGCATGCTGACGAAACGTGTGATCCCGTGCCTCGACGTCAAGGACGGCCGTGTGGTCAAGGGCGTCAACTTCGTGTCGCTGCGCGACGCCGGCGATCCGGTCGAGCTCGCGCGCGCCTACGATCGCGAGGGCGCGGACGAGGTCGTGTTCCTCGACATCACGGCGACGAGCGACGATCGCGCGACGACGATCGATATGGCGGCGCGCTCGGCCGAGGAGCTTGCCATCCCCTATACCGTGGGCGGTGGCTTCCGCGACCTCGCGGGTATGCGCGCCATGGTCGCGGCCGGCGCCGACAAGGTCTCGCTCAACTCGGCCGCCGTGCGCGACCCGTCGCTCATCACGCAGGCCGCGGCGGCCTTTGGCAGCCAGGCCGTGGTGGTGGCGATCGACGCCAAGCGCGTGGGCCTGCCGGGCGCGCCGGGCGCCGACAAGTGGGAGGTCTTTACCGCGGGCGGGCGCAACGCCACGGGCATCGATGCCGTCGCATGGGCCGAGGAGGCCGCGCGCCGCGGTGCCGGCGAGATCCTGCTCACGAGCATGGACCGCGACGGCACCAAGGCCGGCTTCGACCTGGCGCTCACGCGCGCCGTCGCCCGTGCCGTGCCGATTCCCGTCATCGCGAGCGGCGGCGTGGGCACGCTCGAGCATTTTGCCGAGGGTGTGATCGAGGGCGAGGCCGACGCCGTGCTGGCGGCGAGCGTCTTCCACTTTGGCACGTTCAGCATCCGCCAGGTGAAGGAATATATGGCCAGCCAGGGTATTCCTGTGAGGCTCGACTTCTAGTGCTGCGGCTTGCCCAGGCACCGCATCTTGCCGTTCAAACCGTCGCTCGCGTACCTTAAGTACGCTTCGCTCCTCTTTCACGGCAACCTGCGGCACCTGGACAACCCTCGCCGACCTGAGAGGTTTTTGAAGCGATTGAGGAGAGAAATGAAAGAGGTAACGACT
>ERZ808240.3823-NODE-3823-length-14127-cov-2.858442_pt1 | contig 14127 bp, 14 predicted proteins | sample MGYA00521084_ERZ808240 | MGnify/ENA primary metagenome ERZ808240 (study PRJEB31516, sample SAMN03275571) | gut metagenome | biome: mammalia-associated habitat; material: feces | host: Papio cynocephalus | place: Kenya | collected 2012-08-06 ... | reverse complement strand
CGGAACGGAGAGTCTCATCCAGTCAGCGGCGAGATTTGGCGTGAGCCGGAGTACACTGAAAAAATGGCTGTTAAATTATGAAATGTTTGGCACGGGAGGTCTATGCCATCGGGCCGGAAACCATCACTACTCCAAGGAGATCAAGCGCGAGGCGGTCGAAACCTATTTGTCCGGGCGGATGAGTGAAGAGGATATCTGTAAAAAATATCAGATTCGGTCGAGAACACAGCTTGAGAAGTGGGTTTCGTTGTATAATGGCCAAAAAGAGTTCCGTCCCGCGGGCGGAGCCAGGAAGGGTATGTGTATGGCCAGAATCAACGGAGAAGAAAAAGAGAAGGCGGTGGAATTCTGCATCGCCCATGACAGGGACTACGCCCTGACAGCAGAGCGCTTTGGGTTTACATACCAGCAGGTCTACGGCTGGGTGCGGAAATATCATGCGGCAGGCGTCAACAGCCTGAGACATGAGAGAAAGTACTCCAGAGAACTTTCCAATTGGATTGCAGAGAATAAGCAACTCAAAACGGTCAATCTTGAGATGGAAATGGAGGCTGTGCTGCATCAGAAGCTTCAGCAGTACCGATGCCAAGGCCGCAGTTCGCCGGACCTCAGCGGCGTGCGGCAGACCGCTGTGTATCAGGCCATCAAAGAATTGCATGAGGAACACAGATGGCCTGTTTATAAGCTCTGCGCTGCGGCAGACGTCAGCAGGGCCGGATATTATAAATGGCTCAACCGCACCGTGAGCCAAAAGCAAACGGAAGACGAGAAACTGGCCGGGCTCATTACCGAGATTTATCAGGCCCAGCGCGGCATTCCCGGATACCGGCAGATGAAAATTATTTTGGAGCGCCGGCATGGGTTAAAGTACAACTTGAAACGAATCTACCGTCTTGTGCGTGTGCTTGGCCTGCGGTCTGTATGCAGGAAGAAAAAGTGGCGGTATAAGAAGAAAACTCCGTCAGAATATACTGCGGAAAATGTCCTGAACAGGGAGTTTTCGTCTGACCGGCAGAATGAGAAGTGGGTGACTGACATAACAGAATTCAAATATGGCTCTGGCAGCAAGGCGTACTTGAGTGCTGTGCTGGATCTGTACGGGAGGAATATCGTTGCGTTCTCCCTGAGCCGCCGCAATAATACGCCTCCTGTGCTGGCCACTTTCGAGCAGGCGTTTCGGAAATATCCGGACGCAAAACCACTGCTGCACAGTGATCGGGGCGTCCGATATACCAGTCGTTCCTTCCGAAAAGAAATGAAACGCGCTGGGGTATGCCAGAGCATATCCCGCGTGGGGCGTTGCCTTGACAACGCCCCAATGGAGGGATTCTGGGGCATCCTGAAAACAGAAATGTATTACCTCTATCATTTCGAGGATTACGAATCTCTGCGGAAGGCGATCTGCGCATATATTGACTTTTATAACAACGACAGGTACCAGAAAAAGCTTGGCTGTATGACACCGGCGGAATTCATCGCGGCTTCAGCAAAATAATAACGCAGAGAATCCTACATGATATAGAATCCTCTGCATAGTTTTTATTTCTTGCTTTGTCTACTTGACAGGGAGCAGTTCATTTGAGAGTTGACGGAGGTTTTCTTATTCATGAGAAAACTTATCATTGATTTCAGTAGCGCAAAATATGTGCGAATTTCTGTTCTCAATGAAATCTCTCACAGACGCTTCACGCTTGCTTTCGCGGTCAAAAGTGAGTACACCGCTCGGCTCTGCTCAAAGAATCGCACACAGCGGCTCACACGCCGAAACACGGGGGGCACTCATGACACTGTGTGGAGCGCTTTTCTCTCCCCTCACATTTAGGCAAAGAGAAGTTTGAGGAAGCGGATGTACGCCTGTGCCGTGTGTCCGCTTCTTCCGGTGCCGCAGCCACAGCCTCTTGGGCTGTGCATAATGGATATACCTATATAAGGCAGAATCAGATGACAAGTCCGCCGTTGGGAGAAATCACCTGTCCAGTCATAAACTCTGCACCTGCGACATAGGAAACAGCTTCCGCGATATATTCCGGTTCTCCCAGCATTCCAATAGGAGAGGCCGCTTTGTAGCTGTCAAAAGCAGGCTTATTTTCCAGTGTCATATCTGTAACGATGAAACCGGGAGCCACTGCGTTAACACGAATACCGTGGGAGCCAACTTCCTTTGCCAGCGCTTTGGTCAAGCCGTTCATGCCCCACTTGGTGGCGCAGTAGGTGCTCTGACGGGGATAACCCGTTATACCGCCCACAGAGGTCACATTGACAATGCTGCCCGCATTCTGCTTGTACATATAGGGCAGAACCAGCTTACACATATAAATGCCGGCCATCAAATTGGTGCCCAGAACGCGCTCAATATCACCCATAGTGTGATCTGTCAGTTCCTTGCGAACCGTGACGCCGGCATTATTTACCAGCACGCCGATTTTTTCACCCAACGCGGAAACCGCTGTTTTCACAACTTTTTCGCATTCTTCATATCTGGACACGTCGCCTTGAGCGGAAACCACCCTGCGGCCATATTTTTCGGCGATCTCTGCTGCCAGTGCTTCTACCTTTGCCAGAGAGGAATCGGAGACGTAGTTGCAGACAAGGTCATACCCATCCGATGCCAACTGGCGGCAGATTGCTGCGCCCATACCTCTGGCACCACCGGTAACAATCGCATACCCGTCATATTTTTTCATAGTACGTACCTCCCGTTTATTTCCGGCACTGTCTGTTTACCGCACCGGCAGGGATTTCGCCCATGGCTCCCTGCATGGCGTACAATGCGGATTTGTATTCCAGCTCTCTGGATGCCTCCGTGGACTGGAAGGCCACATGGTTGGTCAGGATCACATTCTCCATCTTCATGAGAGGATGGTTTACATCAGAGAACGGTTCCGTTTCATAAACGTCCAGACCGGCAGCCTTGATCTTACCGCTTTGCAGGCCTGCCACCAGCGCATTGGTATCCACCAGACCGCCGCGCCCGGTATTGACTACGATGACACCGTCCTTCATTTTGGAAATCGCATCGGCATCGATGATGTGAAAAGACTCATCCGTCAGGGGAATATTTGCGCTGATCACATCGCTCTGCGCCAGCAGTTCATCCTTGCTTCCACAGAATTTCACGCCCAAAGCCTCAACGGTTTCCCGGGACAGGTAGGGGTCGTAGGTGCAGACGGTGGCGCCCATGGCCATCATTGCCCGGGCAACATTTTTGGCAATCCGGCCCAGTCCCAGAAGACCAACGGTCAAGCAGGAAATCCGGCGGCACTCATAGCCGTGGATCATGGACTGTCTGGTCCAGCCGCCGGAATGAACAAACAGATCATAGTGCTTCAGCTTGCGGCACAGCGCCATAATCAGGGCCACCTGATGCATGGACACTTCTTCCATGGCGTAATCCGGCACATTGCACACCAGAATCCCACGCTCCGAGCAGGCGTCTACATCTATGATCTCATAACCCATGGCCGTGCGGACAATGCACTTCACGGAATCCGGCAGCTTTTCAATGACCTCACGCGGGAACTTCAGAATGCTGGTGGCCACAGCGTCAGCGCCCTGACAACATTCCAGCTGCTCTTCCTGAGAAAGAAATTCCGGATACTGGACAAATTCAATGTTATTTTCCTCGAACATCTTTTTGTGAGGAGCCAGATCCGGAGAACCGGGATTGTGGAACTGAACGATTTTCATAAAATATCCTCCTTTCCGTATTTCAGGCAAACGCGTTTTCAAAAAAGGCTCTTGCGTTATCTACTTTCAGCTTGCGGAGTATTTCTTCCGGCAGTCCGAGTTCCTGTATAATTGGAACGGCATAGTATTCAAAATAAGTAAAATTCACCGCTTTTTCCAATTCCTCATCTCTGCTGGCGTTTTTCCAGTCTGGCAGAAAGCCGTTGTACGGCGCATAGTCGTGGGAAATCACCAATCGGTCTGAGAATCCGTCCTGACAAAGGCGCACCAGAGTGCGGCAGCGGTTTTCCAACGTAGTGCCCGGCGTCGCAGTCACCGTGCCGAAACGGTCCAAGCCCACGTAACAGCCACGATCCAGAAGACTTTCCAGATAATCAATATCATCCACATCTCCGCTGTGCCCCGCTATGACCGCCTGCATGGGAACACCGTGGTCGGCCATAATTGCGAGCATCTCTCCGCCATGCTTCAGTTCCGGAATGGTGTGGCAGAAGACCGGTAGCCTGTGCTTTGCAGCGCAGTCCGCCGTGACTCCCAGCATTTTTACAATGTAGTCCGTAATACCGCGCTGATCTACCGCACATTTCATGATGCCGGGGCGTACGTCTGTTTCCTCCATGCCGTTGGCGCACTCGTAATCCAGATACCCCAAAATTTCCTCATAGGGTTTCCATTCCAACCAGGGATCCTGCTGATGGTAAAAGCCGCTGGAGACAATAACATTCATGCCGCTTAGCTGCGATGCCCTGCGAATCAGCCGGATATCTCTGCCCAGATTGATGGGTGTGCCGTCCACGATGGTGTCAATACCGGCGGCTTTTGCCTTTTTCAGCTGGATGACTGCCATTTCCAGCAAACGATCTTCGTTGCAGAACTGATTTCGCAGACACATCCGCAAAGACCAGTCGCAACAGGTCACTGCGTGCTCGTGCATCAGCGTATAACCCAGTTCTGCAGAATCCACAGAGCCGGTAACTGTATGTATCTTCATGCGTTGATTTTTCTCCTTTTCAGATCAGCCAGACCGCCGCGGCGGTCTGGCTGATCTATCGTGACCGGATTACTTCACAATAATGTGCTCTGCGCCGGCAATGGCCTCTTCGCTCAGTTCCTGACCGATGCCGGGACGATCCGGCGTCTGGTAAGTGCCGTTAACGGGAATCAGCATATCATCATATTTACCGATGGTTGTAAACACTGGCAGCGTATTCCACTGAAGACACTCATGATACACGAAATTGGGAATGGCGGCTTCCACCTGAACCGTTGCGGCGCAGGCAATAGGTCCGGCCATGCAGTGCATCTGGATGCCTACATCATAAGCATGGGCATAGTCGCAGACCTTTTTCATCTCGGTGATGCCGCCCACAACGCCCAAATCAGGCTGCGCAACATCAATGGCACGGTTTTCAATGAAAGGCTTAAAGCCCCACAGGGAGCCGATCCGTTCGCCGGTGGCGGTGAACGTCTTGACGCTGTCGTGCAGCTGCTTGAGATAGCGGTAGTCCATAGACTGACCCGGCTCTTCCAGATAGAGGCAGTTATACTGATCCAATTCACGTCCAATCTGAATGGAAGTATTCACATCGCACATACCGTGCAATTCGATCACAATACCGACATTGTCGCCCACGGCGTCACGAATGGCGCCCACGCGGTCAGAGACGACTTTCAGCTGATATTTGGTATCCAGCTTCTTCCACTCCCAGTCAGAGCCGTCGGTACGGTAAATGCGCTGCGGACTGGTGCACAGCCCTTTGTCGTCGGTCCACAGAGGATCTACTTTCACAGCGGTGAAGCCCTGCTCCACAGCCCGCTTTGCCTGTTCGGCGTAATCCTCAGGGGTTTGGACGGGGTGGTCGATGGGACCCCAGCCCAGTTGGATTTGGCTTGCATAGGCCTTGATGTTCTTCGTGACCTTGCCGCCCAACAGCTTATAGACCGGCAGCCCGGTGACTTTGCCCTTGATGTCCCACATGGCAATATCCAGCGCACTGATGGCTGCAAAGGCAATGGGGCCGCCGCCGTATGCCCAGTAGCAACCGTGATACAGCTTCTGCCAGATTACCTCATGCTCAAGAGGATCCATGCCAATGATAAAGGGCGCCATCTCCCGGATATAGGTCATGGCTGCATCTCTGCCGGACATTACGGGAATACCGGATTCGCCCCATCCGCAGATTCCTTCGTCGGTATTGACACGTACGCACACAGGCGCCCAGCCCGGAACCGGAGAGTCTACATTCACTCTGAAAATATCAATGCTTGTAATTTTCATCGCGCAATTCTTTCCTTTCTTGTGTCATTTCTTCAATTGGCAAAGCTCAGTCTCATAGCCGTCAGGGTCCTTGATGAAGTATCCCCACTGGTGAGGCTGTTCCACGATGCCCTGACTGATTACACCCATTTTCTGATGATAGGCGTAGCTTTCCTGAATATCTGTCACTTTCATGCCCAGATGCCCATAGCCGGTATGATCTGCCGTGATGTTGGGGAAATTCAGAAGTTGGATCTGCATGGCACGGTCCGGAGCGGCCATGAAGCACGATGTGATGGCGGGAGTGTGATGAATCACCGTCTCTACCGTAAATCCCAGTGCCTGTTCATAAAACGTGCGGCTGCGCTCCATATCTGTGACCTTGATGCAGACATGATGTGTTTCAAAAGTCATCAGTACTCCAATTCCAGAACGTCGCCATTTTTGAGTCCGGCTGCATTGCCCTCTTCAAAGTCCATGTGGATTACACAGACATCGCTGACCGTGTTTTCCCTGACCGCAACATTGTGGAATGTGACGGAGCGCACGCCCTGAGAGGTCACGGAAACCGGCTGAAGTTCTTTCAGACCCAATTCCTGCATGATCTTTGTACAGATATGTACATGGCGGGCTGCAACAATCCCACAGTTCAAAGTTACAGATCCTTTGGGGCCAACAAGCTTCAGCTCACAGGCATCCTTCAGGTTTCCGGACTCTACTACAGGAGGCGTCACGCCCAGCTTCATGGTATCGCTTTGCAGCAGTTCCACCTGATCGAAGGGACGGTTTGGCCCCATGACCCGGATTCCCTTAATACTGCCCTTTGGCCCCTGTACCTCCAGCGTTTCCGTGGAGATATACTCGCCGCCGCCCAGATATTTTTTCTGAGGCAGCACGTAACCCTCGCCAAAGAGTTTTTCTACCGTCTCCTGTCTCAAGTGGATATGATGGTTGTCGAGCATAACCTCGAACTTTTTATTACTTGACATATTCATCCTCCGCACGGTCTCTACCGAATTTGTGATAAGGCTCCTCCCCGTTCATCACGCGGATGACACCGGTGGCGAGAGAATCCATCTCATGGGAGCCTGGGGCAACGATGATCGGGGCAATTTTGGACACCCGTGCAGACAGAGCCTCCACAAGACGACTGGAATGAGCCATGCCGCCGGTGAGCACAATAGCATCCACATCCATATTCATAGTGGTGGACATGGCACCAATGTCCTTTGCCTGTGCGTAAACCATACCGTCAAAAGCCAATTTTGCCTCAGTATCGCCGGCATCAATCCGGCGCTCCACTTCCCGCAGATCACTGGTTCCCAGATACCCTGCCAGACCGCCGCCGCCCATAATCATCTTCAGAATGTCACGGTGGGTATACTTACCGCTGAAGCAGCCTGCCACGAAACCAATGATCGCCATAAACGGCACGCCGCCGGCCCGCTCAGCGCTGTATCCGTCGCTGGTGGAGTCAATAAGCCGGCCGTGGCGGTGGGCGGAGGTAGAGGTGCCGCCTCCCAGATGGCAGACCACAATATTGAAATCATCCAGCTTGCCGCCCAGCTTTGCCGCGCCGATGCGGGCGGCAGCTTTAGCGTTCAGCGTATGGGAGCCGGGGGCAATGGGAAAGTCCTTAAAGCCGGACAGGCAGGCCTCCGGGATAAACTCGTTGACGCCCTCACCGTCATAGATGAAAGCGGGAATTCCCAATTCCTGTCCCATTTCATAGGCAATGACAGGGCCGAGAGAGGAGGCGTGAGGCGTATCGTAGTCATAGCAGTGCTGAACCAGCGCCTTATCAATGATGTAGCCGCCGGACATCAGATTTCCGCCTCCACCGCCACGGGAGACAATGACGTTCAGCTCTTTGGGGTCGATCTTTTCTTCTTTCAGGAACGTTCGGATCGTTTCTTTACGCAGATCCATCTGGTCGAAGATTCCCTTCATTCCGGCAATAGCCTGCCGGTCAACATCCAGATTGCGCTCGCAGACATTCACCGCGTCCTCATAATAGGCGACCTTGGTCGAGGTGGAGCCGGGATTCAGTACCAGAATTTTATACATGGCTTCCCCCTTTGTTATTTGCCGAAGTGCTCTTTACCGTAATCGTAACCCAACTTGGCCATTGCTTTGTTGCCGGGAATAAATTTGGCCTTATTGCCCTCAAAGGCATGATCAATGGCCGTGTAGAGGTTTTCCAGACTGATAAAGCCGGAGATGGCCGCATAGACGCCTGCCACCAGCATATTCATACCCCGCTCGTTGCCGGCCTGCGTGGCCAGATCGTTAAAGGGCACCTTGCAGATTTCAAGATCCGTGCGGGTAGGCTCTTTTTCTACCAGAGAGCTGTTGATAATCAGCTTTCCACCAGCCTTTACACCGTTCTCAAACTTCACCAGAGAGGGGGTGTTCATCACAATCAGTACGGAGGGATTCAGAATCATGGGGGAGTCGATGGGATCATCGGAGATATTGACACTGCAGGTGGCGGTACCGCCGCGCATCTCAGAGCCATAGGAGGGAAGCCAGCTGACCTCCATGCCGTTTTCCATGCCGGACATGGCAACCATTTTGCCAATCATCAAAACGCCCTGACCGCCGAAACCGGCCACAATCAGTTTTTCATTTACCATGATTGTCTCCTCTCAGTCCTCAAAATCTTTTAACACGCCCAGCGGGAAGTAGGGAATCATATTCTCGGTCTGCCACTTGATTGCGTCGACAGGCGTCATGCCCCAGTTGGTGGGGCAGGTGGACAGTACTTCTACCAATGCAAAGCCCAAACCCTTCATCTGGCATTCAAATGCGCGCTTGATGCACTTTTGTGCCTGCCGTATATGCGCGGGCGTATCAATTGCGCAGCGGGCAACGTACTTTGCTCCGTCGATGGTAGCCAGCATCTCGCTCATGCGGATGGGCTTGCCGCAGCTCTTTTCATCGCGGCCATAGGGAGAGGTGGTGGTCTTTTGTCCCACCAGTGTGGTAGGCGCCATCTGACCGCCGGTCATGCCGTAGGTTGTGTTGTTGACGAAAATGGTGGTGATGCGCTCACCGCGATGTGCGGCGTGGACAATCTCCGCCGTGCCGATGGAAGCCAGATCGCCGTCGCCCTGATAAGTCCAGACGATCTTATCGGGATGAATCCGTTTGATGCCGGTAGCAGTAGCCGGAGCGCGGCCATGCATCGGGATGATGGTATCAGAGTTAAAAAACATGGGGGTCAAACCGCCGCAGCCAACGGAGGACACGTGGATACTGCTGTCCAGAATTCCCAGTTCGTCGATGGCCTTTGCCACTGCGGTTGTAATAATGCCATGTCCGCAGCCGGGGCAATATGTATAGTCAACATCCGTCAAAGATGCCGGTCTTTTAAACACAGTCTGCGCCATTTCTTACTCCTCCTTCAGAAATTCATTGAGTGCGTTGATAATGTTCATGGTATTCAGAGGGCCGGTTTTGGTATTGCCCACGTGGTAAACGGGGAACTTGCCGGCTACAGCAATCCGGACATCATCAATCATCTGACCGATGGTGTTGATTTCGGGGCAGAAAATGGCCTTGCAGGCGGGGTTGATCTTTTCGTAGATCTCAGCGGGGAACGGCCATGCAGTCTTGGGGCGGATAAAGCCCACTTTCACGCGGGGATCCAGCTCCTTGATGGCGGCCTTTGCCATACGGGCGGCGGTGCCATAGGCGGTGACCACAATATCCGCGTCCTCCAGACCGTAGGCCTCATACCGGGTCTCGTTCCTGATGATGGCAGGCATGGTCTCGTGCTCAAAGCGATCTGTGAACTCCGTCAGGGGGTGGCCATAGGTCAGCTGCATCATGGTGCGGTAGCCCTTTTCGCCTACGCTGGCCATGCGCCAGGTCTTTTCCGGCAGATTCGTGCGGCGGGCGGGCATCTTGTCGAAGTCCACCGGTTCCATCATCTGGCCCAGCATACCGTCGGCCAGAACCAAAACGGGAGTCCAATACTGATCTGCAATATCAAATGCCTCGTAGACCATCTCTGCCAACTCCTGCACATTACCAGGCAGCAGGATGGGAATTTTGTAAGCGCCGTTGCCAGACACTTTCCAGTCTTCCTGCGCGGGGGCCAAATCACCCATGCCGGGGCCGGAACGGACAACGTCCACAAACACACCGGGCAGGCGAGTCAGCGTCATGGAAGACATTGCCTCCAGCATTAGGCACAGACCCGGGCCGGAAGTGCTGGTCATCACCCGAGCGCCGGCGGCGCTGGCTCCCAACAGCATATTGGCGCCGGCCAATTCACTTTCGCTTTGAAGATAAATCTTGCCTCTCTTGGGCATTTCGCGGGCGAGATACTCTGGCACTTCATTCTGTGGCGTGATGGGATAGCCGAAGAATGCATCTACATTGGCACGAAGCGCCGCTTCGGCGATGGCCTCGTTGCCCTTCATCAATACTCTTGCCATTTTTTCTCCTCCCTTATTCTTTCTCAATCGCAATAGCGGCATCGGGGCAGGTCACTGCACAGTTGCCGCAGGCGATGCACTTTTCAATCGCAATATTGTGGGCGGGGTGGTAGCCTTTCTGGTTGGTTGCCGCCTTATTGATCTCCATGATCTTCAGGGGGCAGACAGAAACGCAGAGTCCGCAACCCTTGCAGCGCTCTGCATTGATTGTCATTGTTGCTTTCATCTTTCTTCAGCCTCTTCCTTTTATATTCTATTGATCCTGACAATTGGGGGTGTCAGTCCATCAGGTACTCCGGACGAACATACATCTGGATGGGAACAATCTCGCCCTCCAGTTCCTTTTCCATGGCCTTGCAGTCTTTCAGAAGTTCCGGCGGACAGGAGCAGTAAACACAGGGCACCTGCAAGTGCCGACAAACCTCCTTGACGACTCCGTTTCCATGCAGAATGTCTTCCATGGAAGTCTCTGACAGCATATGTGTGTTGTTGATAACGCCCGTGATCTTCAGCCCGCTCATCTGTTCGATGCCGGCTGCAAAGTCCAGCACCTCAGATGCCGTCTGGCTTTCATAACGGTTGGCATTCACCACCAGCCACAGATGGTACTCTCCTTCTGCAATCTGATCCCGAAATCTGGCCAGAACCCTTGCGCCAACAGCGTTGCCGCCCACATCAACCACATTGTCCCGCCCATTGTTCACAAAAAAGGACTGAACCTCGCTGCTGATGCCGGGAATATCTACTTTCCAGTCGTTGTTGAAGTTGCTGGAGACGACATGGATGCCTCTCACACCCAGCATCTTGGCCTGCTGACGGGTACGGAAGTAGGGGTTTACAATATCCAGATCCGCCATAGCGACCTCTTTGCCGGCCTGCTTTTGACTGATGGCGTAATTCACAGCACATTCTGTTTTTCCGCTGCCGTAGTGCCCGACAAAAATGTGAATGCTCGTTTCCATATCAACCCCCCTTTTTTTTAAAATTGAAATTCAATTTCACTTCCACGATATCAATTATAAAGCGCAGCGATAAAAAGTCAAGATATCGCCAGTATTTCCTGTGCTTTCGTGCTTTAAACACAATGCTTCTATAGTTTCTTCGTATGTTTCGCACAATTGAAATTTAACACCATATATTGCGCTGCGCTCTTGCGTAAGCGGTAAAAATATGCTAAACTAAAAACAATAAAGGGAGGAACTTTTATGCAGGATATGAACGCAGCCAATCTGTCCACCGACCGTATGCTCCGTATTGTTGAAGTCATGTCTGCCAGCGGAAAACCAATGCGTCTCAATGAGATTGCAGAAAGAACGGGAATTTCCAGCAGCACTGCCATGAGAATCCTCAATGCGCTGATTGCCAATGAATATGCCAAACAGAATCAGGAAACCATGCTGTATTCTCTTACCATGAAATTTTTAAAAATCGGAACGAACATCCGCGAAAATCTGTCGGCTAATCAATTGTTGCACCCCTACCTGCACGAGATTTCCGGCCGGTTAAATCTTTCCTGCGCACTGGCTATTTTCGACAGCGATAAGGTAATTTATATCGATGAGTGTGTATGCGCCACGCAGATGCTGCGCTTTTATCATCATCTGGGTCACGCATTTGTGCCCCATCTTAACGCTTCCGGCAAGCTGTTTATGAGCCAGTTCTCAAAAAGCAGACTGGCTGAATATTGCCGCCACTGCAAATTTGAATCTATTACACCCAAATCCATTGTGAGTCAGGAAACTTTGACGCATGAGCTGGAATTGACGGCCAAACGCGGATATGCTCTTAACGATGAAGAAAATATCCCCGGTACCCGATGCTTTGCCGTTCCCATTTTTAATGACAAGGGAACCATTATAGCTGCTGTCAGTGTGAGCGGCACGATTTTCCAGATGCCGCTGGATCAGATCCCAACACTGGTCAGCGTGGTGAACAATATTCTGGATCAGTTCTATCGGGAGTACGCTCCGCTGTTGATTCTTGACAATATCTTTGACCTGTAAATATAATCTCGCCTTGCTGCCCCCGCGGGGCAGCAAGGCGAGATTATATTTACACATTTAAAAGCAGATGCGGACTTGAGAAAGTCCGCATCTGCTTTTGAGAATTACTGTGAGAGAGTTTTTAAAACGGCGGTTATTTCTTTGCAAAAACAGGAGCATCTTTTCCGGGGGGACGCAGGTAATGGATACGCCAGGGCAGAATGAGGAAAGCGGGCAGAATACCAAGAGGCCACGCCATCTTGGACAGCAGACCGTAACCCTTGGAGAACACAGCCACCAAACCGAACTTGGAGCCGAAAGTGCCAATCAGCATCATGACAATGGCAATACCGGCAGCCACGATGGTCTCAGAGCAGTTCAGCTTCTTTGCAATAACGCCTTTCCAGCGGGTCACGATTGCAAATGCGCAGCCTGCGCCGGTGGACAGAAGTGCAAGGAACAGCATGATGCGATACAGCCATGCCAGCGCGGGGATACCGGTGTTGGTCAGTGCAGTCAAAACCGGCAGAGTCTCTGCATTGATAGAAGGATAGTTGGCGATAATCACCACGCCGAGAACCTGCAGCATCAGTACGTTCAGCAGAGCGCCGCCCACAGCGGTCTTTGCGGAATCGGTACGGCTTTCCAGCTGGGGAGCCATGGAAGCCACAGCGAACATGGCTCCGATTTGTACGCCGGAGTAAGTACAGGCAGACTTCAGAGCATCCATGAAAGTACCGCCGTCATTCTGATGGGTGCTGATAACCCATACGAAGTTAGACCAGTTCTGAGCCACACCGATGACACCCAGAATCACGATAACCACAATTAGTCCATAAGTCAGATAAGTGGAGATTTTCATCATTGTCTTGACACCGAAAATGGTCATGAACAGAACGATGGCTGCCATAATTGCAACGCCGAGGTAATACGGAAGGCCGATGCCTGTAAACAGGGAGCCGGTGCCAGCCAGAATGCCGGTGACACCCAGCATCTGTGCGCACAGCGACCAGAGGTCAATTGCGATGACAAATAAAATACCGATCTTCTTGATAAATACATTCTGAGCGTAGTCTTTGTATGTATTGATCTTGCTGATGCGTTCATACTCGAAAATGAAGTAGAATGCGCCGCCCAGAATCAGCCAGGTGATAAAAGGCATTACCAGTGCCAGCCAACCATATTTGCTGTAATAAATTGTGTACTGTGTACCCGTTGCGAAACCGGATCCGCAGTGCATACCGAACCACGTCGCGATAATGCCCATGGATGTAGCGCTCAGAAATCTCTTCTTCCCATTCTCTTGCATTTCTCCTCTATCCTTTCGAAATCAAATTTAAATTTGTGAAAGTGAAATTTGATTTCATACAATATAATAGTGTTTTTTCTTAGCGGTGTGAATTCGTGTTTTTTACAACAATTTTGAAAATTTTTGTGCGATATGCAGAATTTAAAAAACAGATACTGAAATTATCTTTTATATATTTCAAAAAAGCCCATTAAACCAGACGCCCTGCGTGGAATCCGGCGTGAACCACCTGAACAATCTTGCCGGGAGCCTTTTCAGGAACGATGTTGCGATAGAAACTGAATTTGTCCCACAGCGCCTCGTCCATTTCGTTGTTGGAACGGTAGCCGGATGCCACTACAACCGTATTGCACTCTACCCTTTCCTCTTTGCCGTCTTTGATGTAAAGGGCGTAGCCATCGCCGATTTCCGTTACGGCGGCAGAAGTGACAATGTTGATTCCGGAAT
>ERZ808240.3821-NODE-3821-length-14135-cov-3.154830_pt1 | contig 14135 bp, 9 predicted proteins | sample MGYA00521084_ERZ808240 | MGnify/ENA primary metagenome ERZ808240 (study PRJEB31516, sample SAMN03275571) | gut metagenome | biome: mammalia-associated habitat; material: feces | host: Papio cynocephalus | place: Kenya | collected 2012-08-06 ... | reverse complement strand
TCATGCCGTTCGGCTTGCACTAACTTTGTAGAAGTTAGGCGGCGCCTCAGGCATCCGAGCAAGCTCATGCCGTTCGGCTTGCACTAACTTTGTAGAAGTTAGGCGGCGCCTCAGGCATCTGAGCAAGCTCATGCGGACAGCCGTCGCCCTACTCTTCATCGGACAATTCACATTTATAAAATACCATGCGTATGACAAGAAGCAAAATGATGGCGCTGCTGACCATCGTCCTATTAACTCTGTGGGCCCCTATGCTCTGGGCCAAGGACACCCGGCCTATAACACGGGGCATGAGCAAGCAGGAGGTAACCGAGATACTCGGCAAGCCCCGCTCTACCAGTTTTGACGAGAACGGGGAGCGCTGGGTGTACACCAAGTCTAAGTCGCTGGGACTCGTCACGCTCCGCATCACCGTCGAGTTTGACCGCAGTGACCACGTGGTAAAGTACAGTACTGAAGAGACCGACAACTCTGACGCCATAGCCAGCATGCAGACATCGTCCCAGACGGGACAGGGCTACCGCGGGGGCTACCGCGAGGGTTACCGTGGGCACGGAAGCTGCCTTACCGAGGGCCAGATGAGCACGCTGCTGCAGAAGGTACGGAAGAAATCGTTTGCCACGGACAAGCTGGACCTGATAGAGGTGGCCGCCCTGGGCGGGCGGTTTACCTGCGCACAGTGTGCCACGCTCATGGACCAGCTCACCTTTGCCAACGACAAGCTGCAGGTGGTAAAGTTCGTAGGCCCAAGACTCGTCGACCCACGCAACAGCAACGCCATTATGAACAAGCTCAGTTTTGACAGCGACCGGAAGAAAGCCGCCGACTTCGTAGCTGCTCCCTGACGGCAGCCCAGCCCCCACGGCCCTAACCGGGACTACCAGCGTACCTTGACGCCGCCCATCGCGGTGAACCCAGGCATCTGGTAGCCCCGGTTAATGGTATAATGGGCATTGGTAAGGTTGTCGAGGGTGGTAAAGAGCTCGACTACAGACACAGGGCGATAGCTCACACGCAGCCCGAGCAGGGCATAGTTCTGGTGGGGCACATCGGGGGCCACATAGAGGGCTCCCACGCCCTGCAGTTGGGCATCGACCGTAAGCTGGGACACGGGCTGCCAGGCCACGCCCATAAAGTACTGGGTACGCGGGGCGGCCGTGAGCGTGTGCACCGAGCTGCGCAGATAGCTATACGAGGCTCGCAGCGCCAGCGCGTCGGTTACCTGGCTCCGGGCCGTAAGCTCGATGCCGCGGTTGATGAACCGCCCGGTGTTAGAGTTGCGGTTGCGCACGCCCCCGTCGGCCGTAGGCACAGCCGACACCTCTATCAGATTGCTGCCCCTGGCCAGATAGGCCGTCAGGTCTACCGACAGGTATCGGGCGAACACGTGGGCCACCGTGGCCTCGTAGTTCATCATGTTCTCGGGGGCCAGCTCAGGATTGGCCACGGCATACAGGTACAGCTCGCGGAACGATGGGTTGCGGTAGCCCCTGGCCAGCGACGCCTTGACCGTCCAGGCGTCGGCGGGATGGGCCGTCAGTCCCACCTGGGGCATCCAGTGGGTGCCGAAACGGTTGCTGTTGGCCATGCGCAGACCGCCATTGAGCACCAGGCGGTCGCGCCAGAGCTGCTGCTGGAGGCTCACGTAGGGCGAGTACTCGCCGATAAACTGGCGGCTGAGTGTCTGCATGGCCGCCTGCTGGCTCCCATCGCCATGGGCATGGCCGCCCGACATGGGGATGCTGCCCGTGTAGCGGGCGAAGTCGAAGCCCGCCGTGGCCACGCCACTGCGCCATGGGCGGAAGTTCTGATAGGCCAGCACGCCGAGGCGGTCGTCGAGACTGTGAAAGTGGCGGGGGTCGTCGATGTAGTGGTTGCCATAGCTATAGTACACGCGCAGGGCGCCATCGGTATGGGCATAATGGTCGGTGAGGGTAACCGAACTCTCGCCACGGATGACGCGCTGGTGGTAGATGTCGGTAGAGCCCGGATGACTGAGAGGGGCGTAGACGGGGTCGTTGCCCACAAAGCCCATCAGGGCGTAGTCGGCCGCGAGGGCCCAGTTATCGGTAAGCTGATAGCCCACCTTGGCATAGAGGCTCTTCTGGCTGAAGTCGAAGTGGCGCTGGAGCCCGTCGGTGCGGTCGTAGCCCACCGAGAAGAGGGCCGACCAGCGCCCCTGACGGAGCATGGCGCTGAGCGAGTTCTGCCAGGTGTTGTGGCTGCCGTACTGCGAGCTGAGGGTGCCGTGAAGGCCCTGGCGGCTGGGCTGTCGGGTAATGACATTGATGACACCGCCCATGGCGTTAGAGCCATAGAGCACGGTACCGGGGCCGCGGAGCACCTCGACATGGTCTACATACTCAGACTCATAGAAGTCGGCCACGGGATGACTGAACAGGCCGGCAAACTGAGGCTGTCCGTCGACCATCATCAGCACGGCGCTGGTAGGCGAGCCGCCCACGCCGCGTATCTTAATGGCTCCGCTGCCGCCATTGCTCACTCCGAAACCGAAGATGTTGCGCTGTGACACAAAGAGACTGGGCACCTGGCCCGTAAGGGCAGCCAGCAGCTGGGTCTTGCCAGTGGCCTCGATGGCCTGGCGACTCACCACCGACACGGTGTAAGGCAGCAGCTGGGTGGGGGTGGCATGGTTGGAGCCTGTTACCACCACCTCGCTCAGCGAATGGGCACGGGCGGTGTCGGCCGGAACCTGGGCGCTGGCCGGAGCCATGGCCGCCATGAGCAGGGCGGCCGATAGTAATGCAGAATGTGACATAGGGTCGTGGGCTGAGGGTTACTTAATCATGATGAGCCGGTACTTCTTGCTACCCAGACCTATGCGCTCGGCATAGTCGGTAATGTAGGTGCCATGCTGACGGTTAATACGCTCTATGAGGGGCTTGTTGTCGTCGCCGGGACGGCCCTTGTGGTTGAATACCAAGTCCAGGCAAGCCTGGTCGAGTGCCACAGGGTCGGTAGAGGCTAAGATGCCCATGTCGCGCAGCTTGGGGTCGGCCGGATGACTGTCGCAGTCGCAGTCTACGCTCATATTATTCATCACGTTGATGTAAACAATGTTGGGGCCGAAGTAATCGGCCACGCCCTGTGCCGCCGCAGCCATGCTCTCAAGGAAAGCATCCTGCTGGGGCAGGTGGCGCCACAGGCTGTCAGGGTTATCGGTGTAGCCGGCGGTATGGATGTAAGCCTTGCCGGCAGTAGAGGCCACGCCGATGCTCTGATTCTTGAGCACGCCACCAAAGCCGCCCATGGCGTGACCCTTGAAATGGGCCAGGTTGACCATAAAATCATAGTGGGCGAGGTGACTGCCCACGATGTCGTACTTGATATGCCGCTTGTCGCGTACAGGAATACGCATCTGGCCGTATTCGTCCATGAGGTCGACAGCAGCAATGGAGTCGAAGCCGTGGGCATGGACGGTCTGCCAGTGCTTAGACTTGTCCTGACGGCTCCCGCCATAGGCGGTGCAGCACTCTACGAGCGTGCCGTTGACGCGGTCCACGAGGCCACGTATCAGGGTGGGCTTGAGATAGTTGTTACCGCCCATCTCGCCGGTACTAATCTTGATGGCCACATGTCCGTGGGCCTTAACGCCCAGCGCCTCGTACACGCGGACCAGCGCCTCGGGCGTAATCTCCTTGGTCATATACACGCGGGGCTGCGCCCACAGCGTGGCCGAAGCCACCAAGAAGCATACTAAGGTAAATACTTTCTTTGTCATTATTACTGGGTTTTAGGTTGTCGTAAGCCGGGTGTCCGCGACCCTTCCGACTGTTACGGGGATGGTCTGACACGTTGCAAAATTACGTAAAAACGGTCTACGGGGTAATACCCGAATTACAGATTGTTCTATATTTTTCCACGCTTGTGGCCGGGGCGGGCGGGGCGACAGCCAGGGCATGAGCGGAGGCCACCACGGGCTGTTCTGTAATAAGGGTATAACTTTCGGTAATATGGATAAGGCGTGTATCGATAAAATCGGCTAATTTTGCCACCGATAAGAAAGCAGCGCGCCGCGCCCTTGCGCGCACGTATATATAATAATAGGTGTATCAACAGTACGAGATATGAAGAGAATGATGTATTTGGCCACCGTAGCCATAGCCCTCGTGATGGCCGCTACGGCCTGTGCCCAGAAAAAGGAGACTAAGAACATGAACAAGGTAAGTAATGAGAAGGTGCTGGTGGCCTACTACTCGGCCACGGGTACCACGGAGGGCGTGGCCAAGATGATAGCCACTGCCACAGGCGGCGAGCTGTACGCCATAAAGCCCAAGGCACCCTACACGGCCGCTGACCTAGACTGGACGGTAAAGACCTCGCGGTCAACCATCGAGAACGAGAACGAGCAGGCCCGTCCGGCCATCGTAAAGGACAAGGCCAACCTGGACGCGTACGATGTTATCTACTTAGGGTTCCCCAACTGGTGGAACAAGGCCCCCAAGGTAATCTACACGTTTATAGATACCTACGGGCTGAGGGGCAAGAGGGTGATACCCTTTATGACCTCGGGCGGCAGCGGTATCGAGAACTCGGTAAAGATACTCAGCAAGCTATACCCCGATGTGAAGTGGCAGCCCGGAAAGCTCCTGAATGGGGCCACGCAGAAAGAGATAGGCCGCTGGGTGGCCGCGCAGTAAGTAAAAGCCGTCAGGCGTTGTCCCGGAGGTAAAAATAAAGGAGAATTATTTTGTATTTCCCTCGGCTTGCACTATCTTTGCAGAGAGAAATGTAAATAATGAAGAAAATGAAGATAAACAACCTACTCGCCATGACGGTGGCCTGCGTGGCCCTAATGGCGTTCTCGGCCTGCGGAAACAAGAAATTTCATGTAAACGGCAACATTACGGAGGCCAAAGACTCTACCCTCTTCTTAGAGAACCTCAGCCTGAACGGGCCTGTTACCGTAGACTCGGTGAAGCTGGACGCCAACGGTGCCTTTGACTTCAGCGCCAAGGCCACGGATGCCCCTGAGTTCTACAGGCTACGCATAGCCGGCCAGATTATCAACATCTCCATCGACTCGACCGAGACGGTGACGGTCAAGGCCGCCTACCCCACCATGGCATCGGCCTACGAGGTTACGGGGTCGGCCAACTGCGCCAAGATAAAGGAACTGGCACTCATGCAGCAGCAGTTGCAGGGAGCCATCAATGCTGTGGTGGCCAACAAGAATATCGGCGCTGACAGCGCGGGCGTGGTGGTAGAGAAACTGCTCTACAGCTACAAGGACCATGTGAAGCGCAACTATATCTTCAAGGAGCCTATGAAGGCGTACTCGTACTTCGCGCTGTTCCAGACATTCGTGCTGGGCGGACGGCAGAACCTGATATTCGACCCGCGGTCGAGCAGCGACGACGTAAAGGTGTACGGCGCTGTGGCCACCAGCTGGGACACGTTCTGGCCCAAGGCCGAGCGCGGCGAGAACCTGCACAACATAGCGCTGGAGAGTATGCGCAACCAGCGCATAGTACGCAATGAGCAGGCCGTGAGCCAGATTGATGCCAGCAAGGTACGCGAGGCCGGCCTGATAGACCTGGCGCTGACCGACAACAAGGGCGTTACGCGCCGGCTGTCCGACCTCAAGGGCAAGGTGGTGTTCCTGGACTTCCATATCTTTGCTGACAAGGAGAGCGCCAAGCGCATTATGACGCTCCGCGACCTCTACAACAAGTACCACGCACAGGGCCTGGAGATTTACCAGGTGTCGCTCGACCCTAATGAGCACTTCTGGAAGACCCAGACGGCTGCCCTGCCCTGGATTTGCGTTCGCGACGAGAGCGGAGCTTCTGCCCAGACATACAATGTACAGGGCCTGCCCTCGTTCTTCCTCATCGACCGCAGCAACACACTCTACAAGCGCGCCGAACAGATACGCGACCTGGACGCTGAAATCAAGAGCCTGCTCTAACAGGGCTCGCACCGTGGCCATAGCCATCTATCCGGCCCTGCAGCACACCCGCTGCAGGGCCGGATGCGTTAACGGCAGAAGCCGGGGGCGCTGCCGTTTTTTTTGACTTCGTGCTATATTTTATGGCCAATCGTCGCGGCGTGTCGCTTTTTTTTCGTAATATTGCAGGCAGTCAACTACATCATCGTATATATGTACGCGTTATAACCCATCACGACTATGGACATACTCAAGCGTTTCAGTTTCTGTCCCGTGTGCGGCAGCCCACACTTCGCAGTAGCCACGGCGAAGAGCCTAAGGTGCGCCGGCTGCGGGTTCGAGTACTTTGTCAACGCCAGCGGGGCCTATGTGGCGCTCATCGTCAACGACAGGAAAGAGCTGCTGGTGGTGCGCCGGCGCAATGAGCCGGCCAAGGGCACGCTGGACCTCCCGGGAGGATTTGCCGATATGGACGAGACGGCCGAGGAGGGCGTGGCCCGCGAGGTGATGGAGGAGACGGGGCTCACCGTGACCCGGAGCCATTATCTGCTGAGCCGCCCCAACCGCTACGAGTACGGCGGCATCAGCATCCCTACGCTCGACCTCTTCTTCAGCTGTCAGGTGAGCGACCTCGCACCCCTGCACGCTGCCGACGACGCTGCCGAGGTGATGTGGGTGCCGCTGGCAGAGGTAGACCCAGAGCAGTTCGGGCTGCACTCGATACGCGAGGGACTGTATAGCATACTCAAACATTTAAGATAAGCATGAAAAATATCCTCAGACTTACTTTCGCCGCCTGTGCGCTGGCTTGCAGCGTTACAGCCACGGCCCAGACCGACGGGCTGCGTGCCAACTTCGCCACCCCGCCCGTAGATGCGAGGCCCCGAGTGTGGTGGCACTGGATGAACGGTAACATCTCCAAGGAGGGAATATACAAGGACCTCACCTGGATGAACCGCGTAGGCATAGCAGGGTTCCACGTGTTCGACGCAGGCACCAATACGCCGCAGATAGTGCCTCACCGCATCACCTACATGACCCCGGAGTGGAAGGAGTGCTTCCGCTATGCGGTACACCTGGCCGACTCGATGAAGATGAGTGTCGCCATACCCAGCTCGCCGGGCTGGAGCAACACGGGAGGGCCCTGGGTGAAGCCCGAGAACGCCATGAAGAAGCTCACGTGGCGCACGGTACGGGTAAAGGGCGGACGCAAGATGGCCCTGCAGCTGCCTGAGGTGTACGCCACCACGGGCAGCTTCCAGAACATGGCCAACAGCCAGACCAAGGAGACCTACAGTGCGCCGATAGCCGTGGTGGCCGTACGCCAGCACAGCGCCGATGTGCCCGTAGCCTCGCTGCGCCCACAGGTAACGGCCAGCAAGGGCACCCCGGTACTGGCCGAGCTGACCGACGGCGACTACAGCAAGAGCGTGAGGATAGAACCCGATGCCAAGACGGGCCAGATATGGGTGCAGTACACCTTTGACAAGCCTGTAACCATCAAGGCGCTGTCCATGGCCGACGGCACGGCGCGCAGCACATGGAACAGCTGGAGCGCGCCCCTCAACTACGAGCTGGAGGCATCGGCCGACGGCACCACGTTTGCCAAGGTGTGCGACATACCGCAGAGCGGCGCGATGCAGCAGACCATAGACATACCGGCCACCACGGCGCGCTGCTTCAGACTGGTGTGCCGCGAGCCACAGAAGGACAAGGCCACCGGGGCCACCTTTATCAATATGTACGAGCTGAACCTCTACTCCACCGGAAGAATCAACTTCGCCGAGGAGAAGGCTGGCTTCACCTCATACGGCGACCTGGACCAGTACCCCACCCCTCCGGAAACTCAGGTGGCCTCTACGGCCGACGTGGTAGACCTGACGGACAAGGTGGATGCCAACGGCCTGCTGACCTGGACGCCCCCCAAGGGCAACTGGGTCATCTACCGCTTCGGCACGTCGCTCACGGGAGCTAAGAACGGCCCCGCGTCGCCCGAGGCCACAGGCCTGGAGGTAGACAAGATGGACGGCCAGGCCGTACGCGACTACATAGAGCACTACATAGGACTGTACCAGGATGCCACGGGCGGTCTGATAGGCAGCCGGGGCATAGGTTACCTGCTCATAGACAGCTACGAGTCGGGCAAACAGACCTGGACCAGGCACATGGCAAGCGAGTTTGAGCGCCGCAGGGGCTACAGCCTCATTCCCTGGATGCCCGTGCTGACTGGCCAAATCATCGGCAGCGTGAAAGAGAGCGAGCAGTTCCTGTACGACTACCGGCAGACCATCGGCGAGCTGATGGACGAGGGCCTCTACGGCCAGGTCATCCAGGCTGCCAAGCGCCACGGCATGAAAATGTATGTCGAGTCGCACGAGAACGGGCGACAGCTGCTGGCCGATGGTATCAGCATCAAGTCCAAGGCCGACATCCCCATGGGCGCGATGTGGGCCGAGAAGAGCGCAGACCTCAGTATGTACGAGTGCGACCTCAGGGAGTCGGCTTCGACGGCTCACATCTATGGCAAGAAGTACGTGGCGGGCGAATCGTTCACTGCCGACGGGCGCCATGAGATGTGCTACACCTTCTACCCTGGCAACCTGAAACCCATCGCCGACTATATGATGAGCTGTGGCCTGAACCGCTTCATTATCCACGAGAGCGCGCATCAGCCTGACGACACCCACCGCCCCGGACTGGCCCTGGCCATCTACGGCCAGTGGTTCAACAGGCACGAGACTTGGGCCGAGCAGGCCAAAGCATGGATGGGCTACCTGGGCCGCTCCAGCTATATGCTCCAGCAGGGCAAATACGTGGCCGACATAGCCTACTACTACGGGGGCGACAACAGCGTGAACGGCCGCTTCGGCCACGCGCATCCGGCCATCCCCTCGGGCTACAGCTTTGACTATGTCAACCCGGGCTCGCTGATGGATGTATTCGGCTACGACGGCTCGCGGCTCACCACCAAGGCGGGCATGAAGTACCGGCTGCTGGCCATAGACAAGCACGTTACCAGCATGACCGTCGAGGAGCTTACCGCGCTGGACAGACTGGCCAAGGCGGGCGCTCCCATCTGCGGCAAGAGACCCACCGTGCAGCCCAACCTGAAGGGCGACAATGCCCGCTGGAACGAGCTGGTGGCCGATATATGGGACACCGGCCGTGCCAATGTGATGGAGAACCTGAGCATGAGCGAGGCGCTGGCCAAGCTGAACGCCGCACCCGACATGACGTACAACACGCAGGACAGCATACGCTGGATACACCGCCGCACGGCCGACGCAGACATCTACTGGGTGGCCAATGCGGTAGACCAGCCCAAGCGGATAACCTTCAGCTTCAACGTGACGGGCAAGCGGCCCGAACTGTGGAACGCCGAGGACGCATCGGTACACCCGGTGAGCTACACCATGAAGGACGGACGCACCGAGATAACCCTGGACATGGAGCAGTACGGCGCCGTATTCGTAGTGTTCGGCGAGGCCACAGCCGAGCAGTCGCTGCAGTTGCCTGCCACCACGCGCCAGGAGGTAATGGGCATGGACACCGACTGGGACATAGCCTTTGGCAAGGTGCAGGACACACCCGAGAAGATACACGTGGCACGCCTGGCCTCGCTGACCGAGTCGGACGATGAGCACATCAAGTATTTCTCGGGTACGGCCGTCTACACGAAGACATTCGACGTACCCAAGTACGACAAGCGGGCCGCCTACCGCCTGGACTTGGGCGCCGTGGGCAACATAGCCGAGGTGTACCTCAACGGGCAGCTCATGGGCACGCTGTGGAAGGCTCCCTACACGGTAGACGTAACGCCGGCCCTGAAGAAGAAGGCCAACCGCTTAGAGGTGAGGGTAACCAACCTGTGGGCGAACCGCGTAATAGGCGACAAGCAGCCTGGCATCAAGAAGAAGTACGCCTGGGCTTCGTACAACGGGGCTTTCCGAGCCTCCTCGAAACCCAAGCCGGCCGGACTGATAGGCGGCGTAAGGCTGCTGATGGACAGCACGCGATAAGAATGAACCGAAAAGTAAACAAGAACTATCATAAACACCATAAAGATGATTGACAGACTCTTATCTTTCCTGGACAAGTCGCCAGTAAACTTCCTGGCCGTTAAGAACATAGCCGCCCAGCTGGTACAGAGCGGCTACCGACAGATAGACCCTGCCCTGCCGCTGGGGCCGATAATGGCGGGCGACAGGCTGTTCGTCACCAAGAACGACTCGTCTATCTATGCCTTCCAGATAGGTGCCCGGGCGCTGGCCGACGTGGGGTTCCACATGATATGTGCCCACTGCGACTCGCCCACGTTCCGCATCAAGCCTGCGGCAGAGATAACCACCGAGGGCGGCATGGTCAAGCTGAACACCGAGGTCTACGGCGGCCCCATCCTGTCTACCTGGATGGACCGCCCGCTCACCCTGGCCGGCCGGGTGGTGGTCCGTGGCACCGACGCCATGCACCCACGCACGCTGCTCATACACATGGGGCGCCCCCTGCTGCAGATAAGCAACCTGGCCATACACTTTAACCGACAGGTGAACGACGGGGTGAAGCTGAGCAGGCAGAAGGACATGCTGCCCATACTGGGCATGATAACCGACGAACTGGAGCGGGGCAACGTGCTCATAGACCTGATACTCGAAGAGGTGAACCGCCAGGAACCGGTAACGCGCGACGAACTGCTGGACTTCGACCTGTATCTGGCCGATGCCACCCCGGCCTGTACCTTCGGTGCCCACAACGAGCTGATTTCATCGGGACGGCTGGACGACCTCTCCATGTGTTTCGCCGGACTGGAGGCGCTGTGCGCGGCCCGTCCCAGCGAGACCACACAGGTACTGGCCATCTTCGACAACGAGGAGACGGGCTCGCAGACCAAGCAGGGCGCCGGCAGTCCTTTCCTCTCCTACATGCTGCGCCGCATAGCGCTGGCCCAGAGTGGCACCGAGGAGGCTTACTACCAGGCCGTGGAGCGTGCCTTTATGGTTTCGGCCGACAATGCACACGCCTGGCATCCCAACTATGGCGAGAAGTACGACCCCACCAATCACCCCATGCTGGGAGGCGGCCCCGTCATCAAGTTCAACGCTGCCCAGAAGTACGCCAGCGACGCCGTGTCGGCTGCCGTGTTCGCCAGCGTGTGTGCCAAGGCCGGCGTGCCCTGCCAGCGCTTCGTTAACCACAGCGACGTGGCTGGCGGCAGCACCCTGGGCAACATTCTGGCCTCGTCGGTGCCCCTGCGGGGTGTAGACATGGGCAATGCCATCTTAGCCATGCACAGCTGCCGCGAGACGGGAAGCGTGGCCGACCACGAGTATGCCGTCAGGGCTTTCACCGCGTTCTACAACGAGTAAGCCCCAAGCCACTCTTAAAAGTAAAAAGGTAAAAGGATAAGAAAGTAAAAAACGCCCCCTATGTCCTGATGTGGACTTGCTGTCTACCTATGCTGGTCACGGAAAATGAGAAGACCGATCTTTAGCGCGCTAAAGGTCGGTCTTTTGGAACGTGGAGGCCGTTCACAGAAAATCCGCGGTCATTTGGGACGAGACAACCGCCTGTTTGGAATGGCTTATAGCGGCCTTTGCGGCATCAGTAGCGCCCCCTCCAGCAGCGCGCGCTGTAAGCACATAATGTATAGAGCCTGGGGCTGCGCCCCAGGTATGCCCCCACAGGCGGAAAACACGCTACAGGCGCAGCAGTAGCGAAGCGTTAAATCATGGTGATAGCACCTGTAATTTCCATTACCAAAACATTCACAGCCCCCATCATGGCTATACGCATAGAGATAACGCCTACGGCTACTGCTGCGCCTCCAGCGCGCAAATAGTTTGGTTGTTATGTACCTGGGGCGCTGCCCCAGGCTATAAACTGCTGCGCCTATGGCGCGCGTAGCCCTCACAGGCTTGCGTGTAGCCCACACGGGCTTGCACATAGCTCACACAGGCTTGCACATAGCTCACACGGGCTTAGTTATATGGGATATTGGAAACGTGGGGAACCACCATAAAGCAGGGGCGATGGACAGGGACATCCCCCACGCACCGCCCCATAACAGCAGAAGCCATCGGCGCATCTATCTTTGCACCGATGGCTTCTGCCTAAATTATCGTTTCACTATTTGGGGGACACCACCCCATCCACAGCCAGCCCCATTGCCCATTTATAAAGCCCCCTTAGGGGGTTGGGGGCCACTCTCCTGGGGTTGGGGGCCGCCTCCCAGGATTTTGGGGCCGTTCTTCTGAGGCGGGGGGCCGCCTCCCTTATCCCTATTTCCGTTTCGGGCGACGCCGTGCCCATCCCTCCTCGCTGAAATCGGGCTCTTCGCCCTTGAGTTTGAATGAACGGTTAGGCATCAGGTCGCGCCAGTCACCGCTGTCCACCTGCTGACGGCCACGCTGCTTACGGCTGGCTGTCTCTGTACGCCCACCACGACGGCCCTGCTGCCAGGGCTCACGGTCCGAGCGGCTCTCGCGGGCAACGCCACGGCCTCCGCGGGCGGCGCGTCCGTGTCCGGCCTCGTCGGCATCGTTGCAGCGCACCTCGCGACCCTTATACACCGTGCCGTTGAGGGAGCGCATCACGCGCTCGGCATCATCCTGGGGCACCTCGATATAGGCAAACTTAGAGAGCAGGTCTATGTGGCCCACCTCTTGGCGGCCCTTAACGTGGCGGTTAATAAACTGCATCACCTCGCCAGGATAAAATCCGTCGGCCTTGCCCAGGTTGATGAAAAGACGGCGATAGCCCTCCTCGGCCTTGCGGGGGCCACGCTGGGAGCCCTGATGGCGCTCGGCCTTGCCACCCTTGTCGCCACCGCGCGAACCGCGGCCCGTCTCGGGCTTCTGTATCTCGGGCGCGTTCTTGTAGTAATCGAGGAACTTGCCAAAGGTAATGGTCACCATCTTCTTGATAATATCCTCCTTGTCAACGTACTCGAACTGGCGGTTAATCTCATCCATGTAGGGAGCTATCTGGTCGTCGTCGACGTCTGTTTTCATAATGTCGTCCATTACTTTGTAGAGCTGCTTCTTGCAGATTTCCTCGGCGGAGGGGAGAGTACCGTCGACGAACTGCTTGCCAATCTGCTTCTCAATCTGGCGGACCTTGAAACGTTCACGAGAGTGGATGATGGAGATAGATGTACCCTTCTTGCCAGCACGCCCGGTACGGCCGCTGCGGTGGGTGTAACTCTCGATGTCGTCGGGCAGACCGTAGTTGATAACATGGGTCAGGTCCTCGACATCCAGGCCACGGGCGGCCACATCAGTAGCCACCAGGAACTGGACAGTATGCTGGCGGAACTTCTGCATGGTAAGATCGCGCTGCTGCTGGCTCAGGTCGCCATGCAGGGCTTCGGCGTTGTAACCGTCCTTGATGAGCTTGTCGGCTATCTCCTGCGTCTCGACCTTGGTCCGGCAGAAGATAATGGCAAAGATGCGCGGATAGTAGTCTACCACGCGCTTCAGGGCGAGGTACTTATCCTTGGCGTTGACCATATAATAGATGTGGTTAACGTGCTCGGCGCCCTCGTTGCGCGAGCCCACAACTATCTCCTTGTGGTCGTGCAGGTAGTTGAGGGCTATCTTCTCGATCTCCTTGCTCATGGTGGCCGAGAAGAGCAGCGTGTTGCGCTCCTCGGGAACCTGCTCGAAGATGGCGTTGATACTCTCCGAGAAACCCATGTTGAGCATCTCGTCGGCCTCGTCGAGCACCACGTTGGTAACGGCACTCAGCTGAGCCACGCCGCGGCTTATCAGATCGAGCAAGCGGCCCGGGGTGGCTACGATAATCTGCACACCGTGCTTGAGGGTACGTATCTGCGAGTCTATGTCGGTTCCGCCGTAGACAGCGGCTATGTGCATGCCCTGGATGTACTTGGCAAAGCTGTTAAGGTCATCGGCTATCTGCAGGCAGAGCTCTCGCGTGGGACTGAGGATGATGGCCTGTGTGTCCTTGCGCTCGGCGTCGGTCTTCTGGAGCAGGGGCAGTCCGTAGGCAGCCGTCTTTCCAGTTCCCGTCTGAGCCAGGGCTATCACATCGTTCTTGTTACCAAGCAGATAGGGGATTACCTCTTCCTGGACAGGCATCGGGTGCTCAAAGCCCAGTTCTTCGATGGCGCGGCGAATGTCCTCGCGCACGCCCAATTCTTCAAATGTCTTCAATGTAGTTTACCTTGTTAATGTAGTGATTATAATAAGGAAGGCGCGGTCACCCT
>ERZ808240.3820-NODE-3820-length-14138-cov-42.219627_pt1 | contig 14138 bp, 10 predicted proteins | sample MGYA00521084_ERZ808240 | MGnify/ENA primary metagenome ERZ808240 (study PRJEB31516, sample SAMN03275571) | gut metagenome | biome: mammalia-associated habitat; material: feces | host: Papio cynocephalus | place: Kenya | collected 2012-08-06 ... | reverse complement strand
AAAAAACATATGACATTGAAAATGGGCATCGCAAATATAATAAGGCACGCCAGGCGAGATGGCTTGCCAATTCTCCTTTTCTATTTATGTGCCGTGGTTTGCAGAGCAATCTCTGTCTTTATATTACCGGAATTGTTCGCAAATAGTCGTAACTCTATATGGTTACAACTGTGCGAAGGTATCGGCCCTACATTAGGTGCGTTAGCGGTGATGTATTTCTTTAAGAGGAAATTATATTGTAACATAATGGGGAAATCGTGGAAACGTAGCATCGCATGTCTTGTTTTACCAATCCTCTTATTTCTTTTATTCGACAAAGCCAATGGTGTCAAAACATCTTTGATATTTTTAGGGTGTTCATGCTATGCCTTTCTCGAAGAGGTGGGCTGGCGTGGCTATTTAACGGGCGAATTTGCAGGATTGAACCAATTCAAGCGTATTTTGACCATCACTGTCTTTTGGTTTTTTTGGCATCTAAATTTTCCATTAGGCATAAATGGTCTTGTCTTTTTCGCCATTTTATTGTTATCATCTTGGGGACTGGACCAACTGGCACACGATACACATTCACTTATTTTGTGCGCTTGCCTTCATGGCATTTTTAATTTGTTCAAGCACAACAACGGACTCTTGAACAATCAAGTAACGATTTCCTTACTGGTGATTTCCATAATATCATGGTTTGTTGTTTGGTATTGTCCATTTAATAAGAATGGCAAACCCTCCAAGTCCAACTCCTTAAAAGACAGAAATTAGGTCGTATTTTGGCATGGACAAGTCCCTGTTGACAGGTATCATGAAGAGAAAAAAGGTATCGTAAAGGAAAAGCGTGCAGAGCTCTTAGATGGTGGCGCCATCTAAGAGCTCTTCGTATTTGGCGATGGCATCGGTTATTTCGCTTATCTTGATGAACTCGTCTGCCGAATGCGAGCGGGAAGATTCGCCTGGTCCCAACTTGAAGGAGGGGAACGGCATCAGCGCCTGGTCGCTGAGGGTAGGACTGCCGAAAGGTCGCATTCCCATGTCTATGCATTTACGTACGAGCGGATGCCGTGGATCGATGTGCGATGACTTCAGGCGGAAGCTGTGAGCCTTGCACTCGCTCCTGAGGTGCTGGCAGACGAAGTGGTACAGCTCTTCGTTGTCGTAGAACTCGTTGGTGCGAATATCCACCAACATGGTGCAGGTGTCTGGAATCACGTTGTGTTGAGTTCCTGCGTTGACCACGGTAAGCGTCATCTTGGTAGGACCCAGGAAAGGACTAACCTTCTCGAACTGGTAATCCCTTATCCACTTCATGTCTTCGAGTGCTTCATAGATGGCGTTCACTCCCTCGTTGCGTGCAGCGTGTCCACTCTTTCCGTGGGCTATCACGTCGAGGACCATCAGCCCCTTTTCTGCCACGGCAGGTTGCATGCCAGTAGGCTCGCCCACGATGGCGAGGTCTATTTTGGGCAAGAGAGGCAGGGCACGGCAGATGCCGTCTTTGCCAGATATCTCCTCCTCGGCAGAAGCCAGATAGACAAGGTTGTAGCTCTGGGGCTTCTGTGTGAGCATTCTGAATGTCTGCAGCAGTGAGCACAGCCCGCCCCCGCAGTCGTTACTCCCAAGGCCGTAAAGCGTGTCGCCCTCTATGGTGGGTGCGAAAGGATTGCGCCGCCATGAGTCTACGGGTTTCACCGTGTCTATGTGTGCATTGAGCAGCAAGGTGGGCTTGCGCTTGTCAAAGTGCGGGTCTGCAACCCATACGTTGTTGGCTTCACGATGTGGCGTGAAACCATCATCTGAAAGGGCTTGCTCCAGGATGTCGGCGGCTTCCTTCTCGTTGCGACTTGTCGACGGGGTGGCAATCAGCTGTCTTAGCAGTCCTATGGCGTCTTTTACATATTCCTCTTGTGTCATCATAACCGTTTCTCTTGGTCTTGTTTAGCGATGCAAAGTTACGCTAAAACGGGATAAGGGCAAAATAATATTCGTATTTATTTTGTTTTCTTAATGTTTTCTATTATCTTTGCACGGAATATTAAACATTATGCTTATGCAAATCAACAGTCATCTTTCGGTACTGATTCACGATTTGGCCAAGAAATATGGCGAAAGGACAGCACTTACGTTCAAGAAGTTTGGCAGCGACAAGTGGCAGTCTGTTTCCTGGAATCAGTTTTCGCTGAGAGTGAAACAAGTGAGCAATGCCTTGCTTAACATTGGTGCCAAGCCGCATGACAAGATTGCCGTTTTCTCCCAGAATTGCGTGCATTATCTCTATACCGACTTTGGTGCTTACGGCATCAAGGTGTGCTCGATTCCTTTTTACGCCACCAGCAGCGAGCAGCAGATACAATATATGATAAATGACGGGCAGGTGCGCTTCCTTTTTGTGGGCGAGCAAGAACAGTACGACAAGGCCCATCGCGTCTTTGCGCTCTGTCCCTCGTTGGAGCGTATCATCATCTTCGACTCCAGCGTGCGCATCAGCACCCACGATCCGGCAGCCCTTTATTTCAAGGACTTCATCAAGTTGGGCGAGAATCTTCCGAGGCAAACCGAGGTGGAGGCTTTGTATAAGTCGGCAAGCATGGATGATTTGGCTAACATCCTTTACACCAGTGGAACCACGGGCGATAGCAAGGGTGTGATGCTTTCTTATGGCCAGTATCATGCGGCATTGGAGGCTAACGACGAGGCTGTGACATTGGGCGAAAAAGACCGGGTGATAGACTTTTTGCCCTTTACCCATATCTTTGAGCGTGGGTGGGCTTATCTCGCATTGACGGAGGGCGCCCAGCTCTTTATCAATACATATCCTCATGAGATTCAAGAGAGCATGCGTGAGGTACATCCTACTTGCATGAGCAGTGTGCCCCGTTTCTGGGAGAAAGTTTACATTGCGGTAAAGGCTAAGATGGATGATGCGGGTCCTCTTAAGCAGAAAATGTTCCGCCATGCCTTGGCAGTAGGTAGAAAACGCAATGTGGAATACTTGGCAAGTGGCAGGCGACCTCCTTTGACATTGGAAATAGAATATAAGTTTCTCAACAAGACCATCCTGGGCATGGTGCGCAAGCAGTTGGGCTTGGAGCATCCCAATATCTTCCCGACGGCTGGTGCCTATGTGAGCCCGGAGGTAGAGGAGTTCGTTCTCTCCATAGGCATCGGCATGGTGGTGGGCTATGGATTGACCGAGAGCCTTGCCACTGTGTCATGCGTGCATCTCGACAAGAAATTTACCATAGGCTCCGTGGGGCGTCCCATCTCAAGTATCCAAATCAAGATAGGCGAGGATAACGAAATACTGCTCAAGGGTCCTACGATTACGAAAGGTTATTATCATCGCGACACCACCAATGCCAAGGTGTTCGACGAGGAAGGCTTCTTCCATACAGGCGATGCCGGATATATGAAGAATGGCGAACTGTTCCTCACCGAGCGTATCAAAGACTTGTTCAAGACATCCAATGGCAAGTACATCGCTCCGCAGCAGGTAGAGTCGTTGTTGCTTGTCGACAAGTTCATCGACCAGGTGGCTGTCATTGCCGACCAGCGCAAGTTTGTGTCTGCGCTCATCGTCCCAGAGTTCCGCCTCATAGAGGACTGGGCGCGTGAGCATCGCATTGCCTTTACCAGCCGTGAGGATCTTTGTGCCAACGAGCAGGTGAGGGAAATGTTGCAGGAACGCATCAACACCTTGCAGCAGCAATTGGCTTACTATGAGCAGATCAAGCGCATAGCTCTCTTGCCTCATCACTTCTCTATGGAGTCGGGTGAGTTGACCAACACGCTGAAGATTCGTCGGCCTGTTATTAATAAAAATTACAAGGAAGAGATAGACAAGATGTATGAGGATTGATGGCTATAGGCTTGAATGCCCTCTGTGTTGTTGACGATAACATAATACATTATTAATAATATATTAATGATAACAACTGACCAATTGAAGGATGTGATGGAGCGCGCAGATGCTCTGCATCACTATCTCAATATAGACCAGAAACAGGTGGAGTTCGAGGAAGAGCAACTCCGCACTCAGGCTCCCGACTTTTGGGAGGATCCCAAGTATGCCCAGGAACAGATGAAGAAGGTAAAAGGCATACAGAAGTGGATAGACGGCTACAAGGCCGTGCGCCAGTATGTGGATGAGTTGAAGTTGGCTTTCGACTTCTACAAAGACGAAATGGTGACCGAGGAGGAGGTGGATGCTGACTACTACAAGGCTATCAAGGCCATCGAGGACTTGGAGCTGAAGAACATGCTGCGCCAGAAGGAAGACCCGATGGACTGTGTCTTGAAAATAAACTCGGGCGCCGGTGGCACCGAGAGCCAGGACTGGGCTTCCATGCTGATGCGTATGTATATGCGCTGGGCGGAGGCTCATGGCTACAAGGTGACCATTACAGATATGCAGGAAGGTGACGAGGCAGGCATCAAGAGCGTTACCATGACGATAGAAGGCAACGAATATGCCTATGGATATCTGAAGAGCGAGAATGGTGTGCATCGCTTGGTGCGTGTGTCGCCGTTCAATGCCCAGGGCAAGCGCATGACCAGTTTCGCCAGTGTCTTCGTTACGCCTTTGGTCGACGATACCATCGAGGTGTATGTAGACCCAGCCAAGTTGTCGTGGGATACTTTCCGTTCGAGTGGCGCAGGTGGACAGAATGTCAACAAGGTGGAGTCGGGCGTACGCCTGCGTTATTGGTATACCGACCCCGATACTGGGGAGGAGGAGGAAATCCTCATCGAGAACACCGAGACTCGCGACCAACCTAAGAACCGTGCCAAGGCATTGTTGCTCTTGAAGAGTCAACTTTACGACCGCGCCATGAAGAAGCGCCTCGAAGCCAAGGCGAAGATAGAGGCGGGCAAGAAGAAAATCGAGTGGGGAAGCCAGATACGAAGCTATGTGTTCGATGACCGCCGGGTGAAAGACCATCGCACAGGCTATCAGACATCGGATGTCGATGGTGTGATGGATGGCAAGATAGACGGATTCATCAAGGCGTACCTGATGGAGTTCCCTTCCGAGAATGAAGAATAGTAACAACCTAATAATATCAAACAGCTATGAGTGGTAACAAAGAACTAAGAAAATCAAAGCATGCCGCTTACGAGAAGAAGCAGGCTGAGAAGGGTGAGAGAATCATTAAGTGGATATTTTTCGTACTGATAGCATTGGCCATTTGTTTTGCCATCTATTCTGCTACCATCGTATAGTAACTTATCGCTAAAGCAACAGAATTAACAATGAGTGGACTGGAAATAGAGAGAAAGTTCCTTGTCAAGAAAGGCGACGCATACAAGAGCGCCGCCTTTTCTGACAGCCATATTCAGCAGGGATATATTCCTGCGCAAGGAGCTACGGTGAGAGTGCGCATACGCGACGACAAGGCTTACCTCACCATCAAAGGCAAGTCGGTGAACGGAGGAATGACGCGCTATGAGTTCGAGAAAGAGATAACGCTCGACGAGGCGCGGCATCTTTTGCGGTTGTGCCAGGGCGGTGTCATAGACAAGCGCCGCTATTTGGTGAAGAGTGGCAGCCATGTCTTTGAGGTGGACGAGTTCTATGGCGACAATCAGGGACTGGTCATGGCGGAGGTAGAGTTGGGCAGTGAGAACGAGCCCTACGAGAAGCCCGACTTCATAGGCCGTGAGGTGACGGGCGACAAGCGTTTCTACAATTCCCATTTGCTTACCAATCCCTTTTCTTTGTGGCGCGACAGCCTGCCTGAGGAATAGCTTTTTTACTAATACTGCATTTTTACTTTCAATTTATACGTTTATGTGCGAAATATTTTATAATTTTGCAGTCGTATTATATAGAAAGGATAAAAATGGCAGAATTAGAGAGAGGTAGCTTTGGTAGCAAGATAGGGCTGGTTCTTGCTACTGCGGGCGGTGCCGTAGGATTGGGAAATGTATGGCGCTTCCCTTATATGGCTGGCCAGGAGGGTGGTGCAGCCTTCATCTTGGTTTACATAGGGTGTGTGCTTTTCTTGGGCATTCCCTGTATGATTTCCGAGTTTATCATCGGTCGTCATGGTGCTTCGAATACAGCCCGTGCCTATACCAAGCTGTCGAATGGCAGGGCATGGAAGTGGGTCGGCTATTTGGAGGTGCTTACGGGTTTCCTCATTACGGGCTATTATGCCGTGGTGTCGGGCTGGTGTCTTCAGTATGTATATGCCAGCATCATGGGCGAGTTGCATGGAGACCCAACCTTTGTGGCTGAGTACTTCAAGGAGTTCTCTGCCGATCCTGTGCGTCCTGTCATTTGGACGGTCGTCATCTTCCTGATTTGTCATTTCGTGATTATCCATGGTGTTCGTGGAGGTATCGAAAAGGGTTCGAAAATTATGATGCCCGTCTTGTTTATCCTACTGCTCGTCATCGTGTTGGCGGCCTGCCTGTTGCCTAATTCCGGCAAAGGCGTGGAATTTTTGTTGAAGCCCGACTTTTCCAAGGTAGACAACGGGGTATTCTTGGGCGCCCTGGGCCAGTCGTTCTATTCGCTCAGTATCGGTATGGGCTGTATTTGTACCTATGCCTCGTACTTCAGCCGGCAGACCAATTTGTTTAAGACGGCCTTGCAGATTTCGGTCATCGACTTCCTGGTTGCCATCTTGGCTGGGCTGATGATTTTCCCGGCGGCGTTCTCTGTAGGAATCTCGCCCGACTGTGGCCCGTCGCTCATCTTCATCACTTTGCCCAACGTGTTCAACGAGGCTTTTGCCGCACTTCCTGCCTTGGGTTGGATAGTCTCGCTTTTGTTTTATGTTCTTTTGTCCTTGGCGGCTCTCACATCGCTCATGTCGCTCCACGAAGTCAACACGTCTTTCTTCTATGAGGAACTGAAAGTAGGGCGCAAGACCGGCGCGCTCATCGTGACGGTGTCTTGTTCCGTGATTGGTGCTTTCTGCTCTCTATCATTAGGTGCTACGGATGCGCTCACGTTTGCTGGCAAGTCGTTGTTCGATTGGTTCGACTTTATTACTGGGCAGGTGTTCTTGCCTGTGGCAGGCTTCCTCACCTGTCTGTTCGTGGGTTGGTATGTGCCCAAGAAGTTGGTTAGGGATGAGTTTACCAACTGGGGAACGTTGAAGGGAAACCTCTTTTTCGTCTACCTGTTCTTGGTGCGTTTCGTCTGCCCGGTTCTCATCCTGTTGGTCTTCCTCAATCAGTTGGGGCTTCTCGAAGGCGTCCTGTAAGGGTTTTGCTTTCTCTCCTTATCAGGCATTTTAGGCGTTTCGTTTATCAACATTTTGTAATACATTCATATCAACTGTATAAAAAAGAGAGTAGATGGAAAACAACAGAGGTCGCTTCGGCAGCAAGTTGGGTGTGATTCTTGCCACGGCAGGGTCGGCAGTGGGGTTGGGCAATATATGGCGCTTTCCTTATATGACAGGGCAGAATGGTGGCGCAGCCTTCATCCTTATCTATTTGGTGTGCATTTTCATGCTGGGCATTCCCGGCATGGTCGCTGAGTTTATCATCGGTCGCCATTCGGCAGCCAATGCGGCGCGGTCGTACAAGAATCTTTCGGGTGGCAAGCCCTGGGGAGTTATTGGTTATATGGGTGTCTTTACCTCGATGATAATCTTGGGCTTCTATGCGGTGGTGGCTGGCTGGTGTCTGCAGTATCTCTATGCCAGTGTCATGGCAGAGGTGCAGGGCGATGCCAACTTTGTAAAGGAGTACTTTGCTTCTTTCTCTTCGGATGCGGTTCGCCCCACCTTGTGGACTATTGCCTTCATGCTGCTTACTCATGTAGTGGTGGTCAGGGGCGTGCGCAATGGCATAGAGCGTGCTTCCAAGATATTGATGCCTTTGCTCTTTGTACTGTTGGTGGTGCTCGTTGTGGCTTCCTGTTCCTTGCCGGGCGCTTGGCGTGGCGTGGAGTTCTTGCTGAAGCCCGACTTCTCCAAGGTAGACCAGAGCGTCTTGTTGGAAGCCTTGGGACAGGCGTTTTTCTCGCTGAGTCTTGGCACAGCCTGTCTGTGTACCTATGCCTCTTACTTCAGCCGGCGGACCAATCTGCTCAAGTCGGCCACGCAGATAGCTTTCCTTGATACGCTGATAGCCATCCTGGCGGGACTGATGATATTCCCCGCGGCCTTCTCGGTAGGCGTGCAGCCCGACAGCGGCCCTTCGCTTATCTTCATCACCCTGCCCAATGTCTTCAACGAGGCTTTTGCCTCCATGCCGTTGGTGGGCTATGTTATATCGGCGCTGTTTTATGCCCTGCTTGTCTTGGCGGCGTTGACCTCCACCATCTCCATGCACGAGATAGGGACGGCTTTCTTTTATGAGGAGATGCATATCTCCCGTCGTGGGGGAGCCTGGATAGAGACGGTGGCTTGTTGTGTGATAGGTGTTTTCTGTGCCTTGTCGTGTGGGGCAGTTCCCGAGCTTACCTTCTTCGGTAAGTCGTTCCTCGACTGTTGCGACAATCTTACGGCGCAATGGCTCATGCCAATGGCTTCTTTCTTTACCTGTCTTTTCGTGGGCTGGTATGTTCCGAAGAAGTTGGTGCACGACGAGTTTACCAATTGGTCAACCCTTCGTGGAACGTTCTTTGGCGTTTATCTGTTCATGGTTCGCTTCGTCTGCCCTCTCTGCATCCTCGTCATCTTCCTGCATCAGTTGGGGGTGTTTTAGTGCCCGGGATTCGCTCGGGATTCACTCGGGATTCCTATTTGCAAGGTGGTAGAAATCCCTTCTAATGGCATTTGAATTTCATTCTAAAGGCGTTTTTACTTTCTCTTGTAAGGTTAATGAGATCTTATTCATAAGACACATAAGGCTCCAGCCGTTCTATCTGTGCAGGAGGAAAGGTCGTCAGAAGCGACAGCTGTCGCAGACTCTTGATGGGACCATGCAGCCGGCGGTAGTCGCAGATGTCGCGTGCCTGATAGAAATTGAGATAGGGATGTCGACGAAGCTGGTTTATGGTGAGCTTGTTGATCTTCAATTTTGCTATTTTGCCATTCTCTACTTGCATGAATGGCAGCGCCTCCTCGGGGAATCCTTCTATCTCCAACAGCTGGTTGGCGTTGACGTATCCTCCTAAGCGTTCCCTGTATCTCACGATGGCGCGCGAGTATGCGCTGCCTATTCCTGGAATCTTCTTCAGCTCGGTGGTGTCGGCGGTGTTCAGGCTTACATGTTCGCCTGCTTTCAGCTTCTGTGGATAGCTGTAAATTCTTTCCTCGTCCTTCTGGCCTGTGGCAGAGAAGTTCTCTGTTTTCCCCTCTTCTCTCGCTTGTCGGCTGTAGGCATAGTCCTTCTGCTGCCCGTAGTAGTCGGACGCTGGCCGGTAGTCTTCACCTATTATTATATAGGGACGCAAGGTCTCGTATTGCTTCTTGGTGAGACCGTAAAGACGTGCAAAGTCCTCTACTCGCCTATAGATGCCTCCCTTGGCACGGTAGCGGTAGATGCTTCTTACCTGCCATTCCTGCAAGCCCAATCTGAGTAAGTCTGTGCTGTCGGCAGTATTGGGATCGAAGGCAAAGAGTTCGTGTATTTGCTCGTCCACCTTATAATATAAAGGGTGCTCCTTGTCTACATGTGTAGGGCGGTGGGTGAGGGTGGAGTCGGCATCTTCCTTGGCTAATCCGTCGTCATTTCCTCCTATGAAGATAATAAGTGAGCAAATGATAGCTATTATCACCACGATGGCGATAATAGCGATTCGATCGTTTCTTTGTAGATAGAAGATACTTTTCATAAAAGTCGGGATTAGGCGACTCGAACGCCCGACCCCTACGTCCCGAACGTAGTGCGCTACCAACTGCGCTAAATCCCGATAGGTTTATGCTGAAACCTTGTGCAAAGATAACAAAATAGGATGAAATGCCAAAGTAATAAGCTCTTTTTTTGCTTTTTTAGTAAGAAAGTCGCTAAAATATTTGCAAGAACTAAAATAAAACATTAACTTTGCACCCGCTAATAAGCCATCTCACCTTATTACGTATACACGGCAATGGTGCCATAGCTCAGTTGGTAGAGCAAAGGACTGAAAATCCTTGTGTCCCCGGTTCGATTCCTGGTGGTACCACTCCAAGAGGCCGACTTTCGGAAGAAAGTCGGCCTCTTTGCTTCTTCCGGGTGTCGTTTCTCCGTCTCCTTCCATGGTCTTTATAGCTTTCGTGCCAAAATTGTAAAGATGACACTTGTGTAAACGTTTTCGTTGCTTTTTTCGCTTAAATGTGTTTGTTCTTTGCTATTTTGTCTTATCTTTGCGGTGATAACTCAAAACAATTCTACTTAAAACACTAAAAACGAATGAAAAAAACGTACTTCATGTTGTTAGGAGTGCTTTTGTCTTCTTCTACTGCTATCTTGGCTGACAATAAGCAAACCGTAACAATCGACGGCTTGCCAGTGAGCAAGACCGTCAAGGAAATCACCTTCGATGGCGACAACGTAACTCTTATTTACACCGATGAGTCTGCCGACACTCAAGACATGTCGCTTGTGAAACTTGCCTTCGAGTATACCACGACAGGTGTCGACCATGTGGGGACGGGCAACAAGGTTCTTGCGGGCAAGGTGTTCAACCTCAATGGTCAGCTTGTGGGTGCTTCTACCCAAGGCCTAAGCAAGGGCATCTACATCGTGAATGGCAAGAAAGTAATCATCAAGTAAAAAGGAAGAACGGAAAATGAAGAAAATGGTATTTACTTTGGCACTCCTCTTGATGAGCTTGAGTGCGGCAATGGCACAGACATGGGATTTCCAGAACGGAGGCTTCTCTGCGACCGATAAGGCTAACTTGGCTGCTGATGAAACTAATTGGGTGTACGAGGAGACAAACAATCGTTATAAGAGCCAGATGACTCTTACGGCTGGAACCTTGATGGCAAATGGTGTGGCTTTGGAATGTACGGAAGGCCTGCTTTTTACCTTGACGAAGGCTGATGCTGTGCGTGTTGACTTCAAGAAGACTTGTATCACTTTGAATCAGAAGTCTGTCATTACCATCAAGGGTTTGAGCCGAGGCTTTATAGTTAAGGTAAAGTGCCAGTCAAGCAGCAAGGATACCAAACGCTCGCTAACTGCTGCCAATGTTACTCCTGCTACGAGCAATGACTTTAATGCCGAGGGTGATAATACCTCGGTGACATATACAGGAACGGTGGCAGCCGATGGTGACGTCACTTTGAGTAATAGTGGTGGACTTTACGTCTATAGTATTTCTGTCGTGGACCCCACTCAGGAAACTCCCGACGAGCCAGGAGCGTTCCACAATGTTTCTGCAAGCACGATCAAGAACCAGATGGTCTTGACTGTTGGTGGTGAGACTAAGTACTATAATACATCGGATGTCAAGGCTTCCATTAATGATGCCTCGGGTGCATTCACGGTATCTTCTAAGACTGGTGAATGGAGTGATGTATATGTAGGGAAGGTTTCTAATGTTTCTTTTGTCAAGGGGCGGCTTGATAGCGAGAATGGTCAGATAGACAATTCTGATAAGACTAAAGTTTCTATCAAGGCAGCCCAGAGCTGGTTCCAGTCTGCTTTCGTGGAGTGGTTGCCATACGAAGGCGCTACTACATATAATGTGTATGTTAAGGGTGGCCAGTATAGCGATTTTACGAAGATTGACTGTCAGTTGGTGCGCGACTATGGCACATACGGTCGTGCTGATGCCATGGGCTTGAAGGCTGGCGAGTATGAGCTGAAGGTAGTTCCTGTGGTAAATGACGCGGAGGTGGAGGCTGCCGCAAATGTTGTGACAGGCTTGAATGTGCGTGCTCACGACCGTTCAGGCTTCGCATTCAATACTTCCAAGACTCCAGGTGCTTACAATGCTGATGGTACGTTGAAGCCGAATACCCAGATTGTTTATATTACCAATGCCAATAAGGATAATGTGACACTTGATGTCAACATGAGTGGTGATGGAAAGCCTTTGACTACTTGTACAGGCCTTCAGGGAATCCTGGATGGCATCAAGAAAGGCAAGGACGAGCGTCCTTTCTTGTTCCGCTTGATAGGTAACATTGATGTTCCGACAGGTTATAATGGCGACATCGTTATCGATATGAATGGTTCGGAAAAGAGTGCTGGCGTTACGATAGAAGGCGTAGGAAACGATGCTGTGGCCAATGGCTGGGGTATTCGTCTGAAGGGTGTCCGTTATGCGGAAGTGGCCAACATTGGCTTTATGAACTGCCACAGCGGCGAGGGTGACAATGTAGGCTTGCAACAGGATAATGAGCATGTTTGGGTTCACAACTGCGACATGTTCTATGGCGATGCGGGCTCGGATGCCGACCAGGCCAAGGGTGATGGCGCTCTTGACTGTAAGGGGTCAAACTACGTGACATTCTCTTATAACCATTTCTGGGATAGTGGCAAGTGCAATCTCTTGGGCCTTTCTGAGAAGAATACTGATTACTATATCACTTATCATCACAACTGGTACGACCATTCGGATAGCCGTCACCCACGTGTGCGTTACTATTCTGCACATGTTTACAACAACTATTATGATGGAAACTCCAAATATGGTGTAGGTTCCACGTTGGGAGCGAGCGTGTTTGTTGAGAACAACTACTTCCGTAACACCAACAGACCAATGATGATTTCTCAGCAGGGTACAGATGTCGCTTCGGATCCCAAGGGTACCTTCTCTGGTGAGGATGGTGGCATCATCAAGGCTTATGGCAATGAGTTTGTTGATATGAAGAACCTTCGCTTTGTTTCATATAGTGAAAACAACGTTGATTTTGATGCTTATGTGGCTTCTTCTCGCGACGAGCAGGTACCTCAAACTGTAGTTTCTAAGAAGGGTGGCAATAGATACAACAATTTCGACACATCTTCTGCCATGTATACCTATGCAGCAGACAAGGCCGAGAATGTACCTGCTGTGGTTGCGGGTCAGTTTGGTGCTGGCCGTGTTCAACATGGCGACTTCCAGTGGTCATTCGACAACTCTGTTGATGATGCGTCGTACGATGTTAACGCAGCATTGAAGAAAGCTGTAACCAATTACAAGACCACTTTGGTTAAGATTTTTGGTGGCGAGAATGCATCAACTGGCGAAGGTGGCTCTACCGAAGGTGGTTCTACAGGTGGTAGCACTGGCGAAGGTGGTAGCTCTGGTGAAGGCTCTGGCTCAGGCGAAGGTGGTGGCACAACGACTCCTTCCATAGAGGGTACGGTCGTAGTGACATTCGACGGGGGCAAACCTTCAAGCGATGTCGTGACAGTTACTGGCAACTATTCCACAAGCAAGGGTACTGCTACTATCGATGGCGCTACATACACTACTTGCGTAAAGATGGAGTCTGCGACAAGCATCACCGTAACGGTTGACAAGAAAGTAACGATGACTCTCTATTTTGGCTCTGCTGATGCGAAGACTAACGCAAAGGTTGACGGAAAGAATGCGGCCGATGTGAATGCAGTTATCGATGCGACAGCTAAAACAATGACGGTGACATTGGAGGCGGGTACCCATACCATTTCAAAGCAGGATGCCTGCAACCTCTTCGGCATCAAACTCGTACCCATAGCAGAATAATGAAAGTGTTTCCCCAGCGGGGAAAGAAGCATAAAATGAAATACACATCCGGGGCTGTCTTTTCTTTATGGAGACAGCCCTTTTTCTCAAAACATAATAACAACAAACAAAGCTAATTCGAACTTCCGGCAAGTGCCTCCCTGCACCTCGCCGTTGGTGTCACCGTCGTCAGGTAGGTGGATGTTGGGGGGCAATGTGTCCGTCTTGGGGGGTTGCGAAGATGTGAACATGCTCGTGGCCTGTTGCAAATCCTTTGTCAGCCTATCGCAAAACCTTAGGCAGCCTATCGCAAAACCTTAGGCAGCTTATCATAAAACCTTCGGAAGCCTATTGTAAACTATTGCGCCTAACTTGGATTCTGCTAAATCCAAGTTATATTTATGTAAATCCAAGTTGTGTTTTATTAAATATAAGTTAGGCATTATATTTATTGCTGTGCTTCTGGCGGTTTTGTGATAAGCTGCCAAAGGTTTGGTGGCAGGCTTGTAAGGCTTTTATGCTTAGGTAGCCATGGCTCTATTGACACCATGGAAAACAAAAGCGGGAGGACGCTTGGTTTGCGTCTTCCCGCTCGATGTTTTCAGAAAGTATTTACTTA
>ERZ808240.3819-NODE-3819-length-14143-cov-14.057212_pt1 | contig 14143 bp, 17 predicted proteins | sample MGYA00521084_ERZ808240 | MGnify/ENA primary metagenome ERZ808240 (study PRJEB31516, sample SAMN03275571) | gut metagenome | biome: mammalia-associated habitat; material: feces | host: Papio cynocephalus | place: Kenya | collected 2012-08-06 ... | reverse complement strand
AATCCTGTTTGCAAGAAAATGAAAACGATTTTCAAATTGTATTGACAATCGGGAAAAAAGTAGTAAAATGAAAATGGTTTTCAAATTAGAGGGAGGAATCCGGTTTGGCAAAGGCACAATATAAAACAAAACAAATGGCCGAATTGCTTACCTTTTTGAAATCTGTACAAGGCAGTCATGTGACCGTAAATGAGATCTGTGAACATTTCAGAAAACAGGGGATAACGGTGGGGACTACCACGGTTTACCGCCAGTTGGAGAAAATGGTAGCGGAGGGATCCGTAGCAAAATATGTGGTGGACGGAACCAGCGCAGCCTGCTTCGAGTATGTGGGAGAACAGGGCAGCATTGGGGAAACGGGGTGCTATCATTGCAAATGCGAAAAATGCGGTAAACTGATCCATCTGCAATGCAACGAAGTAGAGAATCTCAGACAGCACATATCGGAACACCATGGTTTTGAGATGGATGCCATCCGGACCGTGTTCTACGGGATCTGCAGGGAGTGCAGAGAAAAAGAGACAAAACGATAAGGGAAAGGAGAGAGACAGATGAACAGCAGAAGATTAAGATTGCTTTCAGGAATTGTATGCACCGTGCTTGTAACGGTTATGCTTGTCTCTCTTTTCTATATCATAAAAGAGGAAGGCCATCAGTGTACGGGAGAAGACTGCCCTGTCTGCGCATGTATACATCAGGCGGAGCAGACCTTAAGGAATCTCGGAACCGGGTTCGTAGTGGCAGTATGTGTATCGTTTACGGTGACCGGTGGGATACAGGTGGCTCAGTGGCATCGCTCTACCGTTCTCTGCTCCTCTTTAGTCGCTCAAAAGGTAAGAATGAATGATTGAATAAAACCGTGTTGTTGACAAAATGGTAAACGCAATATGCGCTTTTGGCGCAGACAACGGAGGTTTTATTCATGAAAAAATTTATCGTAATGATTCTGACAGCCGCAATGGCAACATGCGGTCTGTCTGCTTGTGGTTCACAAAATTCTGAAAATTCTGTAGAAAATCCGTCTGTTACTGCAGCACAGACAACAGACCAACAGACGGAAGAATCCCAGGAAGAAGACAAAAAAATAAAGATTGTAACAACGATTTTCCCGGAATATGACTGGGTAAAAGAAATCGTAGGAGACGAGATTTCCCACGTGGATCTGACCATGCTGTTAGATAACGGCGTGGATCTGCACAGCTACCAGCCTACAGCAGAAGATATCATGAAGATTTCGGACTGCGATATGTTCGTATATGTTGGCGGAGAATCCGATGAATGGGTGGAGGATGCACTCAAGGAGGCCGTGAACAAAGACATGCAGGTGATCAATCTGCTGGATGTACTGAAGGATACGGTGAAAACGGAAGAAGCCATGCCGGGTATGCAGGCAGAGGAAGGTCATAACCATGGTTATTCCCACTTTGCTGACAGCGATGTGCAGGACAGAAGCCTGACAGACTGGTCCGGCGAATGGCAGTCCGTATATCCCTATCTGGAAAGCGGGGAACTGGATGCTGTTATGGAGCGGAAGGCTGAAAACGGAGGTAAGACGGCACAGGAGTATAAAGAGTATTATGAAACCGGATATAAAACAGAGGTAGAAAAAATAGTCATTGATGGTGAGAACGGCACCATGGAATTTACGGAAAACGGTAAGTCTGCGAAGGCTTCGTATGAATATAAGGGATATCAGATCTACGATTATGAATCCGGCAGCAGAGGAGTACGATACTTCTTTGAGGCAACCGGTGGATCAGCGGATGCTCCCAGATATGTACAGTTCAGCGATCATGGTATTGCTCCGGGGAAAGCAGAGCATTTCCATATCTATGCCGGCAACGATGGATTTGATGCTTTATCGGAGGAAATGGAGAACTGGCCGACGTACTATCCTGCGGATATGACGGGGAGCGAAATCGTGGAAGATATGCTGGAGCATGAAGAAAAGGAATATGATGAGCATGTATGGCTGTCTCTGAAAAATGCGGAGACACTCTGTCAGGCAATCGCAGAAGCAATCGAAACCATTGACCCTGCCAATAAGGAGGTTTATGCAGCGAATCTGGATGGCTATGTGGAAAATCTGGAATCTCTGGATCTGGAATATCAGGATGCAGTAAAGGCTGCAACACAGAAAACACTGCTTTTCGGTGACAGATTCCCGTTCCGCTATCTGGTGGATGATTACGGACTGAACTACTATGCGGCATTTGCAGGCTGCTCTGCGGAGAGTGAAGCAAGCTTCGAGACTATTTCCTTCCTAGCCAAAAAGACCGATGAACTGGGACTGAAATATGTTATGACCATTGAAAAGTCAGATCAGAAGATTGCAAAGACCATTATTGAGAATACCCAGTCAAAGGATCAGCAGATTCTTACCCTGGATTCCATGCAATCCACCACCTCGGAGGATGTGGCAGCCGGAACCACCTATCTCACGGTGATGGAGAATAATTTGAATGTACTGAAAGAAGCTTTACAATGAGAAACATAGGAGAACAGGATGCAGATAGAATGTCAGAATTTAACGGTCGGATATGATGGCAGAGCTATCCTGAAGGATATTAATTTCACTGTAAACAGGGGCGACTATCTCTGTATCATTGGGGAAAATGGTGCAGGGAAGACCACTTTGCTGCGGACCTTACTGGGTCTGCAGCCCCCTGTCAGTGGGAAAATTCTGTTTGGCGACGGACTGGAACGAAAAGGATGCGGTTATCTGCCGCAGCAGACAGTCATACAGAGAGATTTTCCGGCATCGGTCAGCGAAATTGTCCTGTCGGGCTGCCAGAATCGTTGCGGTCTCCGGCCCTTTTACCGGAAAGAAGAAAAAGAATATGCCCATAAAATGCTGGAAAAACTGGGGATTGCCCATCTGGCAGAGAAGTGTTACCGGGAATTATCAGGTGGTCAGCAGCAGAGAACATTATTAGCCAGAGCACTGTGCGCTACGCAGGAGATGCTTTTTCTGGATGAACCGGTGTCCGGGCTGGATCCTGCGGCCACGGAGGAAATGTACCGGCTCATTGAACAGATTAACAGGGAGGATCATATTACGATACTGATGATCTCCCATGACATCAAGGCAGCGGTTGCCTATGCAGATCACATTCTGGAGATTGGAAAACATATTTTCCAGGGGACGGCACAGGAGTATGAAGAATATCAAAGCATAAAGGAAGGAAAAGAAAATGTCCGGTGAAAGAGTAAAAATTGTATTGGCCTGTACGGAATGTGGTGACAGAAATTATACAACAACGAAAAATAAGAGACTCCATCCGGAGAGGATGGAGGTACGTAAATACTGTCCACGGCTGGGAAGATATACAATTCATAAAGAGACAAAATAGTGGAGGCTGGAAATGTCTGGAAAGCATAAAAAACCTGTCACAATCATTACAGGTTATCTGGGGGCAGGAAAAACAACCGTATTAAATGAAGTCCTGAGAAATAAAGGTGCAGAGGGAATTGCAATCGTTATTAATGATATGGGAAGTGTAAACATAGATGCGGCAATTATCAGAAATTCCATAGTGTGCAGGAATGATACAGATATGTTGGAATTATCCAATGGCTGTATCTGCTGCACGCTGCAGGATGCCTTCATGACACAGATTAATGAGATTGCTTCCCATAAGAAAATAAAAAGAATACTGGTAGAGGCATCCGGAATCAGTGATCCCGCTGCTATTGCAGCAGGATTTATAGAATATCAGAAAGCGGGACTGAGTGAGGGAGTATATCTGGATTCTATTGTATGTGTGGTGGATGCAGATCGGATTTATTCAGAATTTATGGGCAGTCTGACGGAAAATGGAAATAAGCAGTCGGATGCAGACCCGGATATCATTAATTTGGTTATGGATCAGATGGAATTTTGCAATATTATTCTTTTAAATAAATGTGATCTGCTGTCAGTGGATGCTGTTCAACAGGTAAGAAAAACAATTCGTATCATACAAAAAGATGCAGAAATTGTGGAATGTATTCAGGGAAAAGTAAATCCTGACCGTATTTTTAAAAACAGAAAATTTGATTATGAGAAAGTAATGCAGTCTTCCAGAATCCAGGAACAATTATTGCGTGGACAGGGTGATACCATGGAAGACGAACATGGTATCATTTCGTTTGTATATGAAGAGAAACGGCCGCTTGACTATGATAAATTCATGCAGTTTCTGGAAACGGATTATCCGGAAGAAGTCATTCGTGCGAAGGGGTATGTATGGTTTGGAGACGATGATATCCATGTGCAATTATTTGAACAGGCAGGAAGAAATGCCTCTGTGACTATTGTATCAAACTGGCTGGCAGCCTTCGATGAAGAGGAGCAGAAACGTCAAATGGAAGAAAATCCCGAAATACTGGAGGATTGGGATGAAAAATACGGAGACAGATTAAACCAGATTGTTTTTATTGGTAAAAATCTGGATCAAAAGAAGGTGGTGGACAGACTGAGACAATGTATTTACAAGGAGTAGGGCATATGGAAAAAGTGTATTTTGTAAATGGTTTTTTAAGTGCAGGAAAAACGTCATTTATTAAAAATCTGCTGACAGAGGAGTATTTTGATACCGGCGAAACAACTTTGCTGTTATTGTGCGAGGATGGCGAAGAGATTTATGAAGAAGCCTTCTGCCTGAAACATAATATAACAATAAGAGAAATTACGGAGGAACAGGATTTCACTGAAAAACGCATACGTGAATTAAAAAATGATATAAGTCCGGATCGTATTATAGTGGAATTTAATGGAATGTGGGATCCGGAAAATGCCATAAAAATATGGCAGGAAGGTGAGATTCTGTTCATTGAAATCATAGATGCGCAAAGTTTTGAACTTTATTTGAATAATATGAAAACCTATCTGACAAGACAGGTAAAAACTGCTTATCTGACCATTTTCAGATCCTGTGACGGTCTGGAAGCAAAGCTTGCAAGTTTCAGAAGGAATATCCGGGCAGTAAATCCACAGACGAATTTTGTATTTAAAAACAGGGCTGGCGAAATGAATCCAAGGCTGGATGAGGACCTGCCGTATAATATTTATAGTAACCTGTTGGAGATAAACGATGAGGCATATGGAGTATTCTATGTGGATGCCATGGAATATGTTGCGCGATATGCAGGAAAAATAGTATGTTTTACCGGCTGTATTTTCAAAAAGAAGAAAAAAATGTTGTTGATCGGAAGACAGGCTATGACCTGCTGTATGGAAGATCTGGCGCTGTTTGCTTTTATCTGCGATCTGCCGGATGAAGGTGATTTCAAGGATAGCGACTGGGTAAGGGTAGAGGGGGAAATAAAAGAAGAATATTTTGAAAAACGGGATGTCCGGATTCCGACAATAGATATTATGTGGATAGAAAAATGTGATGCTCCGAAGGAACAGATCATTACAGTGTTTTAGGAAGGAAGGTATGTAAGTTGCTGGAAAAACTGATTTTTTATTTTCAATATCCGTTCGTGCGTTATGCTCTGATCGTGGGGGTGTTAATCGCACTGTGTTCTTCTTTGCTGGGTGTGACGCTGGTATTGAAACGTTTTTCATTTATCGGAGATGGATTGTCCCATGTGGCTTTTGGAGCCATGGCGGTGGCGTCGGTTCTGAACATTACAAATAATATGCTGTTTATTCTGCCGGTGACCGTACTCTGTGCTGTTTTGCTGCTTAGGACAGGGCAGAATACGAAGATTAAGGGGGATGCGGCAATCGCCATGATCTCGGTGGGAGCGCTGGCGATAGGGTATCTGCTGATGAATATTTTCTCCACCGGACCGAACCTGTCAGGAGATGTCTGTAGCACGCTGTTTGGCTCCACGTCTATCCTGACTCTGACCAGAGGGCAGGTGACGTTATGCTGCGTGCTGTCTGTACTGGTCGTGGCGGTATTTGTGGTATGTTATCATAAAATATTCTGCGTAACATTCGATGAGACTTTTGCCAAAGCGACCGGAATCAACACGGATTTCTATAATTTGTTGATTGCTGTGGTTACAGCAGTGATTATTGTGCTGGCGATGAATCTGGTGGGATCCCTTCTGATCTCGGCACTGGTAATTTTCCCGGCTTTATCTGCAATGCGCATGTTCCGGACCTTCTGTCAGGTAACTGTGTGTTCGGTGTGCCTTTCTGTGTTTTGTGCAGTAGCCGGTATTTTACTGTCGATTCTGGCAGGAACGCCGGTGGGTTCGACCATTGTTGCGGCAGACATTGCAGCTTTTGCAGTAAGCAGTATTGCCGGAAAACTGATGCGGAGGTAGGCTATGGAGAAGAAAATAAAACAATGCACGGCATGGATGCTGGCAATGTTCTGCCTGCTGGAACTGACAGCATGTGGAAACCGGGGAACTGACCAGAAGGGGATTTCCAACAAAAATGCAGTGGACAATGTGATAAATGAACAGATAGCGGCGGCAGAAACAGAAAGCATGGAGGAAAATAATGTCTCGGAAGACGACAAAAGTCCCAGAAAACTGGATTTACTGTTGAACAACAGTCAGGAAAACACAACAGAGGAACTGCAGCAGGAGAGCACATCGCAGAATGTAGTGGATTATGATCTGACGCAGATGAGCAGTGATATGGTATATGTGACAGTATATCGTATGATGACGACTCCCGGGGAGTATGAGGGAAAAACATTTCGTATAGATGGTAATTTTTATGCCACATATTATGAACCGACAGAGAAATATTATTTTTATTGTGTGATTCAGGATGCAACCGCCTGTTGTGCACAGGGACTGGAGTTTATCTGGGATGACGGAACGCACAGCTACCCGGAGGAATACCCGGAAGATGCGCAGAAAATCATGGTGGAAGGAACTTTTGAAACTTATCGGGAAGAGGGGGATGACAGCCTGTACTGCCGTCTTAAGGATGCTTCCCTGACAATAGAGCAGGAATAAAGTCGTGCAAAACGCCTGAACAGATTTGTTCAGGCATTTGTTCTGTCATGGCTGTTATCATAGATGGGCTGGATCTCGGGCGGAAGATTATCGGGAAGCATGGCGTGGATTCCATCCTCATTGCCGTCTTCCATAGCCTTCTCATAATACCAACACTTGAATTTCAGCATATCCAGTGTCTTTTCCAGCTGTTTCATTTCCTCTTCCACAGCAGCCTTGCGGGCTTCAAACATCGCCTTGCGGTTCGGATAAGTGGAAGGACCTTCCTCCACCCACTCGAAGAACTGACGGATATCCTTGATCTCCAGACCGGAGCGTTTCAGACATTCGATCATGCGAATAGAGTCTAATTCCGTCTTACTGAACCGGCGGATTCCGGACTGCTTTTCCAAATTCGGGAAAAATCCCTCTTTATCATAATACCGCAAAGTAGAGATCGGCAAATTTGTCATGGCAGATACCTGTCCGATACTGTACATAATGTTTCCTCCGAAAAATTTTGTAATACCTAAAGCCAGCTTTAGGTATTACTGTTATCATTATAAGGCGGTCGCATGGAAAATACAAGACAAAATTCGAAACAGGCGATTTCCCGTTTATAATGCAGTTAACCGGTTCAGGTCTGATTTTTGAAAATACTATAAAGTTTTGCCGGAAGGTGCCGATATTATTACATAGGAAAATACAGACACCATGGATGGATAGAAAGCTACGGATGGCTGCCTTATGTGAGGCGACCATCCGTTTTTTGCGCGAATAGCGGGAAAATCTTATGCCTGCATGAAGATTTGATGAGCATCGCGACAGGGCAGTGATCACTGTTCAGAGAGGGAGAATACTATGGCAGTAACAGGAATCGGTTACGGAAGAACTTTCGTGTATGAGACACAGAAGAGAGTAAATGCAGGGGATGTGCAGAGTGCGCTGGGAAGTGTGACGGAGGCGGCAGAATCCCGTTTCGCGGAGAACATTGAGGAATCGGCAAAAGAGGATGACACAGTGAAGACCCCGGTGACCCGCGGCATACAGCTGGTCCGCCATATTGAAGGCAAGGACAAAGTGCCCTATGGGGAAATGGCAGAGGACGGTGTGATTGAATACAACGGAGTGATCTTTGTCTGTGATTATGAGCACAACCGCCTGACACTGGGGGATACCACCAATAAGGAGAACTGCATCAATATTCCGCTATCCGGCGGCGGAAGCCTGCTGGTAAACCGGGATAACATTGATGCCCTGTCCAAGGCTATCGGCATGTTCAGCCCGGAGGATGTGAAGCGGATCCTGGAGGCACTGGCAAGGGACAACAAGATCCGGCAGATGAAGAAAGAACTGGATGACATGGAGAATGGCGACGACGTGGATAACAGTGAGGAAGCATCGGATACTGAGGATACAGACAAGGCAGCAGGAACGGATCCGTCCGGGACGGCCGGAGAGTCGGAAAAAGAGAGCTTAAGTCTCATGGAGCAGATCAAAGAGAAGATGCAGGAGATCTATGACAAACTTCAGAACGGTGACACGGAGACCAAGTTCCAGATAGGCAATCAGGAATTCACCCTGAAAGAATGGGATAACTTCTTAGAGAAATTTGACAGCGCCCAGGATGCCATCCGGGCGGCTTTGGAGGAACGTCTCGAAAAGCAGGAGGAAGAACGGATCGAAGAAGAAATACGGGAAAAATCCGACTCTAATCCGGATTTTTCCGATATTCCCGAGGAGATTTTCCGTAAACTTTTTTAAACAGATCCTTGAAATAGTTGCTGTCGTTAAAGCCGTATTCCAGGGCGATATCAGTGATGGAGCTGTCGGTGGTGAGAAGCGCTGTCTGAGCGTGTTTTAACCGCACGTAATTCAGGTATTCCTTGAAGCCCATGCCGGTGATCAGCTTGAATTTCTTGCTGAAATAGGTGGGACTTAAGGAAGCCACGGAAGAGACTTCCTCCAGCGTCAGGTGCTTGCGGAAATTGTTGTAAATGTATTTCGTGGCAAGCAGGATGTCCGAATCTCTAGAATTCAGCAGATCCGGCTCTTTTTCATTCATGACGGAATGCCGCATCAGCATGAGCAGAAGCTCTTCCAGGTAGCACCGCTCAAAGTATTCACTGTAGCGGTCGAACCGGGAATTCTCGGTGAGCATCCGGGATAACAGTGTGTGCAGATATTCCTGATAGACTGCGGGAACACTGCCCATGAAGGAATGCAGTGTGGGGCGGTCGGAATCCCCGGCGGACAGATCCGGCAGATGCAGATATTCTTCTTTGAAATAGATCATCACGATCTCGCAGACTTCTCCGGCGGAATACAGAGAGTGGTGCAGCTCCCCCGGAGCGATGAAGACCAGATCCCCGGCTTCTAACTGATAGACTGTATCCTTTAACAGGAAACGGCAGTTTCCGGACCACAGATAGAAAATTTCATAAAAGTTGTGATAATGATCGGGCTGCAAGGGAGAAAAATCGCCTCTGCGCCCCTTTTCCACAATGATCCGGTCAATATCTCTTCTGCCACGTTTTCCTTTTTTCGTTGTGATATCCATGTCTGCCTCCCCGATTTCTTTGTATTTCCCAGTGTTGCAGTCAGAATACCACAAAAAAACAGTATTTTCAACCAAAATAAGCTATAAAAACAGCAGTAAATATAAATTAATTACGCTATTATAATAACTGAAAAAGGAACCCGCCTCTTTCAAAAATACTTTTCTCTCTATCCCCCTCGGTACACTCCCCCTCGCCGAGGGGAATTTTTTTGCACAAAAATCGCGGAAATCCGGCAGTCTCGTTACAATGGATTGCGCATTTTTCAAAGGATTGTTACCATAAGAGTACAGAAAGGTATAGGTGGTTATATGGATAAAAAGAAAACAGGCAATCTGATCCGGGAAGCCAGACAACGCAAAAATTATACCCAGAATGAACTGGGAATGATGTTAGGGGTGACCAACAAGGCGGTATCCCGGTGGGAGAACGGAGAAAGTTTTCCGGACATTGGTGTATTGGAATCGCTGTCCCATCTGCTGGAACTTCCTTGTGACCGGAGAGAGTGCGGGGGATCGGGAGAATGCCGTGACAGAACTCGTACGGCTGGCAAAACTTCAGGAGCAGCGAAAGCGTGAAAAGAGGATCCTGTATCTGATCGTACTGGGAGTATTGATCTATAACTGTGTCATCGGAATCTATTTATTTTCCGGAAGAGGGCTGTTTGGGGGAAGAGATCTTGCCTGTCAGGTCGCCGGTATCTCCATGGCAGGAGCCCTGGGGATGCTGGGGCGCATGGATACTTTGGACAGCGTCTGGAAGGCACTGGACAGAGGCACGGTGCTCATTTTGCTGGAAGCAGCTTTGGGAATCGCGGCTTTGGCTATACAGTCCCGCCGTTCTCGTTCTCACGCATCCGATAGCCCACGCCGATCTCCGTGAAGACATACTGGGGCTGGGCGGGGTTCTGTTCCAGCTTTCTGCGGATGTTGGCCATGTTGACACGAAGGATCTGGTTGTTGTTGTCCATGTAGGGACCCCAGATGGCATTCATGATGTAGCTGTAGGTCAGGACTCTGCCGGAATTTTCCGCCAGCAGTGTGAGCAGCTGGTATTCAATCTGGGTCAGATGCACCTCTTCGCCCCGCAGGCGGATGAGGCGCTTCTCAAAATCAATCTCCAGGTCCAGTGCCTTATAGACATGACCGGGAGTCTGGGCGTGGCTGTGGCGCAGAGAAGTACGGATCCTGGCCATGAGTTCTCCGGTGCCGAAAGGCTTCGTGATATAATCGTCCGCACCCAGGTCCAGTGCGGAGACTTTCTCCTGCTCTTTGGTGCGGGCGGAGATAATGATTACGGGCACATCGCTCCAGGAACGGAGCTTCTGCAATACTTCCAGTCCATCCATGTCCGGCAGTCCCAGATCCAACAGGATCACGTTGGGGCAGAAGGAAGTGCTGAGACTTAATCCTTCACGACCGTTTAAGGCGTGCATGATTTTGTAGCCTTCGCGGTCCATGGTGGCGGTAATGAAATTACTGATGCTTCTATCATCTTCTATTAAAAGAACTTTGATCTTATTCATTTCTCTGATCGATATCCTTTCCTGTATTTTCTATAGTTATCTCTTATGCAGTTGAGATTGCTTTTATTTTTCCACAGTGTCCGTTTCCGATTTGGGCAGCGTAAAACAGAATTCCGCGCCCTCCGCATGATTCCTTCCGCTCAGCGTTCCGTGGTGGGCGGTGATGATTGTTTTACAGATGGACAGACCGATGCCCATGCCCTTGCGGGAATCGGAACTCTGGGAAGCACTATAGGTGCCCATCTCGAACAGATTCTGCAGCTTTTCTTCCGACAATCCCCTTCCGTAGTCTCTCACGATAAAAGAGACATGCTCTGGATGATCCTCCACGATGAAATCAATGGGCAGGATGCTTCCGGAATGCACGATGGCGTTTTCTAACAGGTTGATGGTGACCTGCTCGATCAGCACAGCATCCATGGGGATCATCAGGAACTCCTCCGGGATCTTCACCCGGATGGCGGCGTCGGGATAGCGTTTTTTCAGCTTTTCCAGAGCCTCCCCTACCACTTCCTCCACCGGTTCCTCCGTGGTATTGATACTCAGGCTGTCCCCCTGGATGCGGGTGACGGACAGCAGATTTTCCACCATATTCAACAGCCAGTTGGAATCCTCGTAGATGTTGGTCATGATTTTACGCTGCTCGGCGGAGCTTAAGTCATCCTGACTTTCCAGGAACAGGGAACTGTTGCCGATGATTCCTGTGAGAGGCGTGCGCAGATCGTGGGAGATCGCCCGCAGGAGATTCGCCCGCATTTTTTCCATTTCGGCTTCCGCCAGCTGTTTTTCTCTCTCTGCGATCATCTCGGACTGGATGGTCAGGTGTGAGGTCATGGTACACAGAATCAGTGTGATCCCGCCCATCAGTAGAAAGGTGATGGGATAACCGGTCAGCGTGAAATTGATCTTATAATACGGATACGTGAACAGGTAATTGATGGCAATTACGGAAAAGAGGGTGCAGGCGATGCCGTAGCCATAGCCAACGGTCCATCTGGCAATGACCACCAGCGCCAGAATGTAGAACAGTGCCACATTCGCATGGTTGTCCGGGACGATGGACTGATATAAAAAGGAAGCTATCGTGGCACACAGCATACAGACGGCACAGATCAGCACGCTGATGGCATGTCTGGTATAGGGTGGCTTCAAGCGGAAACTTTTCCACATTGCATTTTTATCGGATTGTGATCGGAACATTGTGGCACCTCCATGCTTTGCCTGCAAGCAGTTACGCAGAACTTCTATAGGTGAGTTTATTATAACCATCGTACCATTTCTTTGCAACGCAGGGTGTAAAGAAGTAGTTAAGGATATACTGGAAGGTTAGGACATAAAGTTACAAAAACCTATACTTTAGTTAGGTTGACACAGAGAAAAATCTTAGATTAAAATGTAGACAGCATACAAAAAACGAAGAATCGTGTAGAAGAAAGCAGAAAAACAAGGGGGATATGAATGGGAGAAAAAAAGAATACAGCGGACACAAGGTATCCTCGAAAATGCGATGATATGACAACGCTTCTGCAAAAAGCCGAAGCAACGGGAACACTGTTGCAGACAATAGGTGAGGAATATTTACATCCTTTTAGTATGCAGGCGCTGTGGGCGTGCCGGGAATATTTTCATAAGCTGCCGGAAGAGACCTATACGCAGGACAGCCGGGAGTCTATGGCACTTCTGTCGGTGCGGGCACTGTTGGCATCCATGGAGGGAGATCTCACCGGAGCGCAGAATTATGTAGAACTGTTTGGAGAAATCCCTGACAAGGTGACACCGGAGAATCTCACGCAGAAAGCCTATGTGCGGCTGGCAACGGAGCTTGTTATGCCCTATACCACGGACAGACGTTTCCTGCATATCGTATATACCTTAAAAAATATCCAGTCGCCGCCGGTGCAGAGTCTGACCTTATCCGCGGGGCGTCCCAGTATCCTGAACGGTTTCCGGGATTTTACCCCCTATGCCCCGAAGATCGCGCAGAACAGAGAAGAAATCGAAGGGATTTTGCGGGTACTGTACGGAGAGAAATATAAGGGGATCTATGAGATCGCCATGGCGGAATGGTATTATCAGACCAACGACAGCTTTCATGCATTGCTGTTAGTTACGGGAACGATTCCTCTCATGGAGAATCAGAGAGACATCCAGTGCCTGTTCGTGGCAATGGCACTGCAGATGAAGATCTTACTGCTAAACGGGCAGATGCAGGCAGCCGCCCCCTTGGTGAAAAAGATCAGAGAGCGGGTGCAGGACGCCGGCTGGGAAGAAGTGGAGAGCAGTCTGAATGCTTTGGAAGCCTGGGCAGCCTGTTACGACGGTAACAAAGAGACGGTGAATGAGTGGCTGGCATCGAAAGCCCCGGACGAGCAGGGGCAGATGTGCATGACAGAAATGTATGCCTATCTGGTGAAGATCCGCTGTTACCTGTTCACGGGAAAATACATGGTGGCATTTGTACTGGCACAGAAACTGCTGAATATCCTGAAGGAAGGCAGACGTTTCATGGATATCTGCGAATGCTACATGCTGTCCGCCATTGCCTGTTATAAAGCGGGAGCCATGGAGGATATGTGCATGGAACTGCAGCAGATGCTTGCCCTGGCGGAAAAATATGACTACATCCGGCTGCTGGCAGACGAGGGAATCTACATGGTACGGATGCTGTCTGTTTACCGCAAAAATAACGGTACGGACGAATTCACGGAGCGGATCTTAACCGCAGCCCAGGAGGTAGCGAGGAAGCTGCCGGATTACATGCAGGCGCCGCAGCAGGTGTACGAACCCCTGACCCCTACGGAGAAACAGGTGCTGCAGCTGCTGGCACAGGGGTTGTCCTACCAGGAGATTGCAGAGAAGCTTGAGAAAAAGGAAGGCAGCATCAAATTCCACAGCTCCGGCATTTTTAAGAAGCTGAAAGTCAAAAACAGACAACAGGCGGTCAACCGGGCAGTGGAGATCGGATTGCTATAAAGGGGGGAACGCATGAAAAAAAGAATCAGGAAATTTCGGATCATCGGAGGAATCGTGACCCTGGCAGGGGCGTATCTGATGATCATCGGCTACGGTAACACCATAACGTTAAGCCTGGCAACCTACCGCTTCTATCTCTACGGAGAACCGTACGGCACCCTGCAGAAAAAATTTGTGCTGGTAAAAGATAAAT
>ERZ808240.3816-NODE-3816-length-14154-cov-7.742251_pt1 | contig 14154 bp, 11 predicted proteins | sample MGYA00521084_ERZ808240 | MGnify/ENA primary metagenome ERZ808240 (study PRJEB31516, sample SAMN03275571) | gut metagenome | biome: mammalia-associated habitat; material: feces | host: Papio cynocephalus | place: Kenya | collected 2012-08-06 ... | reverse complement strand
AGCTCTTCGGTCTCAAGCTCTCCGGCGAGGAAACAGACCGTCTGGTGCTGACGGATTATGAGGTGCAGCGTCTGCGCACGGCCTATGAGCTGGCAATGTCCGACACAACGTCTGATGACTACACGCAGGAACAGTATGTGCTCTACGGCACCTATAACCCCTTCTCCGTGACCGTCACGCATATCCTGAACAACAAGTCCGGCGTGGACTTCACCAGCTACTCCCATACGGGTCTGCCGGTCGCGGTCTTTGCCGACGGCGCTGGCGCGGATGCGTTCACCGGCTACTACGACAACACCGAGATCTATCAGAAGATGGCTTCTCTGGTGGGCGTGCAGTAAGACAAAACAGACAAAGCAGGGGGCGCGAGCCTCCTGCTTTCCGCATATCAAAAAGATAAAAAGATGAAAAAATTGCAAACCCTGACACGATCAAAAACCTTCTGGCCAGTCATCGCCTCGCTTGCGCTGATGCTGGTCCTGATCCTACTGCCCACAGGCTATGAGGGCGCGCTTTCCTACCAGAACGCCGACCGCGTGCCTGCGCTGATCTTGTCCACCGACGAGAGTGATATTTACGACACCGGCCTCGTCCGCACCGGCGATCAGCGCTGCCGCGTGCGTATCTGCAAGGAGGAGCTTGGCCTTCGCGTCACGCAGGTGAACGCGCTCGGCGGCGGCAGCGAGGATTTCTCCTGCATGAGCCAGCGTGTACAGCAGCGGGGCGGCCAGGCCGCGTATGTCGGCCTGCTCTGCGCCTGCCCGGCGGCCAACCACAACGACCATTTCGATTTCGACGAACAGGCGCTTGCGAACGGCGCGGCCATGTTTACCGCCGTCACCGCTTCCCTGCTCGCCTGACCCCCCAACAAACGCCGGCGCGGCGGGGCCGCGCCGGTATTTTCAGGAGGCTATCATGTTTGATCTTTTGATTCAGAACGCACAGGTGCTCGACGGCACGGGCGCGCCCGCCTACTTGGCGGACGTGGCCGTCAAGGACGGGAAGATCGCCGCAGTCGGAAAGCTCTCCGGCGAGGCGGCCGAGACCGTCGACGCGGCGGGTCTGACTCTCGCGCCGGGCTTCATCGACGTCCACGGGCACTCGGACTTTTTCATGCCGCTCGATCCGGCACGGGCCAGCAAGCTCCTGCAGGGCGTCACCACGGAGCTCTGCGGCCAGTGCGGCCTCGGCCCCGCGCCGGTCACGGAGCAGAACTACCCGGTCTACCACAAATATCTGTCCCAGCAGGGCATCCCCATGTATCCGGACGACCAGACGTTCACCAGCTTCTCGGCGTATCTTTCCCGCATGGAGCAGACGCCCGCCGGCATCAACCTCGCCTATTTCATCCCGCACGGGACCGTCCGGCTGGCCGTGATGGGCTTCTCCCATGACGCGCCGGACGAAAAGCAGCTCGCGCAGATGCGGGAGCTGGTCGAAGACGCCATGCAGGCGGGCGCGCTGGGCCTGTCTACGGGGCTTGCCTATGCGCCGGGGCGCTTTGCCGCGACCGATGAGCTGGCCGCGCTGACGGAGCCGGTCGGACGGTACGGCGGCGTATATACCTCGCACCTCCGCGACCAGGGTGATCAGCTCGAGCAGAGCGTGCAGGAGGCCATCGACATCGCCCGCCGCGGCGGCGCGCGCGTCAACGTCTCACACCACAAGGCCGTGGGCGAGCAGAACTTCGGCAAGGTCCGCAGGACCACGCAGATGCTGCACGAAGCCGGGATCCCGGCCACGCACGACGTCTATCCCTACGCCGCCAGCTCCACCATGCTCATCTCCACGCTGCCGATGGCCTTTGCGCAGCTCGAGCCGCAGGCGCTTCTGCAGGCGCTCGCCGACCCGGGTGAGCTTGCGCGGCTCGCTTCCCTGCTGCTGCAGGGCGGCTCCGGCGACGCCGCTGAGGCCTGCGGGCTCGACCGCCTGCTGATCGCCAACGCCACCAAGACGCCGGAGGCCGCCGGAAAGACCATCCGGCAGATCGCGCAGGTGCGCGGCCTCTCTCCGTTTGAGGCCTACGCAGCGCTGCTGCGGGAAAACGAGCTTGGCGTGCAGTATATCAAGTTCGGCATGAGTGAAGCGGACGTGTCGTACCTGCTGGCGGACGAGCTTTGCATGTTCGGCAGCGACGCGCTGTACGTGCCGGGCATGAAGGTGACGCATCCGCGCTCGATCGGCACCTTCCCGTGCGTGCTGCGCCGGGCTGTCCGTGAAGAAAAAAGCATCTCGCTGGCGGAAGCCGTCCGCAAGCTGACTTCCATGCCCGCCGAGGTCTACGGCCTTGCCGGGAAGGGCCGCATCGCGGCCGGGATGGACGCGGATCTGACGCTGTTCGACGCCGCGAAGATCACCGACCACGCCACCTACACCCAGCCGCTGCTGCCGAACGAGGGCATCCGCCGCGTGTACCTCGGCGGCGTCTGCGCCGTCCGCGACGACCAGTACACCGGCGCCATGGCCGGCAAACTCCTCCGCCGCAGCCGCTGAGCCCGCTCCTTACAAAACGCACGCCGGGGATGGCCCAAAGCCATCCCCGGCGGGGTTTCTTTTATGTTCAGGAAGCGGAGACAGTCTCCGCAGGCTTTTCCGCGGCTGTTACGACGCGGATCTGCTCGATGTGGTGGTTGGCAATGCGGGTGATGGTGACGTGGAGGTTCTCGAAGTCGAAGCTGGCGCCGGTCTCCGGCAGGCGGCCGAACTGCTCCATGACCCAGCCACTGACGGAGGCCATATCCGAGTCGCTTTTCAGGCCAAAATGCTCCGCAAAGTCGTCAAAGCTCATCTCGGCGTCGACCAGGTAGGTATCGGCGGACAGCTTGGTGATGGGCGTCTCCTCCTCGTCGTGCTCGTCCCAGATCTCGCCGACCAACTCCTCCAGAATGTCCTCCATCGTGACGATGCCGCAGGTGCCACCGTATTCGTCGACCACGACGGCAACATGAGTCTTGGCCTGCTGGAGCTTTTTGAGCAGCTGGCTGATGGGCTCCATCTCCAGCGCATAGACCGGCGGGAGCAGGATCTCGCGCAGGGGCTTATCCGTGATGCCGCAGCCGACGTAGAAGTCCTTCTGGTGGATGGTGCCGAGGATGTTGTCGATGGAATCCTGATAGATGAGAAGCCGCGAATATTTCGTCTCGGTGAACAGCGCGGCGACCTCTTCCTTTGTCGCCGTGATGGGGAGGGCGGCAAGGTCGGTGCGGTGGATCAGGATATCCTCCGCGCGCTGCTCGGAGAAATCGATGGCGTTTTTCAGCAGCTCGCCCTCGCTCTGGTCGATGCTGCCGTCCTGCTGCACCTCGTCGACGAGCATGAGCAGCTCCTCCTGCGACATTTTATTGTCGGAGCTGAGGCGGAAGACCTTCGCCAGCAGCTTTTTCCAGAGGGAGAATACGGCATTGAGCGGCGTAAAGACCCAGATGAGGACCTGCAGCACCGGCGCGGAGAGCATGGCGCAGGTCTCTGCGCTGTCCTTGGCGATGCTTTTGGGCGAGATCTCACCGAAGATCAGCACCACGACGGTGACGACCACGGTGGAGATCGTCGCACCGGCGTCGCCATAGTGTTTGACAAAGAGCACGGTGCCGATGGAGGCCGTGGCGATATTCACGATGTTGTTGCCGATGAGGATGGTGGAAAGCAGCCGGTCATAGCGCTCGAGCAGCTTGCAGACGAGGGCTGCGCGTTTGTTGCCTTTTTCGGCAAGGGTCTTGAGCCGGGTCGAATTTGCGGAGGAAAATGCGGTCTCTGTCGCCGAAAAATAGGCGGAGAGCATCAGGCAGACGGCCATGATCACGATGCATGTGGTGGTAGACAATGTACGGTAACTCCTTTTCTGTCATTGGAAGTGGGTATCAAGTGTTGTGGCTGCGCCCGCTACAGACGCAAAAAGCACGTCCGCCCTGCATCCCGCAGCGCAGATATGCTCTCAAAACCAGATGACAGATCAAGCGTGTACTATGGCAATCGCTGTCGCCAGAATCCATGGATTTCATTCCTTTCCCTAAATTTTATTTATATCTATTATACCAGAAATATGGGGTTCGTCAAGGAGAAGATATCTCCGGCAGCAGCGGGCCCCGGCGTCCGTCGGGACGCCGGGGCCAGCCCTGGCTTGAGGGCCGTGAGGGTTATAAAAGTTCGGGTGTCAGGGCTCTACGATGTTGAAATAGAGCTTCATCTGCGCCATGCCGCCGATGAGGGTATCAAAAAGGGCGGTATCGCCCTCGACGGTGGTGACGACCTTGTCGATCGTTTCCTGATTACCGTTCGCCATGGCGAGAATGCCGACGCGCTGGGTGTGGACGGTGACGTCGGCGTCGTCCGCCAGACCCTTGTAGTACAGCAGCACGCCGTGGTGGATCTTCAGGCTGTAATCCTCGCCGTCGGACAGCTGCAGGTTCATGGTGAACGAGACGTCCGCGAGCTTGTCGGTATCCATCATGATGCCCATGTAGTCGAGCATGGTCTGCACGTCCATATTCTGCGCGGTCGAGCCGACGCCGGTCCCGGCGTTTTCGGGATAGAGGGACGTGCCGTTGCGCAGCTCAAAGGCGGCGACAAGATACGCGTTGCGCCAGGCGCCGGATTCCGCCTGATAGCCCAGTTGCTCGAGCGCGTCGGCGCAGAGATAGCGCGCCTGCAGATTTTCGGGGTCGGCAAAGACGAGAGCGTTGGTGATCTCAGCCACCCACTGGTATTCGCCCGCGTCATAGTCCGCGCGGGCCAGCTCCAGCACCTTGTCCGCGTCGCCGAGGTATTCCACGAGCTTGGCGGCATAGGAGGAGGGGTCGAGCTGGTCGAGGTGGATGGGGTTGGCGTCATACCAGCCCATGTACTTCTGGTACACAGCCTTGACGTTGTGCTTGAGCGTGCCGTAATACTGCCGCGTGTACCAGACCTTTTCCAGCTCCGGCGGCAGCTCGATCATGCTTGCGATCTCCGTGGAGGTATAGCCCTGGTTGAGATAGAGAAGCGTCTGGTCGTGGATGAATTTGTAGACGGCGGCGGTGTTGGTGAGATAGTCGCGGATGACGTCGTTGCCCCAGTGCGGCCAGTTGTGCGCCTGGAAAACGACCTCAACGTCATCGCCGAACAACGTCTGCGCCTCGGTGATATAGCGGGCCCAGGCGTTCGCGTCGCGGACCTCTGCGCCGCGGAGGGTATAGAGGTTATGGAGCGTGCCGGTGCAGTTTTCCGCCATCCAGAGGGCCTTGCTCTCGGGGAAGTAGGTGTTCATCTCGGCGGGCGATTCGGTGCCGGGGGTGAGCTGGAAGATGGCCTTGACGCCGTCCAGCGTCGTCTCGAACAGGTCATCGGTGATCTCATACGTGGGCGGCAGATAGCCGACGCCGCTCTGCACGACGGTCAGACCGATGCCGACCGAGAGGCTCCCCTGCTCGCCCTTGCGCAGGACGGAGCCGTACTGGTACATCGAGCGCCGCTTCATGGCGGTGCCGACGAAGACGTTCTCCGACATGACGGAATCCGCAAAACCGGCCGGGACGATGACCGCGGTCTTGCCGGAGGCCAGCTGCTCGTCCAGCGGGAGCGAAGCGTCGGCCAGATCCTCGCGGGCGATCAGGCCCTCGATACCGCCGTAGTGGTCGGCGTGGGCGTGGCTGATGATGATGGCGCTGATATGCGCCTCGCCGAGCTGGGATTCAAACAGCTCGAGCGCAGCCCGGGCCGTGTCGGCGCTGCTCATGCAGTCGAGGACGATCCAGCCGTGGTCGCTGCGGACGAAGGTGAGGTTCGAGACGTCGTAGCCGCGCACCTGGTAGATATCGTCCGTGACCTGGAACAGGCCGTAGCGGGTGTTGTACTTCGTGTTGCGCCAGAGGCTGGGGTTGGCGGAGGCGGGGGCTTCGGCGTCGCGGGCGAAGTCATAGGCGTCCTGGCTCCAGACGGTGTTGCCGGCCGCACCGGTGATCGTCAGGGAATCCGGGGCGGTCATGAAGCCGCGGGCGGCGAATTCCCCCTCCTGCTCGTCGGAAAAATCGAGCAGCTGATAGACCTCGGCGTTGATCTGCTCCGTGATGGCCGTCGCGCCCTTGGCCTCGGGGGTCAGAGGGTCGGCGGTCTGCACGTCGGCTTCTTCCGGGGCGGGCTCGGGCTGCTGGGCAGGTTCGTGCTCGGTGACAGCGGGTTCGGGCTGCGGATCGGCCGCAGGCGCCCGGGTGCAGGAAGCCAGCGAGACGAGCAGCAGGGCGCAGAGCGCCAGAGCAAGCAGTTTTCTCATGTCGGTCTCCTTTTTCTTTTCTTGAATATGCTGTTTTCGCGGGCTTACATTCCCATCCATGCGGCAAAGCGCTGGAGGATGAGAGCCGTCTGGGCGCGGGTCGCGCCGGAGGCGGGCAGCAGACGGCCGTTTGAACCGCCGATCAGCCCGGTCTCCACGGCCCAGGTCATGGCGGTTCGCGCGTAGGCGGAGGTCTGCGCGCCGTCTGAGAAGGCGTTAAGGCCGCCCGCGGGCTGCGGGGAGCCGGCATAGCGCCAGAGGATGGCGATCAGCTGCTCGCGCGTGATGGGCGCGTCGGGCGAGAAGCTGCCCGCGCCCGTGCCGGAGACGAGGCCGCGGGTATTGGCCCAGGCGACGGCCTTTTCATACCAGCCGCCGGGGAGCACGTCGGCGAAGGTGGACACGCCCGCATTGGGCTCGCCCGCCATGCGCCACAGGACCGTCACGAGCATGGCGCGGCTGAGGCCCTGCTCCGGAGCAAACTGCGCGGCAGACACGCCGGAGAAATAGCCGTTCTCCCATGCCCAGCGGATGGCGTCCGCGGCGTAATAGGTGGCGCAAACGTCGGTGAAGGGCAGCGCGCCGGTCTTTGTCCCGGCCTGCGCCGCAGCGAGGATGGGCAGGAGGGCGTCGTAGTCCACGTCATCCTCCTGCGGGACGATGGACCAGTAGCCGATCTCCTTCGTCGCCAGATAGTTCGGGAATTCGTCCGTCGGGTTTTCAATATGGTCCCGCGCTTCCAGATCGATCGTACCGGAGCCGATCACATCCGTGGGCGGCACGTCCGGCCACGCGATCGGGGTGCCGTCTGCATAGGCCAGCTTCCATACGATCCCGTACTTCTCGATCGTCTGATTCAGCGCATAGAGATCCTTCTCCAGCAGATAGCCGCCGGCGGTGACGGAGAGGTCCGAACGCTTGAACTCGCCGCCGTATTCGACTTCATAGTCGGCGATCTTGATGGGCAGCGGACGGCGGTGGACGGTGACGGGGATGTCCTTCTCAGACGAAGCAGAGCCGTCCGACGGTTTGAAATACAGCTTCTGTGTTTGACCGCTTTCTGCTACGGTCAGAAGCTTTTCCGGCTCAGCAAACTCGAAAACGCCCCGTTTTCCCTGCGCTACCGTCTCATTTTCGGCAAAGTTCAGCTGCGCTTCACCGAGGACGTAACCGTAGGTCACTTCGGCAGAGGTGGGCCAGACGATCGTTTCGGCGGTATCGGCATCTTCATTCTCGCTCTCCGTCTGGTCGGCGAAGAGGGCCGTCTGCGGCTCGTCCAGCGCGAAGAGGGCGGGCTCGTCCGTAGACGCGGAGAGGAGGCCGAGCTGGTCCTTGAGCAGCTGGCTGGGCGAGACGGTGGGGATGCGCATGCTTGCGCCGCTCGGGAACTGGTTGCGGTCGATGATGCGGCGGCAGAGCTGTTTGTTAACATAATCCATGACCACGATGCCCAGCCGCGGATTTGCATTGGCCTCAGCGGTGCCGACGGTGAACAGATCGTCGTTGTAGAGGATGTCGTTCATGTACTTCGCGCCGCCGAGGGGCGTCGCGCCCTTGGTACTGCTGGTGGTCTTGCTGGTGTAGTTGAAGACGAAATCCTTCGTGCGCGGCTTTTCCGCGCCGCTCTGGTTCAGATTGCCGTTGAGCTGATAGATGGTGTTGAAGACCTGCGTCTTCTTGTTGCCGTCGGGGCTGGAGTAGTCGTCCTGGATGTAGACCTTGACGCCCTGGGTATCGGTGACCGTGTTGGTGGTGATGAGCTTCGCGTAGTGCTTGTCATCATCATATTTATTATCCCACTGGGTCAGGTTCGGGCCGGCGACAGACCAGAGGCGCGGGTCGTTCTTCGTCGAGAAATTCACACGGGTCATGATGACGATCTTACCGCGCACCGCACCGAGCGTCGGGCTCGACATGGCTTTCTGCACGCCGAAATAGTCCTTCCCGTCCGGATCACTGACCCAGTTGTAGAAATACTTGGATTTTTCTGTGTCGTTCAGGAACGTATTCAGCACCTTCTGCAGCTCCGTAGTGCCCTTGTCGGTATCACCGCTGTCGATCTTGAGGGTGAGGACGATGGCTTCCTTCTGGTGCGTTTTCAGGAATGCGATCAGCGTATCCAGCACGGATGCAAAGGTCTTGTTCTTCGAGCTGCCGTGGTTCGGCGTGTGGCAGATGTAGCCGTTGTGCGTCAGGACCATGGCGTTCGTGCCGCTGTGCCACTGCGTGCGGATATCGAGCGAGCGGACGCCCGCGTAGAGCTGCTGCTCGATGAAATACTTCTGGCAGGCCACGACGTTGCTGCTGGAGTTCCAGCTGCCCTCGACGTTTGCCGTGCCGGAGTCATGCGTGCCGGGGATGTTGATCGCGGAGAGCAGGCGGGTATCCGGCAGCAGGCTCATCCAGTTGGCGTACTTGTCTTTTCCCCCGGCGTCGATCGCCGCGTCGCGGTTCAGGACCTGGATGCGCCAGCGGAAGGCGTAGTTGCTCTGCACCACGTTGCAGCCCTCTTCGCTCCAGGAATTGCGGCCCTGGCCGCAGTTGTTCTTGGGGTTTTTGAAGTAGTTTTCCGGGGCGAGATAAAGGCCGGAGTTGTGGTTTTTGATGTAGAAGGTCTCGCCGTCGCTGTCGTCGTCCTCCTCAAGATAGAAGAACTGCGAGTTGCTGTTTTCCCAGTTCCAGACGTGCAGATTGCCGCCGGGGTTCTTGCTCCGGTGCTCGATATCCCAGTAGCGGCCGCCGTCGGACTCGCGGAATTCCTTGCACTGCAGGCGGAAGCCGATGATCTGCGTGCCGCCCTTCCGCGCATCGATGGTCTTGCAGTCCAGCACCCGGAACTTATCGCTGACGCCGTATTTCCAGGTCTGGATGTCGTTGCCGTTGGCCGAGCCGCTGTGCTGGGCCGTCAGCTCCCATTCCGTCGTCTCCACGGCGATGCGCTGGCCGTCTTTCCAGCATTCGGCCGGGGAGATGACGATATAGTCATCATTTTTCAGATAATTTGAGGCCGTGCTGATGCTGCCCGTCTGGGTCGCGGCCATGGCGGTCCCGCTGAAGATCTCCAGTACCATCAGGGTCAGGAGCAGCAGACAGACCAGTCGTTTCTTCATCCTTCATTTCCTCCTTGGCTTGCGCAAAGCGCGTTTCTTCGCACGCACTGTACCACGCCGCCCCCCGCCCGCGCAACCAAACCTGCGCGAATCGCACGCATGCCTGCGTGAATGGCGTATGCATGGGGCGCCCCTTGCAGGGGCCGATTCCCCCTATCAGGGGGAAATGTCCCGAAGGGACAAAAGGGGTAGGGATGCTGGCAGCCGAAGGCTGACTGAGAGGTTGTATCAAATTTGCAGCGACCTCTCCGTCTCGGCTCCGCCGAGCCACCTCCCCTGGGAGGGGAGGCTTGGGATCTGCGCACTCCAAAGGCTTCCCCTATGAGGGGAAGCTGTCGCCGCAGGCGACTGATGAGGCGGACAGCGCCTCGTAGATGGAAGTGCCTCCACCTCATCCGTCACGGCTGCGCCGTGCCACCTTCCCCTCATAGGGGGAAGGCTTGGGTGCCCCCCATATGCAAAACAGCCGCAGCAGTTTTTCTGCTGCGGCTCATTTCAGATGTTCAGGAGGATATTGACGCGGAAGAGGTGGTTTTCGGTCTCGATGGTGACTTCGCCGTGGTAGCGGCCGGCGGCTGTCTGCACGGAGAGCAGGCCGACGCCGCTGCCGGGGTGGGCCGTGGACAGGAGCTTGCCGCCGCGGCGGCGAAGCACGCCGTCGTACCGGTTCTCCACGATCAGGCCCAGCATCGCCGGGCTCAGCATCCGGCACAGGACCTGCACCCGCCGCTCTGCCTCCGGCAACGCCTCGCTGGCGCGCAGGGCGTTTTCCATCAGATTGCCGAGCATCATGCAAAGATCCGCCTCCGGCAGCGGCAGCTTCTGCGGCAGGTCCAGCTGCCAGACGACCGGGGTATGTGCGCGCTTCGCCGCGGCGTCATAGTACGCGGCGATGGCGTCGACGGCGGCGTTGGCGCACAGCGGCGTATGCTCCTCGGCAAGCTCGCCCGCGTATTGCCGCAGGTACGTCTGCAGCTCCCCGAGCCGCCCGGACTCGCTCAGGCCGGAGATGACGCGCAGGTGCTGGCGGAAATCGTGGCGGAGCGTGCGGGTCTTTTCCATGTACTCGCGCAGCTCGTCATAGCGACGCGACTCGACCGTCAGCACGTGGTTTTCCTCCGTCAGACGCAGATTGCGCGCCGATTCGCGCCCGATGCAGGTGAATAAGTACAAAAACAGCAGGTAAATGCCCAGCGGCAGCAGGCCCGTCAGCACCGAGATCTCCTGCACGCGGCCGACGAGGAGGATCTTCGCCTCCGGCGCCTGCGGCATGGAGAACAGATACAGCCCCGTATAGCCCGCCGGGAGCAGCCAGATCGCGCGCCAGATGCGCTCGGACTCATATTCGCGCAGCAGCCAGCGCACCCAGGGCGCGGCCGTCAGCGCATAGACCCCGCAGACGACGGCCGAGAGGCCGAGGCAGACGAGGCCCGTCACTGTCAGGCAGACGGGATCTGGATTGTCATACTCGGGCCGCGCGCAGATCAGCGCGGCGAGGACGGAGCAGACCGTCTGCAGAAACAGGCCGCTGCAGAAGCCGAACGCCGCCCGCCACACGGACAGCGTCCCCCGCAGCGCCCGCAGATACAGCAAAAGCGCGAGCAGCAGCAAGGGCGCCAGCAGCAGGTTGCTCTCCAGCCCTCCCGCCGCGCAGATCGCGGCCCCGCCGAAGATCCCGGCCGCCAGAAACAGCAGCGCGGCGAGGGCCGTGCGCCGTTTGTTCTCTAAAAACTCCCACACCGGCAGCAGGCAGAGCACCGCCGCCGGAACGAGCGCAGCAAAATCCAGCGCGTAGCGCCAGAACAGCGTTCCGTCCATATCCATCTCCTTTTCATCCGCCTCTGCCCGCTTCAGACCTCGCGGCGCATGTGGCGGAACTGATATTGCGTAAAGGCCGCGAACAGCCGCCCCTTGTCCTTCTGCCGCACGGGGAAGGCCGCGCCGCTGAGCATCTGGATGGCGTCACCCTCGGAGCGCAGCACCTTGTCCATGTTGACGATGACGCCGCGGTTGCACGGCAGAAAGCGCGGCTCGGCGCACAGCGCCTCCTGGATCTGTGCAAAGGTGGCGGTCGCGCGGTATTCGCCCTCGTCGGTCCGGACGCTCACGTAGTGGTTCTGCGCGAGCGCATAGTGGATCTTGCCGAACGGCACCAGGATCAGCTGCCGGGCCACGCGCAGCTCCAGCTCCGGCTCCGGATGGGCAAGGGCGAGCAGCAGATCGTCCAGCAGCGTGCGCACGCGCGCTTCGTCATAGGGCTTGCGCAGGTAGTCGAATGGGTGCAGCGGCAGCGCCTCCCAGACGTATTCCGGCGACGAGGTGACGAACACGACCGGCGTTTTCGGCTGCGCGGCGCGCAGACGGCGGGCCGTCTCGATTCCATTCAGGCCCGGCATGCAGATATCCAGAAAGATCACGTCAAAGCGCTCCCCCGCCCCGACGGCCAGAAAGAGATTCCCGGCGGCAAAGCGCGTGCAGACAAGCTGGCAGGTATCCTTCGCCGCGGCCTGAAGCGCCTGCTCCAGCGTCCGGGCGTCGCTCGGCTGATCCTCGATGATGGCGCAGCGCAGACGCATACGACCCCTTCTTTCTCTGACAGTATAGCATAGTTCCCGGGCCGTCCGGCGGCCATTCACGCACAAAAGTCCATCATCCGCGCAGCTTCGCCGCCGCAAGCCCTGTTTTCCTTACTTTAGCACAGTTTCTCAAAAAAGAAAAGCCTCCAGAGGGCTCCCCTTGTCAAGGGGAGCTGTCAGCCGCAGGCTGACTGAGAGGTTGTTGCAGATTTGCAGCTGCCGGTTGCCTCCGGCGGCCCCTTCTTTTCCGTCTTGCCGGAAAAGAAGGGGGAGAAAAGGGGCGCTGGGTTACGGTTTGGTGCTTCCTGCATCTGAATTTAGGTGGGACCCAACGTTTCAGGTATCGTTCCACTCGGTGGTCACCTTACGTATGTCTGACTGCGCGCCGCCTGATACGTGGGAATCGAATTTGTTAGTAGTTGCGTTTGAATACTTGCAGTCAATAGAAGGTGCAGCCTGAATTTTCGGGCTGCACCTTTTTTGCGGGAAAATTTTATGAATTTGCAGGCACCAAGGCTCCCCTTGTCAAGGGGAGCTGGCCCGAAGGGCCTGAAGGGTTATCCCGCCGCAGCGGACGGCTTCCCCTATGAGGGGAAGCTGTCAGCCGGAGGCGACTGATGAGGTGGACAGCGTTCTGTAGACACAGCTGCCTCCACCTCATCCGTCACGGCTTTGCCGTGCCACCTTCCCCTCGTAGGGCAATGTCATCAACTTAAGCGTGTAGGACAGGAATCTGCCGTCCCAAACCGCAAGTAATTAAGCCGTTCGCTGGATAAAATCCGCTTCTGTTTTTTATTTGTGTTGGACGAAATCCTTAAGTTGATGACATTGCCTCGTAGGGGAAGGCTTTGGGCGCGCTTTTTTTGAAAATTTGAAAATAGTACTTGGCATTTTGAAACTACTGAATATAATTCACTAGTGCAAGGACGATACAGAAAGGAGCTGCTTATGAATACGCAGTATAAAAAGGGCGTGCTGGAGCTGTGCGTGCTGGCGCTGCTGCGGCAGCGGGACTGCTACGGGTACGAGATTTCCGAGATCCTCTCCCGGCGCATCGACATTGCGGACGGCACGGTCTATCCCATCCTGCGGAAGCTGAAGGCGGACGGGCTGCTGACCACCTATCTGCAGGAGGAGAGCGGCGGGCCGCCGCGCAAGTATTACAAGCTCACGGAGCTTGGCCGGGAAACCTATCAGAACGACCGCGCGGAATATCTGCGCTTCGCGCAGTCTGTCAGGACTTTATTGGAGGATGAACAAAATGACAAAGCATGAATTCATGACGCGGCTGGCTTCGGAGCTGCGCAAGAGAAATGTGGCGGATGCCGCCGATGTGACCCAGGAATACGAACAGCATTTTGCATTCAAGCTGGCCGACGGATATTCGGAAGAATAGATCGCCGCCAAGCTCGGCAGCCCTGAGGAGCTTGCCGCGCAGTTCGAAAGCAGCAGCGCGCCGAAAGCGGCCCGCGGCAGCAGGGCGCTCACGGTGGCGGGCCTGTGTTTTGCCGATCTGTTTGCCGGGCTATTCTTCGTGCTGCTGGCCGGCTTCGGCCTTGTGATGGCGGCGGCCGCGCTGTGCTTCGCGGCGCTGGCTTCCGCTTCGGGCGAGGCGGCGCTGCCCGCCCTTGCGATCAACCCGCAGTTTTCCGCAAAGGCCAGGCGCCGCCTGTGCGCGGCCGCGCTGATCTCGCTGGCGCTGTTCGCTGCCTGCTTCGTGCTGTCCTACGCCGTGTGCGCCCTGTCCGCCGGAAGCTTCCAGTTCTGGCACGTGTGGGGCTGGTTCCGGAACTGAGCGGAACGTTTCCCTTACGCCCGCCGTTCCTGTCCCGCGGAGAGGCTGCGGTCGGCGGAAAAATGGTGCCGCAGCAAATCGTTGCGTGACAAAATGGGGCCTGTCTGCTATGGTGGAGGCAGGAGGGATGATGAATGCAGGCTATTGGAACGAATCTCAGGCGGCTGCGCATGCGCGCGGGGCTGACACAGGACGCGCTGGCGGGTATGCTGCACGTCACGCGGCAGACCGTCAGCAGCTGGGAGACCGGGCTTTCCCTCAATTAAGGATACTTTTACAACAACCAAGCCCACGCTTACAGAACACTTTGCAGAAAACCATATCTGAATGGCAGGAGACCATACCCGTCCGCATGGGCTGGGTATGGCCTCTTTTTGCTATCTGCGTTTCTTTTTGCCTTTTCCGTGCGACAACTGAGGTCTTGCCTTT